>Ga0325401_1004395_pt1 | contig 13278 bp, 10 predicted proteins | sample PopdelMetagenome_FD_205666 | JGI IMG/M metagenome (GOLD analysis project Ga0325401, IMG submission 205666) | Populus deltoides microbial communities from Bellville, Georgia, United States - Xylem-PdKOR-R2 | ecosystem: Host-associated > Plants > Phyllosphere > Stem > Wood/Secondary xylem | place...
TGGAGGGCTTGTGCGCCGCGAAGGCTGCCGAGCACGCCGACGAGGCGGAGGTCGACGAGCTGCACGGGATCGGCGAGCAGATGCGGGAGGCCGTGGACGCCGGCGAGGTGGCCACCTACCAGGAGCTCAACCAACGCCTGCACCGCAGGATCCGGGAGATCAGCCGGCAGGTGACCGCCGCGGACGTCCTGGACCGGCTGCGTGCCCAGATCGTGCGCCAGCAGTTCCGCCTCGCCGCCACCCCGGGCCGTCCCCGCACCTCGCTGCCCGAGCACCTCGCCGTGATCGAGGCGGTCTGCTCCCACGACCCGGGCGCGGCCGAGAGGGCCATGCACGCCCACCTCTCCAGCGTCATGGACGCCATGCGGGCCAGCCATGCCGGTGAGGACTCCGCCTAGCTGGCACCACCCGTGCGTCGGGGCCACGGGGGCACCGGGGGCACGAACGAGCATCGCGGCAACGTGACGGTTGACACAGCCGACAGGATTGCTAACAATCTTGTCGACACAGTTGTCGACAAGAGGAGCCCTGGTGTCCGACACTTTTTCCCCGCCCTCCGCGCGGGCTCGTGAGCTGGTCCGTGGTGGGTACGACGTGCACGTCCACGTCGGACCCGACGTGATGAGACGGCGCATCGACGACTCCGAGCTCGCGCACCGCTTCGCCGAGGTCGGGCTGGGTGGGTTCGTGCTCAAGAGCCACTACGTGCCGACGGCGGAGCGGGCGGCGGTGGTCAACACCCTGGGTGGGGCCCGAGCTGTCGGGGCGATCACCCTCAACGGTGCGGTCGGGGGGATGAACGCCGTCGCGGTCGAGATCGCGGCCCGGGGAGGCGCCGGTTTCTGCTGGATGCCGACGGTGGACAGCGCCAACGAGCGCGCTTGCCTGGCCGACCACCCGGAGGGTGCGACCCCGCCCATGTGGGCCCAGATCCAGGACGAGCTCCGCGACGCCGGCATGAGCGTCCCTCCGATCGCCGTCGTCGATGACGAGGGCAACCCCCTCCCGGAGACCACGCAGGTCCTCGACACCGTCGCCCGGCACGACCTCGTGCTCGCGACCGGTCACCTCCACGGGGACGAGATCGCCACGGTCGTGGCCGCGGCACGAGCGGCCGGCGTGCGGCGGGTGGTGGTGACCCACCCCGAGTTCACCAGCCAACGCATCGACGGCCGGCACCAGCAGGAACTGGCCGAGCAGGGCGCATTCCTGGAGCGCTGCCTGACCACCCCGCTGACCGGCAAGGTCGCGTGGGACACGTGGTTCGACCACATTCGCCAGGCGGGGCCGGCGAGCTCGGTGGTCTCCAGCGACCTCGGCCAGCCCTTCAACCCGCCCGTCGAGGACGGCTTGGCCCTGGCCGCCGACCGGCTCCTCGACGCCGGCTTCACCGACGACGAGGTGCACACCATGACCGTCATCAACACCCGCCTGCTCGCCGGCGCCGACGACCTCGCGGAGGTCTGAGCCGTGCCTGACTCCCACGACAGCTCGACCCCGGCTGCCCGGCACCTCCTGGTCGTCGGCGCGCACAGCGCCGATTTCGTCTGGCGCGCCGCCGGCGCCGTCGCGACGCACACCGCCGCAGGCGGGAGCGCGACCGTGCTGGCCCTGTCCTACGGCGAACGCGGCGAGTCCGGCGCGTTGTGGAAGGAGGAGGGGCAGACCGAGGAGCGGGTCAAGGCCATCCGCCACGAGGAGGCCAGCGGTGCCGCCGAGGTCCTCGGGGCCGACTTCGTGGCCCTCGACCTCGGCGACTACCCGCTGCGGGTCGACGATGCCGCGGTCGACCGGCTCGCGGGTCTCATGCGTGACATCCGACCCGCCGTGGTGATCACCCACCCTGAGCTGGATCCGTTCAACCCCGACCACCCGGTCGCCCACCGTGCGGTCGCCCAGGCTCGTCTGCTGACCTCCGGGGCGGGTGTGGCCAGCGCGTTCGAGACGGTGCCGCCGACCGAGTTCCTCGCCTTCGAGCCCCACCAGCCCGAGCTCTGCGGCTTCGTGCCGAGCTTCTTCCTCGACATCACCGCGGTCTTCGACCGCAAGGTGCAGGCGATGAAGCACATGTCGGCCCAGAGCTACCTGCAGGAGTACTACGCCCAGCGCGGCGAGCACCGGGGCAACCACGCCCGGAAGGTCAGCGGCGACGCCGGGGTCCGTCAGGCCGAGGCCTTCATGCGGCTGGTCCCGAACGTGGAGCGGGCGCTGTGACCGTCCCCGAGGTGCCCGCCGGCCCCGGGCCGGGCTCGTCGCTGGACGGTGCGGTCGCCGATCTCGGCGCCGCCGGGGTCGCCACGGTCTACGAGGCCTGCGGTCGCCGGGGTCTGCTGGAGCGCGAGTGGGTCCGGGTGACACCGGGCCGGCGCACGGCGGGCCCGGCCCGCACCGTGCGGTGCGCCTCGGGCGACAACCGGGCTGTCCATGAGGCGATGGGCCGCATCCGCCCGGGGGAGGTGCTGGTCGTGGCCATGGACGAGCCCGTGCCCGCGGCGGTCATCGGGGACCTGCTGGCCACCCAAGCGGTCGCCCGGGGCGCGGTCGGCCTGCTCGTCGACGCCGCCGTCCGCGACGTGGACGATCTGCTCGGCATGCCGTTGACCGTGCACGCCCGGTGGGTCAACGCCCGCGGGGCGACCAAGGAGCACCGCGGTGCGGTCGACGAGCCGGTCGAGATCGGTGGCACCGCGGTCGAGCCCGGCGACCTGGTGGTCCTCGACGACGACGGTGCGACCAGCGTGCCGCAGGGCGAGATCGCCGCGGCCGCCGACGCCGTACGCGCCCGGCTGGAGAAGGAACGCGGCCTGCGGGCCCGATGGGCGGCCGGAGAGCTCAGCTACGACGCCTACGGCCTGCGCGCCGAGGACGAGGGGGGACAGCACTGGTGACCGCTCTGCTCAGCACCCACGGACTGACCAAGAGGTTCGTCAAGAAGGACACCGCGACCGTCGCGCTGCGCGACTTCGACCTGGAGGTGGAGCCCGGGACCTTCGTGTGCGTGCTCGGCCGCAGCGGGTGCGGCAAGTCCACGATGTTGAACCTGCTCTCGGGTCTCACCTCGCCCTCCGAGGGTGAGGTCCGGTTCCGAGGAGAACGCCTCGACGGTCCCCACACCGACATCGGTTACCTGACCCAGTCCGACACCCTCATGCCGTGGCGCGACGTCCAACGCAACATCGAGATGCCCCTGGAGCTCCAGGGCGTCGCCCCCGCCTCCCGCACCGAGACCGCTGTGGACCTGATCCGACGGGTCGGGCTGGAGGGGTTCGAGCATCACTACCCACGCGAGCTGTCCGGGGGGATGCGGCGGCGGGCCAGCCTCGCCCGGATGCTGGCGGGCAATCCCTCGACCCTCCTCATGGACGAGCCGTTCGGTGCTCTCGACGCACAGCTGCGCCACGAGCTGCAGGTCGAGCTGCTGCGGCTGTGGGGCGAGGGCAGCGACCAGACCGTCGTGTTCGTGACCCACGACATCGAGGAGGCCGTGCTGCTCGGTGACCGGGTCGTGGTCCTGGGCGGGCTGGGCCGCGTCGTGGTCGACCGGACCGTCGACCTGCCGCGACCGCGCGACCCCGACGAGCTGCAGGTCGATCCCCGCTTCACGGGTCTGCACCGTGAGCTCGCCGTCGCCCTGAAGGGAGCCACCCGATGACCACCACCCCCCTCGGCACCTCCGACGGCGCAGCGGGTCCACCCCGCGTCGACGGTGAGCCCACCCCGCCCGAGGCGCCCCGCGGCGCGGTGCGCGAGCACGTCGACCGCACGTGGTGGGACCGGTACGGCGAGACCACGACGGTGTGGGCGGCGCGCGCCGGCCTGCTGGCCGTGTTCCTGCTGGCCTGGCAGCTGCTCTCGGGACCGGTCCTCGACGACACCTTCATCAGTCGGCCGAGCGACATCGCCGAACGGCTCGGCGAGTGGTGGGGCGACGGCACGCTGGTCGACAACTCCTGGATCACGGTGCAGGAGATCGCGTGGGGCTTCCTCCTGGGTGCTGCGACCGGTGCGGCGGCGGGTTACGTGTTCGGCGCGTCGCGCTACCTCTACCGGGTGCTCGACCCCTTCGTGATGGCGCTCTACTCCATCCCCAAGGTCGCCTTGGCCCCGTTGTTCATCGTGTGGTTCGGCATCGGGATGAACATGAAGATCCTGCTGGCCGCGGTCACGGTGTTCTTCCTGGTCTTCCTCAACACCGCCGCAGCCGTCCGCGATGTCGACCGCGGCCTGATCGACGCGGTGCGCCTCATGGGTGGGGGTCGCCGGGTCATCGCCCTCAAGGTCGTGCTACCTGCCTCGATGGCCGGCTTCCTGACCGGGTTGAAGGTCTCGGTCCCCTATGCGCTGATCGGGGCGGTGATCGGCGAGCTGGTCGCGTCCAACCGCGGCCTCGGGTACCTCATCAACGACTCGGCATCACAGTTCGACACCGCGGGGGTCTTCGCGGCTCTCGTCGTCCTCACCGTGATCGCCGGGGTGCTCAACCTCCTGGTCGGCCTGCTCGACCGGCGCGTCAACCGCTGGAAACCGCTCGACCACTGAACTCGTAGTCCTGCCGCGGCCCGCAGCTGATCCCACGCACCACACCGACTCGAGGAGCCATCCATGAAACTGTCCCGTCGCCACATCCTCCGGGCGCTCGCCCTCTCGCCGGCCCTGGCCTCGCCGACCCTGCTCTCGGCGTGCGCCGGCGGGGGGTCGAGCTCCTCGGAGGGCACGCTGAACGTCGGCCAGATCAGCAACTCGGTCGCCTTCTTCCCCCTGTTCATCGCCGAGGAGCGCGGCTACTTCGACGACGAGGGTCTGACCCTCGGTGAGCGGCCGCGGCTGGGCACCGGGGCCAAGGTGGCGGCCGCGCTCAAGGCCGGCAGCATCGATCTCGGGGCCGGGGTCATGACCGACGCCTTCAACCTCCGCGGCATCGACGAGGGCGGGAGGCTGACGACGTCGCTGGTCAGCGAGTACTACGTGGACATCATCGCCGGGGGGTCCCTCGACGATGATGGGGCTTCCCTCGAGGACCGCGTCCGGGCGCTCCGGGGCAAGGCCATCGGCATCACCGGACCGGGGAGCGGCACGGAGGCCCTGGTTTCCTACCTCTTCGACCTGGTCGGGCTGGACAGCGCGACCGACGCGACGCTGGTCAACCTCGGTGCCGAGAGCTCCGCGGCGATCGGTGCCCTGCAGAGCGGGCGCGTCGATGCACTGTCGTTCTTCCAGCCGATCGGGCAGCAGGCGGAGGCTGCCGGCGTCGGCTCCCTCTACATCTCCCCGGCCCGCGGTGACGTGCCCGACCTCGAGGGGGCCCTCCACGGCGTGGTCTTCGGCCTCCAAGACGTCCTCGACCAGAAGGCGGAGGAGGTCGCGGCCTTCAACTCGGCGATCGAGCGCTCACTCGAGCTGATCGCGGGGGACGAGCAGGAGGCGCGGTCGCTCCTGGGCGACTACCTGGAGGGCACCGACCCCGCCGTCCTCGACGACCTGGTCGGGATCGTCACCCAGGAGGTGTCCGGCCAGGTCGGCATCGTCCAGGCCGAGTACGACGTCGAACGGGCGTTCCACGTCGACAGCGGCCTGTTCGTCGAAGCCCCGTCCTTCGACGACATGGTCCCGACGGACTTCCGCGCCTGACCCCGACCGTCGCCCGAACCGCGGGCCGTCCCCGAGTTGTTGTGTCGGCCGTCCCGCGGCGCCGTCGGCCTCGACCGGACTGGCTGGCTGGCTGGCTCCGATCCAGCCCCACCTAGGATCACGGGGTCGGGTGGCAGGCGCCGAGGGGGACGGGTGGGCAGGTCAGGCGGACCGGGGTCGGCGGGTCGGCGCACGGGAGCGGCGGTGCTGGTGCCCGGAGGTGCGTCGTGGATGGGCAGCGACGACCACTACCCCGAGGAGGCGCCGGTCCGGACCACCGAGGTGGCCGACCTGTGGGTCGACGAGCACCCGGTGACCAACGTCGAGTTCCGCCGGTTCGTGGCCGACACCGGCCACGTGACGACCGCGGAGCTGCCGCCCGCCCCGATCCCCGGTGAGCAGCCAGGGGAGGCCGCGCCGGGATCGCTCGTCTTCGCCCCGACGGCCGGCCCGGTGCCGTTGGACGACTGGCGCCAGTGGTGGGCCTGGGTGCCCGGCACGTCGTGGCGCCACCCCGGTGGGCCCGGGTCGACGCTCGACGGCCGCGACAAGCACCCCGTCATCCACGTCTCGGAGGCCGACGCCGCGGCGTACGCCGCCTGGGCCGGCAAGCGGCTGCCCACCGAGCCGGAGTGGGAGCACGCCGCCCGCGGGGGCGCCGCCACGACCTGGCCCTGGGGCGAGGAGCTCGAGCCGCGGGGCCGCCCGATGGCCAACACCTACCGCGGCGAGTTCCCCTGGGCGCCGGAGGACCCGCAGGGTGCCGGCACCTCCGCCGTGGGTCGCTACCGGCCCAACGGCTACGGCCTGGTCGACGTGGTCGGCAACGTGTGGGAGTGGACCTCCACGTCGTGGACCGAAACCCACTCCTCGTGCTGTGCCCCGGCCCCGCTGACCACCACGGACGGCGGCCACGGCGCCGGCGAGGCCGGTCCCCGCCAGGTGGTGAAGGGCGGCTCCCACCTGTGCGCCCCGGCGTACTGCCGCCGCTACCGGCCCGCCGCCCGCCAGGGCCAGGTCGCCGGCACCACCACGAGCCACCTCGGCTTCCGCTGCGTCCGCAACGCCTGACCCCACGGACCTGCCACGTCGGTCGAGGTGTGCGGAGCCCTGGCGACGAACCTCGGGACCACCGACCGCCGGGCCTCAGTCGAAGTCGGTGCTCCGGCTGGTCTCCTCCCAGGCGTCCACGTCGTCGAGCAGCGCGCTCAGCGCGCCGCGGAACCCGTCGACGGAGTCGTTGCCGAGCAGCAGCATGAACGGCGCCCGGCCCGACTCGACCACGTCGACCAGGGCGGTCGCGGCCTTGGCGGGGTCGCCGGCCTGGGTGCCGTGGACGGTGTCGTGGTCCTTGCGGCGCCGGCCGGCGGTCTCGGCGTAGTCGGCGATCGGGTCGCTCGACTGGGTCAGCGAGCGGCCCGCGAAGTCGGTGCGGAACGCGCCGGGCTCGACCACGAACGCGGTGATGCCCAGCGGCGCGACCTCCTTGCGCAGCGACAGCGTCAGCGCCTCGACGGCGGCCTTGACCGCCGCGTAGTAGCCCGACCCCTCGGGGCTGATCCGGGCCCCGATCGAGGACAGGTTGACCACGGTGCCGCTGCGCCGGGCCCGCATCCCCGGCAGCACGGCCTTCAGGGTGCGGACGGTGCCGTGCAGGTGGGTGTCGAAGAGGCGCTGAACGGCGTCGTCCTCGCCCTCCTCGACCGCCGCCCGGTAGCCGTAGCCGGCGTTGTTGACCAGCACGTCGACCCCGCCGAACCGCTCCTCGGCCGCGGCCACCGCAGCCGCGACCTGGTCGTCGTCGGTGACGTCGAGCGCCACCGCGAGGGCGTCCTCGGGGTGGGCGTCGGCCAGGTCCTGCACGGCGGTGACGTCGCGGGCGGTGACCACCGCCTGGTGGCCGCGGGCGAGCACCTCCTCGGCGAGGCTGCGGCCGAGGCCGGTGGAGCATCCGGTGATGAGCCAGGTCGTCATGCCCCGAGTCTGCCCGCGGGCGGGGCGAGAGGGCCGGTCGGGTCAGTTCCGTGAGTGGGCGGGGGCGCCGACGTGGTGCAGCCTGCGGAGGATCGGGTTGATCGGTCGGGGAGGCAGGGCCGGCACCGGCGGGAAGACGGGCATCCGCCTCGCGCGGGGTCCGTGGGTGACACGTGACCCGGGTGGATCCTCCGCCTCGGCCGGTGGCGCCCCTCCAGGTGGCTGGGGTACGCCGGGTGGAGCAACAGGGCGGGACCAGACCGGCCGGCGCGTGAGCGGGTCGAGCGAGACGTCCCACGGCGAGGCGTGGGTCAAGGTGTGGTGGCGCCGGCACAGCAGCGCGAGGTTGTCGAGGTCGGTGGGCCCGCCGTCGGCCCAGTGGAGGATGTGGTGGGCGTCGCAGGCGCGGGGCGGGCGGGTGCACCCGGGGAAGCTGCAGTGCCGGTCACGCAGCACCAGCGCGTGCCACAAGGCGGTGCTCACGAGGCGCTGGCTGCGCCCGAGGTCGAGCACCTGGCTGCGTGAGCCGAGCACCGCGGGGATGATCTCGGCGTCGCAGGCCAAGCGGCGGCATGCGGCCGCCGACAGCGTCTGGTCGCTGCCCAGCAGGCCGGTGCCGACCTCCTCGCGCAGGGCATCGAAGCCGATCGTCACCGTGATCCGGGCGGTCGTGCCGTGGGTGCGTGGCAGCGCCTCGTCGCCGTCGTCGACGGCCTGGGCTCGACGGCACAGCTCGATCAGGGCGTCGAACGTCCGGGCGCCGTGGTCGCGCTGGTCCGGGCCGGCGTGGCTGTGGTCGCACCCTGGGCGGCCGCACTGGCCAGGAGGCTCCGGCGTCGCAGGCACGACGCTCCCGGGTCGGCCCGGCGCAGGGGCGGACAGCGGGGCCAGCGTGGTGCGGATGAGCTCGGCGTCCTCGGCGCAGGCGTAGCCCCTGAGGTTGACGCCTCCGACCTCGTCGGGGGTGAACGAGAGGTAGCGGGCACCGTGGGCGGCGCGCTCTGCGCGGGGGGTGTCGTGCTCGTGCTCGAGCAGCGACCCGTCGGGGTCGATGGCCTTCAGGACGGACGCGAAGGCGCGGTCGAGGTCGGTGGCGTCGAGCGCGTCGTCGCGCACCTGGGCCACCATGACCCCGGCGGCCTGCTCGCGCAGTCCGGGGGCCGCGGGGATGGTGGTCACCCGGCGCCCGATGGTGCGGGCCTGGACGATCGAGACCTCGCCGGCGAGCATCCCGGCTCGGACCTCGGGCAGGGCTCGGGTCTGTTCGGCGACCCGCAGGATGCCGCCGCCTGCGCCCTTGCGCCCGCCCGTGAGATGGGTGAGCAGGTCCTTGGTCGACGCCCACCCGGCCTCGCGCGAACCGTCGCAGGCCTCGACCCGCTCGGCGACCTCGACTTGGATCGCCTGCAGCCGGGTGATCGCGGAGGTCACGCCCACGAGCGCCTCCACCAGCGCGGGGGCCTGCTCGTCGTCGAGACGGCTCGGGTCCCCTGTCGCCAGCACTCGCCGCTCACCCCGGCTGGCGGCCAGTGTCGCGAGACCCTCGACCGCGCCGTGCAGCGCCTCCACCTGGGCGGTGAGGCCCGGAGGAGGGGGCGACGGCGGGAGGGGCATGAGGACATGCTATCGAACACACGTTCGACCCGCAAGAGGTGCGCGAATCCCTCAGCCCCCCAGCAACCTCTTCGTTCATGACTCGTCCGAACGCCACGTGATCGAAACACCGCGGCAACAGAGCGCACCTACGTTCCTTGCGCCGGGCAACCGCTCCGGCCGCCCGCGGCGCGTTCTCGGTGCCGCGTCCTGGGCGCATCGCCCTCTCCAGGAGCCCTTGTGGATCTTCGTCTGCCCAGGAGAGCGGGAGCCGGCCTCGCCGCGCTGCTGCTCTCCACCTCCGTGCTCGGCCTCGCCGGGCCTGTCGGCCTCGCCGGGCCGGCCTCCGCTGCACCCGGTGACCCCGTGGCCACCGGCCCCGACTGGACCGTCGAGCGGGCGGCCGGGGGCTACCTGGTCACCGTCGACCTCGCCGCGCCGCTGCCGGTGAAGTCCGACGCCCCGACGGTGGTCGTCGACGGCGAGGCCGTCGGGATCGCCACTGAGGCGGCCGACAGCCGGTCGCTGAGCGTCTTCACCACCGACCCGGCGGTGGCCGACGCCTCCCGGGTCGAGCCGGGCTGGGCCAGCGAGGCCGGGACGGGCACGGCTGCGGGGAAGGCAGCCGCGCCGGTCGAGGTGCCCGACGACGTGCAGGCGCAGGCGCTGCCGGCCGACCCCACCGCGCTGGGTTCCTACGACTGGGACGAGGCGGTCTACAAGTTCGGCGACCAGGCGATCCCGCTGGCTGGCATCGGCGGCATCCGCGGCGAGCTCGAGGGCAAGGTCTACCTGCCCACCACGGGTGGCGCCCGCCCGACGGTCGTGCTGCTGCACGGCCGGCACACCTCCTGCTACGGCCCCGGCACGGCCAACCCGAACCGCTGGCCCTGCGCCACCAGCCCGGAGAAGACCGACCGGCTCTCCATCCCCAGCTACGCCGGGTACGACGGCACCGCCCGCGCCCTGGCCAGCCAGGGGTACGCCGTGGTGTCGATCTCGGCCAACGCCATCAACTCCAACGACAACCAGCTCGCCGCCGACCAGGGCGCCCGCGCCCGGGGCCAGCTGATCCTCGACAGCCTGACCATGCTCGACCGGGCCACGAAGGGCCAGGAGGTCGCCTACGACGACGCCTGGACCGACCGGACCGTCGACCTCGACCAGGCCTTCACCGACGGGGCGGCGTCGTACGCCCTGCGCTCGGACGGCTTCGTCGGGGGCGCGCCGCCGCTGGACCCGATGAGCGCCGCTGACCTCGTCGGCCGCTTCGACCTCTCGACCATCGGCCTGATGGGCCACTCCCGCGGCGGTGAGGGCGTCACCTCGGCCACCGTGCTCAACCAGGGCCTCGACGACCCGTGGGCGATCGAGTCGATCCTGCCTCTGGCGCCGGTCGACTTCGGCCGGATGAGCGTGCCGGACGTGCCGATGAACGTGATGCTGCCCTACTGCGACGGCGACGTCTCCAACCAGCAGGGCCAGCACTTCCTCGACGACTCCCGCTACGGGTTCGGCGACGACGTGCTGCGCTCGGGGGTGTGGGCCATGGGCGCCAACCACAACTTCTACAACACCGTCTGGACGCCCGGGAAGTACGCCTACAGCGTCAGCGACGACTGGAGCGGCAGCACCGCGCGGCGTACCGAGCCCACCTGCGGCACCGATCCGTCGGTGGCCGCGACCTCGATCCGGATGACCGCCGACGAGCAGTACCAGCAGGGCACGGCCTACATGGCCGGGTGGTTCCGGCTGACCCTCGGCGGGGAGGAGCAGTTCCTGCCGATGTTCGACGGCTCGGGCGAGGTGCCCGACGTGCTCGGCGACGAGGACGTCCGCAGCGTCTCGACCGCCCCGGCCGGTGACCGCGCCACGATCACCTCCTTCGAGGGGTCGAGCTCGCAGGTGCGCCCCGCGGGCACGGCGACGGTCAACCCGTGCGCCAGCCTCTCGGGCCGCACGACCCCGCAGAGCCTGCCGGCCTGCGCCAGCACCCTGGGCAGCGCCCAGGTGCCGCACTGGACCCCGGCCAGCAACGCCGGCAACGTGCCGGCGACCCCGATGTCGCGGATGAGCTGGACCTCCGAGACCGGCGAGGTCCGGGTCTCGGTGCCGCGGGCCTCCCGCGACGCGAGCGCCTTTGACCGGCTCTCGGTGAAGATGGCCGCCGACGAGACGGTGCCGACCGGCACCGACCTGACGATGACCGTGCTCGACGGGGCCGGTGCCCGGTGGAGCGCCCCGGTCTCCCAGCTCAACCCCCTGGCGCTGGTGCGCTTCCCGACCTCGGCCTCGACCGCGGCGGCGACCGCGCTGAAGAAGGTCGTGCTGCAGCAGGTCAACGTGCCGGTGGCGACCCTGCGCGACGCCGGGCTGGCCGTGGGTGACCTGCGGGAGGTGCGGTTCACCGCGGCGGTGGGCGCCGACGGCACCACCAGCGGGGCGGCGTACCTCTCCGACCTGGCCCTCGAGCGCTCCGCCACCGGTACGCCGGTCGTCGGCACGCGTCCGGTGGTGCAGGTCTTCGCGCCCAACCGGGCCGAGGGCGACGCCCCCGACACCGGCGAGGTCGCGGCGTACCTCCGTGCTCCGGCGTCGGCGCCGGTGTCCGGCTTCGTGTCGGTGCTCGGGTCGTCGACCAGCCGCGCCGGGGCGACGATGGAGCCCGTCGCCTTCGCGCCGGGAGAGACCTGCGCACCGGTCTCCTACGCGGTGCAGGGCGACACCGCGCCGAGCACCACCAACGGCAGCGTGCTCAAGGCCAGCGTGGTCGACACCGCAGGTGGGGTGATGGGTGGCGACGCGATCGTGTTCACCACCCTCAGCGAGGACGACGGCATCACGCCGCCGGCCACGGGCACCGCCCCGGCCCCGCTCCCGGCGTACGGCACCCCCGGTGACGTGTGCGCCGAGCTCGCATCGGTGCAGGAGGGCGGCACCGTCACCGCGGCGTCGGTCGCCCCGGGCGGGACGGCGACCCTGGTCGCCGAGGGCTTCCGCGCCGGGGAGGACGTGACCTTCACCGTCGAGGGCCTCGACCCGGTCGTGGCCACCGCCGATGACGAGGGGACCGCCACCGCCCAGGTGCCGGTGCCGGCCGAGGAGACCCGCGGCTCGCGGGACGTGACGGCCGTGGGGGCCGGGACCGGGCGCACGTCGACGGGCACCCTGGCCGTGCGGACCGCGAGCAGCACGCAGCTCTCGCTGTCCTCCCCGCAGGTGCAGTACGGCGACCCCGCCACCGCGACGGTCACCGTGCCCGGCGCCACCGAGGGCGAGGTGGAGATCAGCGTCGGCGACGACACCGACACCATCCCCGTCGACGCCGCCGGCCAGGCCGAGACCACCCTGCCGACGCGGCTGCGGTCGGGCTCGTACACGGTCGAGGCGACCTACCTGGGCACTGAGGACACCGACCCGTCCGGGCCGGTGACCGCGGACTACCGGGTGACCGCCCGGTCGACGGCGACCAGGACCACCGCCCCCGCCCAGGGTCGTCGCGGCGCGACGATCAGCGTCCGGGTCCGCGTCGCCGACCTGGTCGCCGGCGGCTCGGACCCCGGGACGGTCCGCCTGCGGACCACGGGCGGCGGCCTGAACCGGGTCCGGGTGAAGGCGGTCCCGGCCGGCGGCACGGTCACCTACTCGGTCCGGTTGCCCACGGGTGGCAACCGTCTGCAGCTGGCGGCCCGCTTCGTGCCGGGGTCGGGCGACTACACCCCGAGCACCGCCCCGGCGAAGGCGGTGCGCCTGACCCGCTGATGCCCCACCGGTGGCCGAGCGCGCCAGCTCGGCCACCGGTGGCCCCCTCGCAGGCCGAGCTGCCTCTCGCTGGCCAAGCTCGTCGAGACCACTCATCGAGGCGGCCCGAGCCCGCTGCGGCAACGCCGCTACCTGGCCGCCCTGGTCGGGTCGGTGACGCTCGCCGGGGCGCCGGGTGCGGGGGTTGCCGGCCCAGGTGGGGCGCCGGTGTTGCGGAAGCAGTCCTGCGGTCCCCGGCAGTCGACGGTCTGGCGCAGCCGGCGGTCGAGCTCGCGCAGGGTGGCGTCGTAGCGGGGGTCGAGGGCGAGGTTGTCGAGCTGG
>Ga0325401_1004396_pt1 | contig 13276 bp, 5 predicted proteins | sample PopdelMetagenome_FD_205666 | JGI IMG/M metagenome (GOLD analysis project Ga0325401, IMG submission 205666) | Populus deltoides microbial communities from Bellville, Georgia, United States - Xylem-PdKOR-R2 | ecosystem: Host-associated > Plants > Phyllosphere > Stem > Wood/Secondary xylem | place...
ATTTAAACTATCATTGAAGTACCCTAAACAAATATTCTAATTACTCTTTTTTTTTTTGTAGAAATTGTTTTTATATTTTATAATTTTCATACACTTAAACTATCCTTGAAGTATTATAGACATAAATCTTAATTAATGTTTTTTAATAAATTATTTTTATATTTTATATTTTTAAAATATTTAAAATATCCTTAAAGTATGATACACAGAAATCCTAATTATTTTTTTGTAGAAATTTGTTTTATATTTTATAATTTTAAAGCATTTAAATTATCCTTCAAGTATCCTAAACAGAAATATTAATTAATGTTTTCTTATAAATAATTTTTTATATTTTATAATCGTAAAACATTTAAACTATCCTTGAAATACCCTAAAGAGAAATTAATTCTAATTACTTTTTTTTGTAGAAATGTTTTATATATATTATAATTTTCAAATATTTAAACTTTTATTGAAGTATCCTAGACAAAAATCTTGATTAATGTTTCTTTAAAATGATTTTTATATTTTATAATTTTAAAACATTTAAACTATCCTTAAAGTATCCTAAATAGAAATCCTAATAACTTTTTTCTTTAAATTATTTTTATATTTTATAATTTTCAAACACTTAAACCACCCTACAAGTACGTTAGACAGAAATCCTAATTAATATTTTTTTATAAATTATTTTTATAGTTTATATTTTAAAATTATATAAACCATCCTTGAAGTATCATGAACAGAAATTTAAATTATTTTTTTTAGAATTGTTTTTTTATTTTATAATTTTAAAACATTTAAATTATCATACAAGTATCCTATACAAAAATATTAATTAATGTATTCATATAAATTACTTTTTATTTTTTATAATGTTAAAATATTTAAAATATCCTTGAAATACTTTAAATAGAAATTCTAATTACTTTTCTTTTGTAGAAATTGTTTTTATATTTTATATTTTTCAAATACTTAAACTACCCTATATGTTAGACAAAAATCTTAATTAATATTTTTTAATAAATTATTTTTATATTTATAATTTTAAAATATATAAATTATCTTTGAAATATGATATACAAAAATTCTAATTATTTTTTTTTGGTAAAAATTTGTTTTATATTTGCATGAGCACAAACAACTAAATGAGCTTCTAAGTTCTAACTAACATTGCTAGATGACTTCAAAGCATTTTGCATCATGTTCTGTCATGATATAATAATTCTAATATCACAAATGTTATCAAGTAAAATATAGATATACTAAAAGAACACGGTGTTTTCCTCCCGTGGAAATGATAAGATTATAGATTTTGTAAATAAAAATTTTTTTTGTAACGATGACAAAATTTTATTTTTTTTTGTTGTTTTTTTAGAAAACAAGTTTTCTTTATATTTTCTTGCTTTTTATACTTGGTATTTTTATCATTTTATATTTGATTTATTTATCATTATTTTTTTCTTAACTTTATTTTTTTGTAATATTTTTTTAGTTTTTTTCTTTTTTTTTGAAAAAAAATATTATTTTTTACACTTTGAATATTTATCACTTTACACTTGACCTATTTATACCATTCCTTTTGTTCTTAATCTTTATTTTTTTTGTAATTTGTATTTAATTTTTTTTCTTTACACTTTTTATTTTTAAAATATTATTATACAAAAACTAAGAAAATAGAGTTTCACTATAGTAATTACAACATTATTTTATTCTTCTGCTATGTTAAGAATTAGCTTTAGATTTTTTTTATTTTTATTAACGCACATTATCTTTACTATATTTTATTATATGTGAGCATACGATTATATTTGTTACTCGATGTAAAAAAAACACGTTAATAACACTTGCAAATTAATTCTTGTGTTAGAAAAAAATGTTCTACCTGTAGAGAAACAAGTTGAATAAATGTATTAACACTTTATTTTTTGTATTTATTAACATAAATGGTTCTTGATATTTATATATTTAATTAAATGCATGCATAAATTTTTTTTATTTATAATTAGATTTTTTAAATAAAAAAATATATTTGAAAAGCTTGCAGATATGTTTATTTGCTTTTTCCAAAAAAGAATATTTGACCCGCTGAAAAACACGAGTTAAATAACTAGACTTATCTATTTTAAGTTAAATTCAATTAAACTCAACTTTGACCCCTATAATTTATTTTTTTATATTAGCTATATAGTTCTTAAAATCCTCCAAACCAGTTTTCATCCTTTAATAATAGTTATGAATTTCTTTATTAAAAAAAAAAAAACAATGAATGATGTTGTTTGACTATTTTAATGCACCCTTAGGTATTTAAAATAAAATCTTTAATGAAAGATATTAACATAAGAAGCTAGTCTAATAAAAGAAATTAAAATTAATTATAACTTGATTCAAGATCTAATCATGGATTAACTTAAAACATCATGAAAAATTGAAATGTGATCGCTATGAAATTTTTTTTTAATTGTCAAACTTTCAGGCTTTTCAATTTCTTACCAATTTAATTCACCAATTTAACCGGGACAACCCTTCTACTTGGTTTCACATAAAATTCAGCCCGGTTCAAGTCTTAGGATTGACAGGTCATTGGACCGGATGGCGTTGAATTTCACTGGTGCAAAGGGGCTGAAAAATTGTCAATAAAAAGCTTTGGGGGCGCCCTTTTGGCTATACCACACGGTGCCGTTTTACCATTTCCTTCCCGACCCTAAAACCCTACCTTCCATACCCTCCCCAGTTTCCACTTCGCATGATGCTTCTAAGAAAAAAGCAGTCAGTCTTCTCCCTCCCTCCGTCTATTGAAAAATAGTTTGATCTCTTTATAAATAACCACTAAAGCTAAAAACAGTAAATAATGTCGGCCTTATCGAGAGGCCTCATTTCTCGTCTCCATCGGATACTGTCAGCCAATTCAAGAACACCTCCAACAGCAACAACAAAGTTCTACCTCTTAAGATGTTTCAGCGCTGATGCTCTGATCGATGGGTCCCAGGTTGAGTACCATCAACAAAGCCGGGTCATTGAAGCAAAACCGGGTGTAATGACCCCATATTCAAAGCGAACAGGAGTCGTTGCGGTTAAATGTGGAATGACTGCTCTTTGGGATAAATGGGGTGCTAGGATTCCTATTACTGTCTTATGGGTCGATGATAATATTGTCTCTCAAGTTAAAACTGTTGAAAAAGAAGGCTTCTTTGCTTTGCAGGTGCTATCATTTGCGTAAAGTTTCTTTATTTCTTTTTTATCCTTTTGTTGTTAATTTGGCCTTGCTATTGTGATTCTACTGTGTGTTAGGTTGGTTGCGGGCAGAAGAAAGAGAAGCATTTGACGAAGCCGGAAGTGGGTCATTTTAGAGCTCAAGGTGTCCCCATGAAGAGGAAATTAAGGGAGTTTCCTGTTACAGAAGATGCTCTTCTTCCTGTTGGTACTTGTGTTGGCGTTCGACATTTTGTTCCTGGTCAATTTGTTGATGTCGCTGGAATCACTATGGGTAAAGGTTTTCAGGTCTATTTCTATTTCTCCTTTAGTAATCTTCCTTTTGCTTTCATTTTAGCCTATACGTTTTCCCTTTCCTTCTTAGTGTGTTCTTGTTGCACCTGTTTAAGCTTGAAAATGAGTTTACTAGACTCAGGAAGTTCGAATGAGATTACCCAACATTTTTCTTTGTAGTAGGGTATCACTTGATTAACATAATTTAACTATCTGACTAGATTGAAAATTTTACTAGGTCGCTGAGTAATTTTCTTACCTTGTTATTTGTGCATTGCTATTATCATAATGACAGCCAGTTTGCTTTGTCAATGGCATTTGAATGAGTATTTCATCGGTTTCTTAGGTCCAAAGCTTATGCTTGTGATTATGTCTGCGAAAGCATGTTCTTTTTCATGTTTTTTTTTTTTTTTTATTATTATTACATGTGATGAATTGTACACGTTGTTACAAGAAAAATCCCTTTTCACAAGTTCCAGGAATTCTCTTGTTTAAAATTCTTGTTAATTCAGAGTGAGAAGAAAAGGTTTAGGATTTATTTGTCATGGATATTTACTGTTTTGTTTTCTATATAGGGTGGTATGAAAAGGCATGGATTTAAAGGAGGGCCAGCAAGTCACGGTGCATCCTTATCGCATCGAAGCATTGGTTCTACTGGTCAGAGGGATGCTCCTGGGAAGGTGCGTGTCTCTTTCTTCGAGTGAACTAAAGAGTGATTTGTCTGACCTATCATTATTTTAGACTCATAAAGCTAGGTAATGGGCCAAGATCCTCTGCTAGGACCTTTGGAAGTGACACTGACATGAATTCTGCCTTGAGTTGTGGCTGGAACCTTCCTGCCTGTGGAATATAATACATTCGTTCTCACCATGACTATTGTACAATTTTTTTTGTCAGCATTTGTTTCTTACTCCTTTAAGAAGATAGAGATCAGTGACACAGCTCAAATCAACCGAGTGGAAATTCTAAACTAGCTGGGTTGGCTACTGAACCCTCTTCCTCCATGCTGTCCTGCCTAAAGCCATGTTCTTTGAGATTGGCTTGGTCAATCTCACTTCCTTATTTTGATGATAAAAGTTACACAATCTGGTCAAGGATATCCCATTATTAAGGTCTCGTTGAGTATAGCACCACATATTTTTGTTGTATGTTGCTCCACTTCATCTGTAGTGGTGATGATCTCTTGTCTCTTCTTGACAGGTATTTAAAGGCAAAAAGATGCCTGGGCGCATGGGTGGAGTTCAGAGAACGGTTAAAAATGTTTGGGTCTACAAAATAGATCCTGCAAGGAACCTGATGTGGGTGAAAGGCCAAGTATGGTTCTCGAACCAAATTTATCTTTTCATTAAAAAAAGAAATGAAATTTGAATAGAAGGTTAAGGAGGTTATACCATGCCCGCTGAAAATATTTGCTTTTTTGTGGTCTAAGTGCAATGTTTTTTGTATCACATGTGTCTTGTATCTAGGATGCCAGTTTGAAGTTTTGTTGAGGTAATGGTGAATAATGTTGAAGCATTCTGTAAAGCATGTAAAAGCAAGTTCATTTTTGGTGAAACAAGGATGGAGTCCACTGTCATGGTTTAAGTTTTCTTGTTGTTTAAGATGGGTGTCTAGGATAATTGGGTCTACGGGCAATTGCATTTATGAGTTACCCATCTCAATTTTTTTGTTCTGCAATGCTAATCACATGTTCTATAATGGAGCAAAGAAAATTTATGAAACTTCAACACTGAATTAGAAGGATCTAATTCTTTTGGTCCCTGTTTTTATATCTCCCTCTTTTATCTTCCCCTTTTGTCTTGATGGATCTTAGTTGAGTCATATGCTTCCGCTGCAATAAACCAAGCTTTCCAATCCTTTATGTCTCTCATCTGAAACAATCTTAACGGAGACTTCAATTATTTTCAGGTCCCTGGAGCTGAAGGGAACTTTGTGTTCATAAAAGATTCTGTTTACAAGAAACCTGATATTCAGATGCTTCCATTCCCAACTTACTTTGGTGCAGAAGATGATGATAATGCAGAACCTCTAGTTGCTGATCTTGGAGAAGTAGATCCGTTTATGGTTGCAGATTAGTTGATAGTTACAAGAGCAGGTTTTATTGCCTTGCAGTCACCTTTTCGGTGAACATGCATGCTTATGACGGGCTTACACTCTTATTAGCAATCAAATGAGGCTGTTAAAACAGTTTTTTTTTTTTGGTCAAAGGACTGGAGGTGAAGGGATTGTAATTTTGTCATTGAGTTCATTTGACATATTGGATTTTGAAATCGGTTGAACACCTTTTTTTCTCTTCCGGTACCAACATGGGAAAGGTTTCCTCAAATAAATATAGGAACTTGTGGATGCCTAGCATGTGATGTAAAATTGTTGCAGAGTCACTGTTCGAAGCTGATGCATTGACTATTATGTTAAACTTGGTTGATTTCTATGTTATTATCATGCATATGCTGAATGTGATCATCACTGGTACCTGTTGAAATAGAATGTTGGGGGTAGATATTTTGACAAAAAAAAAGAAGTTAAGAGTAGCTTTTTTCTCATGTTTATTGCCATCATTTTACCATCAATCTCCACATTAATTTACCTTGATGATGATGATACATGATTAGATGATGTTATTTATTGAGATTATTTTTCTTATTAATATTAAGGTTGTATATCTGGTGTACAAGACACCAACTATCAAGTGGTTGATGTGAGCTCAAATGTGCATGAGCTTAGCAGGAGTGGTGTTTGGAAAGTTTTTTTACATCGTAGAAAAGATATGGAAATATTATAAATTTGAGTTTATTTCTCAAACTTTGTAATTTATTAAACTCATGATATAGGTTTAACTTAGGAGTTCAACATCTAAAAATTAAATGTTAAGGAATAAAATTAATTAATTTAATTTAAAAATAAAATTCTCTTAGAAAAACTAAATTTAATAATAAAAAAATAATAAAAAAAAGACGAGACCTAAGAGAGTGGTAAAGAAAGTGTAAAGGATGGAAAAAAAAAACTTAAAAAAAAACTACAAGAATATGTGTCCATGTTAACTTTATAAATCAGAGCTAATATCTTAAACCTGTAAACTGTTAAATTTTAGACTTGTACTCAACTAAAAGAATGATGAAATTAAAAAAAAAAACTGCAAAAACCATCTAAAAAATAGCAATAAAAAGAGTAGAAACCAAAATTATATTTGAAAATATCTATTGGGGTGAAATTAAAAAAAAAATTTAATTGAATAAATTATTATTAACTAGCTATGTGACCCGCGCTCCGTTACAGATCATATATTTTTATTTTTCATAAGAAATTATCTATGCATGTTTTTTCAACGCATTTTGGTAGTTCAAAAAATATAACAAATCAAAAGTTTATGCACACATGTAATCAAATAAACTAAGAATTATGTGCATTAATAAATCAATAAAAAATCATTCATGACATCAAAAAATAAAATTTAAAAAATCGAGAGACAGATGTAAATTAAGATATTGAATCTTGAAAAATAGAATGTTAAATTGATTGAATAAAATAAAAAGAAAAAAAATATAAGGTTACACATATAAAGAATATCATGTAAAGGTGAATATTTGTTATTTTCAAAACCATGGTTTATCTATATAAAAGATAAAAACAAAACCATAGATGAACTAGAAAAACCACTTCGAAAATTAAACACATAACAAAAAAATTAATATTTTTTAAAAGAGGCTCTTGAACCAAAAAAAAAAAGTTGTCCTTTTTTTTACTTATAGTTTTTTAACCAGACACACCATTTTATTTCTTTTCAATTGCATTCTTTAAAGTTATATTTTCATGTCAACCTTAGTTATCAAACCCGGTCTGGAGGTTGACCTAGCCAAGGGGCTGGGTCTCAGGTTACACGAGTTGACTTGAGTTAACCCGAAAAAATAAAAAAATATTTAAACCAAAAAGTTTATTTCAAAAGATTTTTTATCTCACATTGAAAAGATAATATCTTATTCTTCTAAGTTGAAGTATTTAAACCAAAAAGGTTTATTATCCCACATTTAAAAAACATAACATTTTTCTTGTGAACATAATATATATATATATTAAAGGACTTCAAATCTCACATTGCAAAAATAAAACATTCTTCTAGTATTTATATAGTGAACTTTGAAATGAGTTAGTAACTAACTGAAAAATATAAAAAAAGATGGGTCTTTGGGTAGAAGAAAAAACATATTTGAAAAAAAAAAGTCTCTACTGGGTTTTTATCGGATCACCCAAGTTCCGGGTTGACTCGGTGGGTTGACCTGTTTACTCGAGGCCAATTGCAGGTCCAGATTTTGAATGAAACAGACCCAACCAACACTATTAGGTCCTGGTGGCAGAAGGGTCAAACGTTATTGAAAGCAGGACCCAACAACTTTTAACACATTTTTAACTAAAAAACAGTAAAGACAACGCCCTCATGGTGCTACAGTGTCGTACACAGTGTGAACACTATATCTACAATGTGGTCCATAGTGCAATGAGTCTATATCCTCAGTATCTGCACAATGTTTTTCCCATGCCTTTTAAAGTATCGTATAATAAAAAAATTGTAATAAAAAGAATAGCGATGAAATTAAAAAAACACCTTAATTCCATACATTGTTTTAGTTTTTAAAATTGTAATGAAGAGAATACGGATGGAATCTTAAGTATAACATACATTAGGGGTTGATTTGAAAATTTTTCAAGGCCGTCAAGAAAATCGTAGGAGAGAGAGGAAAAAAAAAACAAAACGCTACATGTGCCATTCCAACCTCCATCAAGCTAGACGCATCACTTATTCATGGAGAGAACGTTGAGATGCTTGACCATCCCAGACCCAAGATAACCTTGCGTAAAGGAAGGTGAAAAAAATAACAACGATCAAGGTCAATTAATTTAATAGAAAATGATAAAATCGAATAAAAAATCAATTTAAAATAAACTGAGTCAACCCATGTTAACTCGACTACCTTGCGACCTGAGATATGAGATGAGGATAGCCCCACAAAAAAAAAAGTTGAACAAATTACAAGGCTAAAGGCCTAGTAAGTCAACGTCAAATGATAAAAATAAAAATAAAAATCTAAAAAGAATTTTAAAAAAATACCCAACTCCAATCAGGTAAATCATTTAAACTAATGAACCGAGCCATGAAAATGAAACAACTCTATAAAAGGCAAAGTTGAAAAAATTACAAAGCAAAATTCTTAATTATAAAATTAAAAAAAAACAATGAGGACTAAATCTTACATAGAAAATAATTGAAAGAAACTAATTAGGGATTAAATTGAAAAAATAAATGAAGGAAAGGATAAAAAAAGAGTAAGGAAAAAAATGAGGATCAAAATTTGAAAAAAAAATTAAAATTCTAAAGGACAATCGAAAAAATAGAATAAATGCAAAGGATAAAAATATAACAATAAAAAAAAGGGACTAGATTGGATACAAAAAGTAAATTAAATTAAATATGCAGTGGGATAAAATTGAAAAAAAAAACCCTTGAAGAAGCATTAAAATCAAAGCAAAAAAAAATAAAAAAATGAGGATCAAATCCAAAACAAATAAAAAGTGGAGGACACAACTATCACCCGCCATGCCAAATACACCACCCCGATAGCTGCTCAGATGAGACAACAATCAGGTTTTATGGCCATTGTAATTGTCCTCACACATCTCTAGAATAGCACAGAGGACTCTAACATGTTCGTGCCACACGTCAGCATATTTTACTAATTTATTAATATTTTAATAAGGAAAATTACAAAAAAAGACTAAAGGGCATGTCATTATTACAAAATAACCATGGCACAATGACAAAAATACTCTCGAAGTCATTCTTAAAATTTAAAAAGTCAAAGGTTAAATATGTAATTTTATTTTAAAAAAATATAAAGATAAATAAAAACCATTCTGCAAAGTTATTTTTCTAAGCAGTTAAGGGTATAAATATTATTTTATTGTACAAATTAAAAGAAAAGGACAAAAAACCCCTATCGAGAGATCGTTCTTTTTTCAGATTTCAAGAGCAATAAAGAATTTTTACTATGTATTTTCAAAATTAATTGATAAAATTATCCTTAATCAATCCACAAATGATATTTAAATCTCCTTGAAAAGATTATTTTACCTTTTGATGTCAAGTAATTGTTAAGAACAATAAAAAAAAAACATAATAATCATTACATTTCTTGATTCTCCTCTAGAAAAAAACTGAGCTCTTTTGGCTTATATATATATATATATAATTGTTTAGGATTTACATATATTGACTCAAATATTAAATCAATAAAGTTGGTTTTATAAACCATTACAAGTCCTAGCTAGCTAACTAGTGCTAGTGCCCACGCTAAGCTGTGGGCTGCTATTTTCACTATAAATTTCTTTTTTTGGTGATGTAATGATTGTGCATCCTTGTAATACTCGTGATTTTAATCTTTTGCTACTAACAAAACTTTATAACTTTTCACCATCTTTTGTTTCTTTTACAATTAACAAAACTCTATAACTTCTTACCAAGATCTCTTCAAAAGTCGAGAAGTTTAATGATATCAGATTCTCGACAATTATTTTTCAAGTCTTTATTTTATGAATCTCATGATTTGCACTGGCAATAATAAAAGAAAACCTCATCAAATTCAGAACACCATCACCACCAGATAGCAAAAGAATCAGAGAAATAAAACCTATTTATATGCAGTGAATGGAAATGCATGCTAAACCGATCATCAATTATTTTCACAGTCACATATGAAGCATATATCTGAAAAAAATGGTGATTTAGTTTTTGGATTGTTTCCATATATCTGAAAGAACTACATGTATGAAGCTTTCATGTGTTAGCACCAAAGAAGTATGCTTAAAAAAAACACATAATTAGAGATTTATATTTAATATATTTCAATTACGATCGGCTGATCAAGAAGATAAAAAAAAAAGAGCTGAGATATCAATCTTTTTTTGATCAAGATATTCAAATATCATCGTATTTATTTTCTTGGCATTACTATGGTACTAACCAGCTTGATAGAAAAATAAAAGGTATAACTTAAATGCACTAAATTGTTTCATAGGCTTGCTAATGACAACTCACAATATCATTGCACTTTCGAGAGAATAAGCTACAAAGCTTAGTACCCGTTGTTTATTGTTAATAAATACAAGTAAATTGTGTGTCAAGAGGCCAAATTCTTGATCTTTTACTGCTGAAATATACCAGAGAAGAGAGAGAGGAGATGACAATGTAAGAGTTATGCATTTCCTATCCTACAGGGAGTTCATTCTATTTTTGCCTTCCAAGTCACAAACTTAAGTTATACTCTTGGATTTCATTTATAGACATTGAAGGATTGACTGCTATCAAAAACCATCATGGTAACAAAAGCAAATTCAGTAATTCTAAATGCCAAATTATTTTTTTTAATATAATTATCTTTCGACCCCATCGAAGTTGTTTAAAAAAACATCTGGCGACTAAATATAATAAAGTAATAAACAACAACAATCATGAAATTTTATTATCTTATAGATCTTTTAAAAAAATTATAATTTTTTTCAAATTGCTTCACGAAGGGAAAATGGAATCATGAAATCAAGCAAGGGACCAACTTGCTGCACTGACATCAAATTTACTCTTCTTTTTTTTTGTTCCAATCAATAATTTGTGCCTTCAAATCCCAAATCAATTTGGAGTAACTGCTTTTCAATCATTAAAATCTTATAAATCAGAAAGACATATCAAAGTAATACATACAAATCATGGTTTATAAATAAAATGTAGAATGCATCAAAGACAACCATCATTTCTTAACCAATTTTAAAACACAACAACAATAGAACACCATCATTTCTTAACCAATTTTAAAACACAACAACAATAGAACACCATAATAGCAACACCATTGCAACACTTTCAATGAATTACTCACCATACCTCATGTCGCACAGGTGCGGCATCGCGATGAATATTCCATTTCATCTAGGTATCTATCTGGCAAATATAGGAAGACAAAGAATTTTTATCTTTTATCAGTAGAAAACAGGAAAGGAAGTCGCCACCTAATATTTTGGTCACTAGGAACCCTAACTGGTCTCAGAGATCGGGTACGGGGACTGGTTGCGTAAAAGAAAGGTATTAGCACCCCAAATACGCCTTACCTAAGGTAAGCTGCATTGTTTGATTGTCTGATAAAAAAATCTAAGGTGTTATTGTATTTCTAATTGTTTGTTCGTCTATGATTTAATAAAAATCCTCCTCAGTAAGAAGGTCCTTATCTTATCGGGTAAAAACCTAACAATTTTAACGTCAATAAAAAAAAAGAAAATTCCTTTTTAATAGCGGGAATATATTTTACGTATAAATTCATAATTTAGATACTAAAAGAAAAGAAACAAAATATTTTTTGGGTATTTTTGAAATATTGGCCTAGTTCTCATGGCTTTAATAAATTGGTTATTAAAGCCAAAATGCATGCTAAAACATATATTTTTTTTGTTGTATGAAAATATGATGTGATGATTTTTTCTTATCTTTGAGAAACTTGGCCGTATGCATGAAAACAAAATATTTTTTTTGTTTTATAATTTTTTGCAATGTTTTGACGAAAATCGGGTATTTTAATACCGAATTTGTATCTTTATGGTATAAAAATATAAACCAATATTGCGCAAAATAGATAGAACAATACACGATAAAATCACAAACATTTTTAGAAATATTTTTTGGAATTTTTAAAAAACAATTTGGGGTCGGGCCGGACCCGACCTAGACATTTGGGTTGGGCCAGAAACGACCTGACCCAATGTTCACTGCATGAACAGTGAACATGAATTATAATTCACGCAAATAGCTCCTGAACCTCTAGCGCCTTTGCAGCCACCTTACCCTAGTTGGTACAAGCCAGAGCTCACTTGCGAATACCATGCTGGTGTTGCCGAACATATCATCCATACTTGCAATGCCTTCAAGAGAAAGCTTCTGCAATTAATCAAGGCAGGGTGGATAGCATTCGAAGACACTCCTAACATGAATACGAACCCTCAACCTAATCATGTTTGAAGTGGTAGATCAGAAATACACTAGTGATAGAATGTCCGGGAAATCTAAAAGCACTGATGGTCTAGATAGGGGCGTAAAAGGCAGCATAAATTTTGAAGAACTCGAATTTCGACCACAGTTTTTTGTCCCCATCAAGAGCTGTTGTGGGGAGGCTAGCCTAATAGGAGATTTACCAAAATGGGAGGATGAAGCTAGCCTTATTATTGTCTTTTGTTTGAACATGTCTCTTTTAACTTGTTTAAGTCTTGTTGGTATTTTAGCTCATAACGCCACAAGATTTTCTTTGTCAAATGAGCCCTTCTTGTTAAAAAAATCATGTGTTTTCTTGTGTTCATGATGTGCCTCTATTTTTTTGATTGTTTCATATCTACATAAACACACTCTTTACTCACGAAACCATTGCACCAAGAATTCTTCATTGTGTTTCCAAAACCATGCATGATCTCACATGTTCACAAGGATATTTGGGAATTCAAAGTTTCAGTACAAGACAGAAATCATAGTGATATTTGTCCAAACAAATAAGTTCTAGAAATTCAAGTAATCCCTTAGAAAGGTAACCAAACACCTAGAAAACCTGAATGACAACCCAAAACTTCAAAGCTGAGCTTCAGTGAGAAACCATTTTATATATTCGCATGAAGGCGAGACTTACTAATCCTAAGTGTATACATTTGAAGAGAGTAAGAGCCATCTTTGATAAGCGGTTCACATATATCCTTTGCAATTCTCTTTTGAGCCTAATGCTTTTTTTTT
>Ga0325401_1004398_pt1 | contig 13275 bp, 4 predicted proteins | sample PopdelMetagenome_FD_205666 | JGI IMG/M metagenome (GOLD analysis project Ga0325401, IMG submission 205666) | Populus deltoides microbial communities from Bellville, Georgia, United States - Xylem-PdKOR-R2 | ecosystem: Host-associated > Plants > Phyllosphere > Stem > Wood/Secondary xylem | place...
TTTTATTTTATACTTAGATATATTATATGATTAGTATGTATATTAGAATTTTATTTTGATATCATTTGCAAGTTTGATCCGTACTTAATATGCAAGTTAGAATTTTTATATTTTTTATTTATATTAATAGCATGTTCGTCTTATAATTTTAAACTCTAATTCTTTTTTGTAAACAACTTTTGATAATAAAACTAAACAATCTATGCTAATTTTTTAACTAAGCTTTTTTTCCATCAAGTCGAAGATAAAACTACTATTGCAACTCTTTGTAACTAATGAGGCTATATTCTTCCTCGTGCCTTGGCACAATCGATTGATATCCTCTAAAGAAAGCCAGAGCAAAGCCGTCGGCGATATCTTAATACACTATTGCAGGGCATGTAGCTTATGAAACAAAGTGACCAGCAAAATTCCAATAAAAACAAAATAAGCCAAGGAATAAGATAAAAGAGAATCTTACTGGAATTGAACGCAATTAAAATTGTATTTTTAAAAATTTTAAATTTTAAAAAAAAATTAAGTTTTTTATGTTTTAAAATTTTTAAATTTTCAAAAAATTAAGTTTTTTATGTTTTCAAATTTTAATATAATGATGTTAAAAATAACCTTTAAAAACTAAAAAAATATTATTTTAATTTAAAAAAAGAAGACTTTAAACTTGGAGAAATAGAAAACCAGTTTCGCTGGAAATAGAAAACCAGTTTGGCTGTTGGCAGCAATACTTTATTCGTTTAGTTTATTTATTTACTTTTTTGGTTTGAATAACTAGTTTTGAATGCGATTTTGTTGTACCACCATGATAAAAGAGAGAACAATTATTTGCGAAGCATCCACTCTTTCATGGGTTGGGCGGGGAAGAGTTCCATTAATTGTCCATCAAGTTCAGATTCCTCCCCTCCCTTCCCCAAAGATGATGCTCTTCTGCGCTGCTTCCTTCCCTTCTTCGTGAAATCATCACACAGGCCAAGCGACTACAAGACAACCCTTCATTCCTCCAGCAACTTCAAAGAATGAGAAGAGCAAAGGAGGTTGCAATTGCATTCAAAGAGTTAGAGCAATAATTTAAAAAAAAAAAAAAACATAAATTACAAAACAGCAACTCTCCAGGAGTGTAGCATGAAGCCAAGCCCAGAAACATTTCAATATTAAAGTCAATGAGGTTTCGAAACTGGACATTATCAAGGACATCCATCCCAGCGGCCACAAAGACCATACCGGAGTTGGAAAAATCTCTACTGTGTCCTCTTGATTGCTATGATTATTTACTCTTCTTCCATTGCATCACCTCCTTCAATCACTTCAACCCTCTCCCTCAGGGAAGTAATCTTTGTCATGAGAACCTCTGTAACAAGACAAATAGCAAAATTAACCAACAAATTACCAACTTCCAAAACAATCAAACATTATTTGCTTGGGAAGACAAACAGGGGTAATTACAGGACTCAACTACACTTTTTTACTGACAAGACAACATTTGAAGTCTAGAACACTATTCTGAGGATTAGAGAATTCACATTTTATTTTCTTTCAGTGGCAGCCACAGAGTTTGATGCACTGTACTAAAGGCATGTCCAACCTCTAATACTTAGAAACATGCTAAGCTATGGTACTTTGTTTCAACTCTTTTGTAAAGTAAGAAATAGCAAGCACCAGGCAAGTCTTAAGTAACAGGGATTCTTCTTTTCCATCTTTTTTGGGGATCTATAGTATTTTATTAGAAAAATAAAGCACTGACTGGTGGGTGAATCCTAGTACACCAGTTTGATAAAGGAGAAGCATCACAAAGGAAGCAAAAGAACATAAAAATGTAATCAGCACGGTCAATATCTAAAAATTAAGGTATTGGTAATTGATGAACTCCAAAAAAGAAACATAGGACGAGAACATGAGACAATTGAAAAAAGCTACGGGTCTTGAATTTAACTTTCTTGATAGAGAGAAAGAGAGTAGATAAGATTTTGAGACAATGAAAATAAGTTATGGCTCTAGTGTTTAGCACTTCAAAGAGAATGGTCAAAGCATTTAAAGGCTAGCTATTCCTCTATAAGCATAGGTTTTATTGCAAGTATGATGGTAGTCTTGAATAGTACAATGCCGGTCTGGTTAAAAATGGAGACATGTTTACAAAAGGCAAGAGAATGCATAATACTAACCGGTCTTCTTTGGAAAAGAGTACCCTCGTTCAGTGACATAGGTACGAGGATTTGGCAACATGTGGTTCCTCAAGTATTCCTTGTGCCCCTGTGACATCAAGAATTTTGATGGAGAACTTTCATCAATTTGAGCTCAAGACATCTTTCAACAAATAGCGATGGGGACTGATTGAAATAACATACCTTCGTTATAACACAAACATCAACATTGCTTCCACTTCCCAAGTCATTGAATATGCCAGAGCATACAGCCTCACTCACAAGCTTAATTCCTTCATCTCTCTACAAGGATACATTATTGTTTGGACTCAATGGGAAGCAATGATATAAAAGAATATATGGGATAGACTAGTTTTTCCTTGTTCTTTGATCCTTTCTACAGTACTTTTAGTCTTAACAATCTCATGTTGTCAATCATAAACATATTCTGTGGAATTCAAACATTAAACTAACACTATTTATGGATGATTATGAAGAGTAATACTGTATTAAAATTTTTAGTTCTTCACACCCAGGCATCTAAACCTTCCATAGAAAATCTAACTTACACTGAGGCCTTCTTTGTACTTTGATTCAAAAACAGCCATTGCAGCAAGAGAACCAGAACCCATTGTAGCAAATGGCAAAGTGTCAGTTGACCCATGGGGATATATCTGTAAAATAAGCCATTGCATTGGCAGGATATCAAAGAATAGTCCAGACCAAAAGAATAGTTCCAGCACAAATGCCTCGTAGGTAGTGGAACTCACAGTGTGTAAATGAGGCCCAGTGCAGTCAACCCCGCCAAGAACCAAAGCAGCCGAGACATGACCTTGGTAGCTAGAAAAAGCATTAAGATTGTCAGGAATATACACTCACTATAAAGAGATACATGGCAAATCACATAAGTTTGAAACAAGAGAACTCAACTTGAAAAGATGCTTCTTAAGAAGAGTCAGTGCTGTAACAACCCTCGACTCTCGACCAGTATGGTAACGATGTAATTGCAGCTGTGAGCTGACCATGTCTACACAAATGCAAGCACCATTGCATTGCATTAGCTTTAGTAACATTAGAAAAGGAGAAAAGATGTAAACAGTTATGCATCCAGCACTTCTAGTACAAAGTTCTACATAGAACCAGAACTACACCTAAATTTTTTCTAAAAGTACCTGTTACTGCTTCTGTATCAGCAGCAGTTCCTGCTCCACAGCAATATATGTTGGGTGCCATGTAGTGTATTTTTTCGCAATTCTTATCACAAACTATGGGTCCCTCTGTCGCTCTTGTATCTGCTCCAAGAATGACACCATCCTACGTAGAAATTGTGAAATAAAGAAAAAGATTATATACATAAATCAATTGAGCAACAAATTTAATTTTCTATCTTTTGTTAAGGTTTCAACATCCACCCAAAGATGTCAAGTCTTTTCCCAAAACACGGACCATCCAACAAAGCAGTCCCAAAACTCAAGCAAAGGTGACCACAAACGATCCTAAACTTTAAGAGAATAGAAAGAAGCATGCTTTTTTGAACAAGTTACAAATTACACAACAGCTAGCCACGAACACATTGATACAACAGAGAGCTCATTCAAGAATTTGCAAAAGATATGCTAATCAATATATAATCTATGTAAGAAAAATACAGGGGAATCTTCTTTAACAGCATTGTAACCCTTTTTTTTCGTACATTAGATAAAATTATTAGCAAAAAATCAATTAATAACCAAATCAACAATCTCAATTGGCGAAACCAAACACTCACTACCCCTAAAACAAATTCCTTTAAAAAGAAAAAGGGGTCAGTCCCAAACTAACCTGAAAAAACCCCTAACTCCATAACTCAACCAATCAAGTTGACTGAAGATTTTTTTTAAAAAAAAGGCGATAACCCAGAAAATAAAGTAGTAACTGGGTTGAGCTTCACAATTGTCTATAAAAAAATAATAATAAAAGGATGTTACCTGAAAAACTAAACCCACAATGGTAGTTCCAGTTTTTCTAAAAGGAGGAAGCTTGAGACCCTTGTCTGATAACATAGCGTTTCTTTTGCAAAGATCGAAACTGAATCCACCTTTAGCAGGTAAATCTACACAAGATTTCGCCATTTTTTTCGAGCTTGATCGGACCGGAGATTCTTACTGTCACGCTTAATTGGGTGTCGAGAGGTTTTTTGTGTTGGAGTGACCTTTTTTCAGTTGGGTTTGGGTTTTCAATGAGTCATCGAATTCTAACCTAGGCTTCAAGAAACGTCTTTCTTTTTCCTTTTCTTTTTTTCTTTTGTTTATCTGTTTTTTTTTTTATTTATTTTTAAGATCGGATGGGGTCGTAAGTGGTTGTTAGGTAACGGGTTAGAGAGGGAAAAAAATGTTTTTTTAATTGAAAATATTTTTTAAAAATTTTAGGTTTTTTATTTTATGTTTTTATATTAGCACAATAAAATTATAAATTAAAACATATATAAACTTTTGATGAGTTATGAATTTTATTTTCTTTCTCATCTTTGTGTGTGTTTTTTCTTTATTACGATCCCAAAAATTAATTAATAAGATATCACTAGTTACTCTTTAAATATCATAAAAATTTAACATATTAACTAATTATACTAAAAATGATACTAAAAAGGTATTTCATAATCAAATAAAAAAAACTCATAAATTTAATAATAGTAGCGATATGATTTTTCAAAAAACAAAATTCTTTTAATCTATAAAAATATAGATATTCATGGATGTATTGGGTCGAGTTTTGACCCATATTGTATCCAACCTAGTTTTTTATATTTTACAAAATATAAGCCCAACCCAATCCATTCAATTTTTTTTGACAAAATAATTTAATATTTAATGTAGAAAAAAACTAAAAAACAATAATCAATAATAGAAAAATAGACAATACATCACTAAAAATTCAAGTAAAAATGATTTATTTATTTCTTATTATTATTATTATTATTTACTGAAGTGAAGGCATACGAAGAAAGATATTAATTGATTATTGTCTCACGTGGGTGCGACATAACAGAATATTGGGATCGAGAAGTCGCCACCTAATTGTTTGGTTCAAGGTCATTAGGAAACCCATATATATATTGGTCTTATAAAAAATTTCAAAGATAAAGGACTAGTTCTGACTATAAAAGGTATTAGCATCCTAGTGCACCTTACTTGAGGTAAGTTGCATTGTGTGATCTAGATATAGTTTAAAAATTTTGATGAGTTCCTAACCGATTGTCTGTTTATAGCTCAAAATAATATTTACTCCCATAAATAAATTTAGGATTTCAAATTTATTATAAGCTTGTATGCCCAAATAAATTCTTATGGGAAGGATTCATGTAAGTTTTCTAACAGGGTTCACTTATCTTGGAAGGCAAAAGGTTTCTCCACAACTCATAAATTATAGTAAAAAAAATTCTCTCAATTAAAATTAGTGAATATCTAAAATAATCCTGAAAATTTTCAAGTCAACTTCTAGTATATAAATATTAGCCTACTTGTAAGTCCAACATTTATACTAGGATAGTAACCATTAATTTTTATGAATTAAAATTTTAGAGTTATTGAAATATTGGCTAAATCCTTAAGGAATTTTACAAACTTGGTGTAAATTCCAAAAAATACAAAGGAAAATTAACACATGTATTTTTCTAAAACCATGCTAATTTTTTTCTTTTTTTTATAAATAAAAATACAATTTTTATAAGGATTGGGTAGTGTGCAACAAGCAAAAAATCAATTTTTTAAATTTTTTCAGGGTCATGTTTGGCAAAACCATATTTTTTGTTCATAATAAAATTGTCAAAACAAGCTTAAAAACATGTTTTCCAAACACACCTTTAAGCTAAAATTCATTTTATCAAAACAATGACAATCCAAAAAGTCTTAAATATTTGACTTAGTTTTGACCGGACCAGGTCAACCCAAAACACTAATTCAACCATGAACCAAACCAAAAAACAAGGTTTAACCAAAACTAAACCATAACAAAGATTTAAATAAAAAAACAAAAAATAAAATAAAAATACAAAAAACATGAAATTTTCTAACAAAAAATATCAAACACCAAGGAAAACGAAGAACAATGCAAAACCTCCAAACTCAAACCCGGCAATATAAACATCAAATCAGACCAAATTTCAAGCAATAAAAGGCAAAGTTTTATACTCAAACATCATGATTTTTGTCAACATAGGTTTTGGTTCAAAACCAAAATTCTAAGATTAAAACCCACAAATAAAATATTGGTGATGCATGAAAACCCTAGATTATTTACTAATAATGATATACGAACTTATAGAAACTAAAATCAACTTAAAATGAAATTTAAAACTAGCACTTAAGACAATATTCTTTGGTTGTACATGAAAAAACATGAACCTAAGTTGCCTTAAAACCTCAACATACATTGTCAAACCCAGAAAACACATTTTAGACCTTCATACCAAGCTCTTTTAGCCTCAACAAATCACATTAGCATAAACAAATAGGTTTGAATAAAAAACACTAACAAATAACCTCAAATAATCAAAAACATGTATAAGATTTCAACTTCCAAAACCACAACCCTATTACCAGAAAAACAAAAATCAAAACTCAATCCAAAACTAACTCTTTAAACACTTTGAGATCCAAACTAAACTCAAGAACCAAAAACATGCGTTAGCAACATAGAAAAAACCATTAAACACCTATTGTTACCTTTGATACATTCCAAAACTACTATATTTCATCAAAACCAAACACACGAACACCTTTTAAAAATCTCAGCAATATTAACAACAACTTTCAAACATGATTAATCAATTAAAATAACATTTTTATTCGTCAATCCAAATATATGTTAAAACATAAAACAATGCTAAAAAGATTAAAAAATGTCATTAAACTTTGAAAAAGCGTGAATGGGCAGACCATATGGACTCCACTCTTGAGTTTTCACATGATTATACCTTCTCCAAGCTTGCTGGTTATAGGTTGTTGCTTCCGTTCTCTTTTCTTTCCTCATTTCCCTTTCACTTACTATTATTTCCAAAGTTTGCTAGACCTTCTATATTAAGTCGTTGAAACTTCACAATAGAGTCTCTTAATAGAGAATATCTTCATGTTTTTCTCTCTTCTCTTTTTTTTCTCTCTTTCATTTCTAGGGGTAATTATAGGGTTTTGTTTAGTAAATTTCCTCAAAGATTAATCAAAACTTAGTCATTTGAACAAAATGAGAGAGTTCTAGACAAATGTTAACAACTAAAATCTTTGTCCTTCAATGGTTTTTAGGGATGATGGTTTTGTCTAAATGGTTTTCTCTTTCTTTAAGACAAAAGCATGCATTTCTCAACTTTTGATCGCGGATGAAAAATTTATGGCCCTTGATAAGAATAATCTGAGAGTTTTTAAGTGTGAACACCTGAAATGGTTAGGTGGTTTTGCACAAATAGGTATCTTAGTCATGACTGACTGAGTTGGCCACTTTCTCTGCTTTGCTGGAGAAACTTCGATGTAAATATCATTAGAGACCACCTGAACTTGGTAGAAGAGATGCACATCTTTCATTTGGATCAATCTTTGCTCCATTTAAAGGTTTGTAGCTCTATATTTATTTGTTTAAAGATATCAACTTGATCAGCTTAAAATATAAAAATGCAATGATGGCTAATCAGGAACAAGATATTGGAGATTTCTATAGAAGAATTGGGATGTGAACGTTCAATTTTATGGAAATAAAGTTGTAGAGGGGATATCTTTTTCCATTGCAAAAAAAACCTCATACCTTTTAGATGTCTAAAACTCTACAACAAGCTCTTGAATAATGCCAACCCAATCATCCCAAGCTACAAATGAAGGAGATGAACAGTGGGTGAAACTTATAGAAATTAGAGTTTTTAATTTAGAATCTAATTAGATTTCATTTTATTCTCAATTCTTCCAATTGCTTTTAATTGAACCCATAATTACCTCTCAAACTTTTAATTTCATGCAATTTCATCCATGTCAAACTCAATTATCAGCCTCAAAGTTTAGCCCTACTTTCATCCTAGTTCTTGGTTTTTTATTTATGCATTTGGATCCTTAATTGACCATTAAACTTTCAATTTTCTTCAATTTGGCCCATGATTTGATCGATTTCAGTACTTGAAGTCTTGCACATTTTATGATTTGGTCCTTGGTTTTGAGTTTCTTCAATCAAACCCCTAATTGGCTATTAAACTTTGTTGTTTTTCATAATTAAGCCCAAGATTTGACCAATTAAACTTTCCAAAGTCCAATTTGAATCCTTAAACTTTAATTTCTTCAAATAACACTCAAATTGACTTCAAAAAATTGATTTGTAGCCTGGGTCTTGCGTCAGGACCCAATGATCATGAGTCCTACATTAGGACCCATTTCCCCTAGGTCCTATGTCAGGACCCAAGTCTCTTTGGTCTTATTATTTGTGTTATAAATAATTATTTGTGTTATAAATATTATTATTTTTCTTATAATTCAAAGTATTCATATCAAAAATATTATTATTTGTGTTATAATTATTATTATTTTTATTATAATTCAAAGTATTATTATAAAAAATATTATTATTTGTGTTATAAATATTCTTGAAATTCTTAATATAATTATTTGTGTTATAAATATTGTTATTTTTATTATAATTCTAAATATTCATTTCAAAAATATTATTATTTGTGTTATAAATATTATTATTTTTATTATATTTTAAAGTGTTAATATAAAAAATATTATTATTTTTGCTATAAATATTCTTGGAATTCTTAATATAATTATTTGTGTTATAAATATTCTTGGATTTCTAAATATAATTATTTGTGTTATAAATATTATTATTTTTATTATAATTCAAAGTATTAATAAAAAAAATATTATTATTTATGGTATAAATATTATTATTTTTATTATAATTCTCTTGGGTGCTCCAGACGCAAAACCAACTAGCCTTAGGTCCTTTGTCAAGAGCCAAGTCTCTTGAATCCTAAGTCTAGAGGCAATTGGCTTTGGTCCTATCTCAAGATCCAATGCTCTTAGGTCCTACATCACAGACCCATTTCCTTTGGGTCTTGAGTCTCATAATAGAGGACTCAAGCAAAATGAGGTCAGAGGCAGGATCCAATGTCCTTGGATTTATAAATATAATTATTTATGTTATCAATATTATTATGATTATTATAATTAAAAGTATTCATTTTAAAAATAGTAATATTTGTATTATAAATATTATTATTTTTATAATAATTGAAAGTATTAATATTAAAAATAGTATTATTTGTGTTATTGTTGTTGTTGTTGTTGTTATTATTAAAAATATTATCATTTATCTTATAAATATTAATATTTTTACTATAATTAAAAATATTATTATTTGTATTATACATAATATTATTTTTATTATAATGAATATTATTAATAAAATAATTAATAAATTATTATTATTATTATCATCATCATCATCATCATCATCATCATCATCATCATTAATAAATTTAAAAAATATTATTATTACCATTGAAGAAAAACTATTATTTTTTTAAAGATTAAAAATATAATTCAACGTATTCATAAAAAAATATAATTATTTGCATTATAAATATAATTATTTTTATTACAATTCTAAGTATTAATATAAAAATATTATAATTTGTGTTATAAATATTCTCGGGTTTCTTAATATAATGGTTCATGTTATAAATATTATTATTTTTATTATAATTCTAAGTATTAATATAAAAAAAATATAATTATTGGTGTTATAAATATTATTATTTTTCTTATAATTCAAAGTTTTCATATAAAAAATAATATTATTTGTGTTATAAATATTATTATTTTTATTATAATTCTAAATATTAATATAAAAAATATTATTATTTGTGTTATAAATATTATTGGGTTTCTTAATAAAATTATTTGTATTATAAATATTATTATTTTTATTATAATTCCAATTATTAATATAAGAAGTATTATTATTTGTGATATAAATATTATTTTTTATTATAATTCTCTTAGATGCTTCAGAAGCAACACCATATTGCATTGGGTCCTGTGTTGGGACCCAATTCTAATGGGTTATGCATCAGGACCCAACGTTCTTGGGTCCTGGATTAGTATTATGATTAAAAATATTATTATTTGTATTATAAATATTATGATTTTTTATTGTAATTAATATTATTAATAAATTTGAAAATTATTATTATTATTATTATTATTATCATTAACAATTTTTTTTAAAAAAATACTATTATTACTATTGAAGTAAAACTATCATTTTTGAAAAGATTAAAAAATATAAGAATTTAGACAGACAAGTTAAATATTATTTTTAATAATATAAATATTATTATTCGGTATGATGTTGCAACCAAACTTGATGCTCTTGGATCTAGCATTGTAGGTAGACCCAACACTTATGAATCTTAGATTTTTTTTTATATCTTTTATTAAAATAAAAAGTTCGCCCGTGGCATAACGTAAGTCACCTAACTAGCACTTTTTTTTAAATTGGTTTATTTTCATGAGCGACCTAACCTTTTCAAATTTTAATAAGAACTTCAGCAAGTGTCCATGCTTCCCTGAAATTATTTTATTTTTACAGGTGACCTATCTATTTTGAAATTCAAAAGTCAGCCTACTTTCATGGGCGACCCACCCTTTTCAAATTCTAAAAAGAACTTCAGCAAGCATTCATACTTTTCTAAAATTAGTTTATTTTCATGAGTGACCTGCCCTTTTCAAATTCTAAAAAAAACTCCAGCAAGCGCACATGCTTCCTTGAAATGAGTTTATTTTTACTTGCAACCTGCCCATTTTAAAATTTAAAAGTTGGCCTATTTTCACAGGCTACCTACCATTTTTAAATTCCAAAAAGAACTTCAGCAAACATTCATGCTTTCTTAAAATTTGTCTATTTTCACGGGCAATTTGCCCATTTTAAAATTCAAACTAGGATCTTCATCAAAATCCTTCAAAAATTTACTAAAAAAAATCAAAATAAAATACCCTCCAAGGATAAACTCTCAAAATGAGTGCTTTGTCTTATGATCTTAATTATCTACATCATATGGATGAGATTTCTTTGTCATTTCTCGACTTCTATTCACCCATGCAGAGTTCACTATCTTTCCTCTTGATTGATGAATCTTACACTAACACTATTTTAAAGTTGAGGTTAAACCATATGCAATGCATGCCTTTTGAAACCTCATTTCTTCACAATTTCTTCTTTTAATTGTTGAGGGTTGTAATTTCTGAGGTGGTCACTTTTGTTGGCTCATCTTTCCATTTTACCCAAGCAAGTTCATGCAAGTTACTTTCAAATCTTGAGCATGGAGATACCTTATTATCATTCTTCGTTTTATAAGTATTTAGGCCATGATGAATACTGTCCTAATTGGGAATGCATTAGAACTCATTGTCTTATGACAATTTTATTTTTCATGTGGTTTTCTCAAATATACGTTACATATATTTTGATTTTATTTTAGGGTATTTTCCCTAACAAGGATTTCATAAGATTTATTGTCTTTTTGAAAGCTTGGGATTTTTCAATGTCATGTCAAATAACAATGTTCGTGCAATTCTCATGATTTGTATTAGTCTTTGAAGAAAAGTATTTGATCATGGTGATTGGTTTAGAAGATGACCCATTTTGCATTGGGTTCAAAAAGGATCAAATATTTGTTTGAAATCTTGTGTTTGAATTTTCTCAACGAAGACAAATAGTTATTCACTTTATCATGACTCTCGTGGATGATTCTTTACATTTTGAGAGCGTATTTATTAGTCTTTCTCGCTTGCTTGATTAGAAATGACTTTTCAAGACACGTAATGAAGGCTGAGTTTCATGTCTATTAAAGAAAAGGAATTCACAGGTTCAAATGGTGTTTGAGGATCTTTATAGGTTTATGATCACTTTCACTCCCTTATATCATTTCATCCTCTTTTGCTTTCTAACCTGTGTTATGCTATTAGAGACCTACACTCTTAAAAGTTGACAATGAATCTTTTTAAGTTTTTTTTTTTCACTCTAAATCTTTAATCAAACACCTAATTGGCTTTTCTGAAATATATTTATTTACGAGTTCCTTAATGTGCTACATATCAAACTTTCTATAAGAATCAAGATACCAGTGTCCTTTTTTATTTCAAGCCCTTGATAAAAAAACCCAATGTTTTTTTTCTATTTGCGAGTTCCTTAATGATTTTTTTTTATTAAGAAACTTTTTTCAAATTTCATTCTACCTTGTACAAGGATTTACAATCAATACTATTTAAGAACATATGAAATATTTTTACTAATTCACTTAGGGTGATGAATCCTTCGTTGATTATTAAAATACATTTATATAGTTTGTGTTATATCCAATATTTTCCATTTTGTTACCATTGATTATGACAACGTGTAACCAGATCAAAGCATACTACTCTTTATATAAGATAACTCAGTGATCTTAAGTTTAAAGATTACTTACACAACCATCATGTGAACTTGTCCATATACACAGGTGATCTTTCCGTATAGAATTCTTATACGGGTTAGTTCAATATACATATCATCAGATAAACACCTATTTATTAGTTCTAGGTATCTCTCGTGCCTTAGTTTATGAGAACATCCGAACATAATTAATATATATATATATATATCTTAACAACTTCAATTAATATCCAGTATCATTGTTTCATTTTCTTTTTGGGTTGTCATGGTGGGTTTTCATCCAAATTTCATTGTCATCCATTTTTGTTGGTGCTGTGGTCTTCTGTGGGTTTCAATTCGCACATTCATGTTCTGGGAATAGGAGGATTTGGGGTTTCATTTTTCAATTCAGGTGAAGTCTTCCTCTTGTTGACCTAATTGCATGTTTCTATCAACTTACCTCACTGGTAAGTTCTCCAAGTTCATTAATTGTCTTTGTTTTAATTTCTTTTCTGTCATTGTTTTTTTTTTTTTCTGTTGATTTTGATTTCTTCTGTTTCTTTGAATGGACACCTGGTGTAATAATTTGTGGGAGCCTAGACGTCTCTTCATCAACTTCTTCGAAGACAGGCGGTAATTCACTGTTCATCTTTCCTGATTCATACTGTTCAACCCCCTTCCTCACCTTTTCTTGAATGTCTCGTCGCAAAGGATA
>Ga0325401_1004399_pt1 | contig 13272 bp, 4 predicted proteins | sample PopdelMetagenome_FD_205666 | JGI IMG/M metagenome (GOLD analysis project Ga0325401, IMG submission 205666) | Populus deltoides microbial communities from Bellville, Georgia, United States - Xylem-PdKOR-R2 | ecosystem: Host-associated > Plants > Phyllosphere > Stem > Wood/Secondary xylem | place...
AGACCTATAGTATCTTTCCAATTGTTTTTCCAATGATGTCCCTTTTTGTTAAAGCTTCGGGGACGACCCCCAAAACTTGACTACCTCCTAAAAATGCAGCTATTGCCACACCTCCCATTAACCCAAGGCTACCTCCTCCATACACTAAATGAATCTTTATCTCAGCTAATACCTGACCAAGATGATTTGCTGATTCTAAAAACTCTTTTTCTTTACCAGGACTGGATCCACCGAAAACACAAATATTTTTGATGTGATGACTTGAGGAACCTGCCATTTCTACACACTTCTATATTTGTTAAATGTATGGGTTGAGTAGAAATAAAGGGAAGGAAGAGAAGATTTTATAGATGAGAAATTGAAGATGCAATCATACCACCTATATGTAGGCCAACTGGAGTCTCACACACATACACACACTCTCTCTCTTTATTTATTTATTTATATTGAAAAAGCATGTGTATGTACAAGTAGTTGTTATTGTGGCTCACATGGCAAACAAGGTCTTTTATAGTCAGATTCCCAAGACTAAGTCGATCATGTTCTTTATGGAATTGTGGCTATAAATCATGAATAGCACGATGCACATCTCCACTAGGATGCGTCTCAAGGGTCAATAGAAGATTATCTAAAGACCCATTACTCAGGCCATCCTTAATGAATTGTATTTTATCTTCACGGTTTATAGATACCATTCCTAAAGAACGACATGTTGCATTACAAGTCCATCTGGCACATCTGTGACAGACTTTCAGTTATTTTGCATGACGTTTCTTTGCAAAAGTGCTTTTACCTGTTTCAGGCATGTATGAGATGAAAGAATTGGAGGACTCACCTGATACTACGAAGAACTGGATACTTGGAAATACCAAGTGAACTAGAATGATTGCTAGCTAATTGGGTTTAACACATGAAGATTTCCAATGACAGCTGATAAAATTGAGTCCTGGTTAAGAATGTCCAAAACCAATAAGAATTTTAGCAGCTTCTAGGCTGTTGCATTTATGTTCCTGTCCAAGAGCCAAGGGATGGTCTTGATTCTTGAAATAATGGGATCTACTATAATACAAACATTTCTTGCAAAATTCTATAAAGATATTTTCTCATTTTATAAATAACTCTAAACAATTTATTAACAAACTATCATAAATTTGATAAATAATAAACGTGTGAAACACAATTCAAGAAATTAGTCCATAAGAAAAGTTTAATAACGACAGAAAACAATATTTATTATTGCCAGAGAACAAAAGAAAACGAAGAACAATGAACTGTAGCCCGTGGGATAAGGAATCACAAGGAATATAAACCATGGTTTTTAATCATATTTACATGCTTTCTTGGAATATATTCATGAAAATTAATTGTAAGTCTTTGCATAAATGTGGGAGACCATGATGAATGTCGAAGACATTGAATAATTTTATGGAGCAAATAAGAGCGACTCGAGCTTAAAATCCCTCTCAAACCCATATGACCCATTTATTTCCATCTAAAACAGATATAATAGACAAACAACATATCTAAATTTAAGCATATTCCTAGAATTCCAAATCAATCAAAATACCACTTTAACAAATACACAGATCATAGAGCATATGCTAAAAAAAAAATAGAGATTGACAGAAAAAAATAAAATCATATCTAGTGTGATAAGATTCAAGGTCGGGTGTGAGAGATGGAGGTGACTGGTTTGCTAGATCTGGAGGTTAGGTGTGGTGTGTCATGCCAGTGTGGTAAACTAGGAGAGGGATGTGGCTCGTTTGTTAGATCTGAAGATGAAAATTGAAGGTCTACCAGCAGACAACAAGAGTCAGGAGAATGGAGATGAAGATTGATTAATTTGATTTTGTTAGACGATGGGGAAATTATTTTTGATCAGGCTAAAAGTGTGAGAGATTCTGAGATTGAGACTTGAGAATGAGATCTATGAATTGTGAGGGTTGATAGGGGGTGGCTGGACACAAACGGGTATTGCTAGGGTTGAGAATAAAAAAGCATTTTATTTTTTGTATTTATAGTACCCCGTTAATTGAACCGGTTCGGTTTGGTTGGGGTTTGGTCGGTTTCAGGTTTCTCAAACCAAAACCGAATCGAACCGAAATTGTTTTTAATAAAATAATTGATTTAATCAATTTTTTTTATGATTCGGTTTTTTTGGTTATTTTTTTCTTATTTTTCTCAGTTTAATCGGTTTCTCAATTTTTTTGCTCACCCCTACCTGATTTCAATTAATTAAGCCCCCATAATTCGATGTCTTTTGCAAAATAGTCATTGGCTGCGAATTTCTTCAATTTAGCCTTTAATTAACCCCAAATGTTTTATTTTATTGCGATTTTACCCCTGATTTAAATCATTTGACTTGGTAAAAATGAAATTCAATCCTCTAAAATTCGAATCTTCTTAATTAAGCCCAAATCAGGTTTCGAAACATAATTTTTCATCAATTAAGCCCCTAATAAAAATGAATTTGACCCATTTAAAGTATAATTAAGTCTTTGCACCTAATTAAATCCTTTAATTGGACCCAAATTAATTCTTAAACATAATTAAATTCTCAATTTGGCCCATGATTAAATCAAATTGACCTATTAAAAATTCCATATGTCCATGGGCTTAATTTTTATCCAGATTCATCCAAAAATCATTTAATTTGACCTTGAATCCACATTGTTTCTTCAGTTTTGGTATAAAAGGGTATGATTTGGTTTCTAATTTGTCAAAAATTTCAACTTGATTTTTTTGTATATTTGGAATCCTACTCAACTTGTTATTGCCAAAATGTCAGTCTTCTTACTATTATTATTTGTTATTTATTTTTTATTTTAAAAGAAAAGGGTATGTTAGTCCTGACTTCAAACATGTTGTTCTCTCTCGTATGAACATATATGGTTGGAAAGCTTGCGATGTCTAGTTTCCATTCCAATTTGAATTGCAGAAACATTCCACCTATAGCTCTAGATATGTCCTAAATAGTATACAAAGGTCTAGTTTGACAAATTTGATAAGATTCATCTACAAATTTCTACCCTTTTAAATAATATGTTTCCAAACTCCATTTGAACATAAAACTTACCACAATATATTAACATTTGTCTAGTATCTCCATGTAAATTCAGTTGGATTCAATGTACGGTTTGAGAGATATGTTTGATCTCGCAAAACTGGTTAATAGACATTTTAAGAGCAAATTTGGACCTAACTTTGTTCGGATCATCCTCCCTTTCCTTGAAAAGATTCAGCCTTGAATTTGTATTATGAGAAACAGCTTCTAAGGTCAACAAATCATTAGCAAGCTAAAGAATAGCATCATCATTAAAACCAAGGAGAACCTTGTTAGTAAAGAAGGTCCCTTAATATACAAGCTCTCCTTTTTAACCATCTTTCCTTTTTTCAATTTCAATTGCTCCTCATATATTTGCTTAGATGTCAAAGATACAAGAGCTATAGGTCTTCTATTCATCTCAAAGGAATACATCTATTTGTCACTCTATTATGTATACCACTCAATCATATTGTCATGGTCTACCAGGCAACAAGTGACTGACTTGCATTGTCATACATCACATAACACCTTGTCATAATATTTACCAATAGAAAAAGCAACCAAAACCTGCTTATTCACTTTCACTTAAAAAAGCAATACTTAAAAAAAAAGGTATATTGAATAAAATAGCAAAAAGAAATTGCATATGAGGGGCTATATAACCATCTTTCATAGTAACTAGATGGTCTAATTATATTAAAACAATGTTTGAGTTTCATATAAATATCTAATTCTAATCTTGTATATATATTATATATATATAAGATAAAGAGCTTTATACATTGAATTCTAAAACAATCTTAACTTCTTCTCGTTGATAATTAAATGAATCCTAAGTAATCCACAATGCCTGATCAATTTAATCTATTAAAAACCTTTGTTTAGAGTTGGATTTAACCTTCCAGTTGATTGTGCAAACTCGAACTCAAACTCATAGGGTTGATTGCTTCCATTTAATTAATCATGACTTTTAGTTATTCATGACTCCTTAAGCTTGGTTAATTTCATTGTTCACGATCAATTTCAAACTTCCTTTTCTTGTTTTGTAGTGAAAAACTATTGTTCTTATATAGTCGATATGTAGATGTTTATTTTTTATATAAACATATTTTAAATAATAAAAATTATTGTTCATGAGAATAAAAAAATTACCAAGTAGAAAACAAAGAGATTTTTTAATTAATAGTTATGGAATCGTTTATTAAAATTAAGCACTTTTCCATTGTAGATTGCTTGATCACACCATTTTATTGTCAATTATTTTCGTCTTGATATTATTTATTTTTTAATTGAAATTTACGTGATTTTAATATTTTATAACATGTTAATTTGCTTTTAATTTATTAAAACAAAAAATACGCATAAAATATATTTAAAATTAAAAAAAATGCACATGATACTAAATAATACAATATACAACTACAACGCTCACTCACACACGTGGTCATGGGACATGAAATTAAATAGTATGCCCTATGACTGTAAGGCACCAGAGTTTATTCTCATATCAGAAGTCGAAAAAAATTGTTTGATTGAAGATTTGTGCATGAGACGCGCATAAAAGACGCAGTAATCTCAATAGGAGAAAGCAGATGCTGGCATACGTGGTCATGGGACCCCAACATGATGTGCTCCACCTGGACATGTCATTAGCTGAAAAGCAAACTAATTTAACGCCGAGCTACGACAGCCTTTCATTATAATATTTTCACGTGATCAACTGTAAGTTGGATTAATTTTTAATTTTTTTTAAATATTAAAAATAAAAAATTGTTTTTATAGTATAATTAAATTAAACGATCTTAAAATTTATTAATTCGGTTTCTTATCTTAAATTCAATTAATGAGTTTAATAATTTTGTTATTTTTAAAAATTATTTTTATCTAATTTTATAATAAAATTAGATTCTTGTAACATCGAGTATCATCTCTAAAAAAATATTTAATTGAGATAATGAATATGAAGTAGGAAAAAAGAAACTCATGAATTTTATTTCCTAACCAATCCAAAATCGAAGAAGAGTGAAATAAAAAAAAATAATTAGAAAAATTAAAGGACCAAAAACTTAAAAAATATTATCAGGTTCGATAGGTAAACTCGCTAAATCAGTGAATTAAGTAACTCGGATCAACATGTCAAATCCACAAATCAGGTAATGGATTCCATGGAGATTAATAATTTCTTTTTTTTTTTTCTAAACTATTGTTTGTTTGACTATATGATAACAAAAACAAACAATCACAACTAAAATATTTTTTTAAGACTATGATAACCTTATAGAAAGTAAAATGAAAAAAATTATACAACTCATTTATCAATTAACCTAATATATATTGAATGATGAAATAAAAAAAATAAATTTAAAAAAAAAGGTTAAACTCATCAAACTTGTCAACAGACCTATGAACTTTCTAAAATTTAATAACATGTTTTTTTTAATAATTTTTTTAACTATATGATAAAAAAAAATCAACAGTCGCATAATCTATTTCAATTAGAAAAAAGAAGAAAAAAATGTATGCCGCTAAACCCGCAAACCGAGGAAAATAAGGTTACTTCGCCAAACTCGCAAATCAAATCATTGACTACACAAAGTTTAATAACCTAGTTTTTTTAAAATTATTTTTTTATTTAACTATTTTTTTAAAAAAACAGACTATATTCCTATGCTGAGATATTTTGTTTGAAACCGAGATAACCATATAAAAAGTAAATTAAAATATATTATCAACTTTAAATTCCCATAAACACATCATATAAGGACCAAATTAATTAAAACAAATCAATAACTAAAGGAAAAAAAGGGGTCAAAATAAAAAAAAAAATACAATAACGTGGATTACTATTGTAATCTACATTACTAATGGGTGTGGGGAAATAGTGTTTTCCCCACACCTTTTAGCTTTATACTTAATAGTTTTTTAATTAAACAATTTTTTTGAGAATTATGACATATAGAATGATCTTTTATTTTTCTTCGAAATTCTTTTCACAAAAAAATATATTTTCCGATTAGAAACGAGTTTGGCCTCAAATGTAGTGACAAAATATTTGAATAAGTTAATTACAACTTAGTTGTTATTAGGTTACTTATCATGCTATGTTGCAAGTCAGATTAATTTTTTTTAAGATATATAAAACAATGTCGAAGTAGCGAGAATTTCTTTTACATTGTTATTAAACCTAATTCAATTAGTTAAGCTTGAAAACTACTAATCTGACTTTGTGTTTTTTAAAACCATGGTTTATTTAATAATACAAAAAAGACATACACTCACAAAATCGAGAATCAACCTAAAATCAAGATGTTTTGTATAGTACAGGCATTGTTTCTTAAACAAAAATCCATAATAGTACTCTTAAATAAAATTTAAAATAAAACATTCAAAGAAAATGTATCAATAAATGTCATAAAATTATATCAAAAGTGTATTAAAAATAAAATAAAAACATAAATTTTATATTAATTAAATATTTATGATTTTTGTTTTCCATATTAAGCACTTATTCATTGAAAAAACTAAAATTAAAATTCACATAAAGATTGAATAATTATTTTTTATTTAAATATAAATCCATAAAAATATTATAAAATAAAATAAAAATAGAAAAAAGAGGCTCGTGGACCTGGCCTAGGTAGCTCAGCATACTTGAATCTCTAAAAAACAAAGCTCAAGTGCATGGGCTCTCAACGTGGTACCACGCTTCTAGCCTTGTTTTTTTAATAAAAGGTAGACAATTTGTCATCAATCTCTCTTTTTTTTAGAAAAAAATAAGCAAATGATGGGTTGTTTGCTTCCTAAAATTTGACTATCATTGAGGTGGTTGAAAAAATCAAGGGAGATGATTTTTCGGTCTAAAAATGCCTTTTCAATTATTGTTTTTATCTGAAAATATCTAAAAAAAACCCCAAAAGACCTAAGTAAACCTATTTATGACATCAAATAACCTTAAATAGGCTGAAAAACAAAAAATTAACCTAAGTTGATAAAACTTTTGAAGTCTAAATCTACTATCATTCCAGGTAAGGAAAAGACTAAAGAACACCTTAATAAAACTTCTCTCATTAAATGGAACCATTTCAAACCGAGATTGACCTTTTTCATGGCTAAAATCAATGTTAACCAACTAATTTCTCTCTCCTTACTGTTTTCAAGTGAGTTTCCATCTCCTCTCTAACTCATGAACTAAAATTAGAGAAAATAAACTTTTGTTTCAAAATAAAAATTTTCTCTAATGTGAGGTTATCCCTATATTCTCTTCATATTTTAAGTCCTCCATCTTTATATTTTGTGTTTTTACTATGATTTATGACCTAAATTCTTCTAATTTGGCTGTAGAAAAGTTTGATTGAAAGGAAAAAAAGATTGAAAGTGAAAAACAAAAGTCAGTTGGTTCATTATTTATATGAATAATTAAACCAACCCTATGTTATTAATGTTATTAAAAACAATTAAATAATTAAAAATTATAGCTTAATAAATAATAATATCGTTATTCTCTCAAGAATCTAAAGTTATAACCTCTACTTTATAATTAGGAGATTGGTTTGATAATTAACAAAGCATACCTAATTTCTTAACTTTTTTGTTTGAGTATTTGAACCACTATCAAAAAGAATTTAAATTTTTAAAATACACGAGAATCAAACTAATATGGCGTAGGAGAGTCCTTTAATGGTCCTATTGATGTTGGGTTACTTGAGTTTAGGTTGGCAATGCAAATGGGTGAAACTCTTGATGTTATTTGCTCTCAACTCATGGGCCAACTTTGAAGATGAATTTTTATCTCTTTATTGCATGGGAAAATAATCTTATCCTATGTGATTTTGAAGTTCAAAATGTGACATTTCCATATTATCCAACAATGCATGCATTTGATTTTTTGACAAGAAATTATGTTTGTTTTAGTTTTTAAGCTTTCTAAGTGTCTATTTGTGTTTTATAGAATTAAAAAACATGTGCTAGTTAATATTTATCTAGTTTTCTATCAAAGTCATTTATTTTGGTCTAATTATGTTATTTTAGGTTTTTCATATACTTAGAGGGTTGTTTAAGTATGGGGATGTTTTAGCACAATTTGAATTAAAGTCTTGGACCTTGGCCTTTCAATAACTGATCAAGTTTTGTATCTCCTTTGTGAAGGTGGACTTTTACCTTAACCTTGTATCGTTAAAGTGGTGATTTGATTTGTGTTTTAGAGTGATGAGTTGTTTATTTCTGTATCGTTTTGGCTTAATACTTTAAAGTGGTGAGAAAAAGCTATTATTTATGTGAGTAACATGTTATTTTAAGATATTCATAATATCCTAGTATCAAGTTGATATTAGAACTGTGGATTTACAACCATGGTTATTCATGGACATCGTGTGCAAGAATTCAAAAGGGAGATCCATGCTCTTGACATTGATGAAATAAGAAGGAAAATCTAACAACTTCAGGAGCATGTTGATCAATTTGAGAATCAAAAACATAAATCAAAGGATGTCAGTCCTTTCCTTCATATACAACATAATGATTTTAGTATGGTTCTTTTTCTTAGCATAAAAAAAGAAGTAATAAAATACCAAATCAAGAATCTGATGTAAAAGTTAATGTTCTTGAAAATGGTTCTTCTAGATGATTATAGATGATATTGGAGGAGAAGTAATCAAAGTATGATTTTTTTGATGTAAAAGAAGTTCATGTTATATCAGTTGAGGAGCACATTGTGAAGGTTGTTTTAGATTTTTTTTTTATGAAACAAAATGCAAATGATGTGCTTCACATGTGATTAAGGAGAATTCTAAGATTCATGAGGTTGAAGTTGATGTTTTTAGACTGAAAAGTAATAAATTGTCAATGTTTTCAACAATGTTCTAATTTTTTTTATTATATCAAAACATAATAAAATTAATAAAGGTGGGAGAATCAAGTTGTTCTTAATTTCATGATAACTAAAGGAAGATCAAGATATTAAAAGTAATGTTAAGGATTCCAATTAATTCAAGGCTTGCATAATGGATCATGAAAGTGCTTTGATTGGACTTCCAAAAGGTCAAGGAAAGAACTACCTGAACTTGAGGGTGAATTTTTCTTAACAAGGGGAACTTGGCATGAGAATGTTCTCTAATTATTATCTGTCTAGTTTTCTATCAAAGTTATTTATTTGGATTTCAATTATGTCATTTTGATGTTTTCCTATACTTGGAGGGTAGTTTCAAGTATATAATATTGAATCAAACTAGGTATTGAGATCTTTTGGCAAAATTTAAATTAAGAGTTTTTGACTTGATCTTTTAACAAATTATCAAATTTGTTTATCTTCTTTGTAAATAGTAAACTTATAACGGTATATATATATCTAAAGTGGTGATTTATTTTATATCTTTAGATTAAGAGTTTTTTTTTCTTGAAAAACAAATGTGAATAAATTACAAAGAACATCAAATTAAAAAAGAATATCGATCTAAATATTGAAGAGTATTTAAAAATGAAAATAAAAACACACACACACACACACACATATATATATATATATATATATATATATATGAAATGTATTGAAATTATATTAACTAGTTAACTCAATTGGACATGTGAGATCCTATATAGTATTTTGGCTCGGCCTTGGGATAGAAATAGAATGTTTGAAAAAAAAATGTTTCCACGCATGAAGAACACCTATTCCTATATGGAATTGGAATTGGAATAATTAATTTGATTTGATTCTCTCTTTCATTTGGGTGCATGGAAAAACAATAAACATTCCTAGTAGGGGTCCATCGGAATGGTTGGGCTGCATGTGCACCACGTTGGCTGACGTGAAATTGATAGACCGTCCCCGTATGGGTTACCCAAGGCTGAGCTTAGATTGTCCCCTCATGATCTATCTATAAGTTATCTACAGAGAAAGTGAGAGAGAACACATAAAAAGTTCCTTTGCCTAAAGAATGCCGCATGACTCAATGCTGACGGTTATTGGCTGAGGGAATAAAGCTGGTCTCAATTCCCGCTTCAGGATTAACAAAAAAAAAGAAAAAAGAACCAAACAAAGCCTCCGCTTTACATCCTGCCGCTCTTCATCATCTCGAACATATTTTATATGCTTTTCTTTCTTTCATACAATATGTTATATGCTACAGGTATATAAATTTAAGAGAGGAGAGAGAAGGGAAAAGCAAAGTTATGAATTCTTTGTACACGGAAGGTTGGTGATGGATTCCACGTCCAAAAGTAGGGAGGTGCCTTTCTTTGCAGCCACTAAGGGGAAGAGTGGCAATATTGTTATAAATTCCATTACATATTTTCCCCCGAATAACAAATTATATTACATACACAAACATGTCCTAGCGAGAAGGACAGCATATTAATGAAAAGGTTTGTAAAGAAATTACTGTTCTAAATACCTGGCATAATTACGATAAAAGATGCTGTGTATCGATCCTTTGTTGTTTCGTGGAAAGCAAGCTCAATTCATGATCGAGAGTAGTTCTGCAAGATGCTGGAATTAAGAGTGTAATGCTTTGTGGAAACAATTGTCAATATTCTGAGATTCATTGGTTCTTAAGTTTGTGCAAAATGGGAACTTCGCTTTCTGATTGTGATGGTTCTGGGGTCTGTGTTTTGAAGGTTACCCACAAACCTCAAAGTTTCTCACAAAAAAATAAATTAACAACTCTGTCGATCGCTTAGTATGCTCTTCTCATGAAAACATGGAACGTCAGGAAAATCATAAACTGCAAATACACCAAACTTTCCATGCTTGTATCCTGTTTGACAGTAATCACCATTTAAGGAGAAAAGGAAAGGAAATAAAAGAAAACAATTAGATTATATAGTTTCACCAAGCAAGATTAAATAACAGCATCTGTATATAAATATATCTCAATTTTTTCTCTTTAAAGGGTTGCAAATGGTTTATACAAGTAGAGTCCTTTACATATGTGGCATACACCTTTTGGCCCAAGGTCCCGCATCGTATACATTTTTCTTATTCTTATGCATAAATTTTAAATATTTAGACTAAAATCAAAAGAAGGATTAACTAATGCTTAATTAAATTGAAACCTACGTTTTTACCTTTGTGGCAGAGGAAGCAAGATCAGAAATGGAAGCCGATGAGGTCGATGATGGACTTGAAAGGGCTGAGATCCCCACATTGTAGACCATGGTACAATCAGGTTGAAAGAGGCCATAATTTCTCTCTGATGTTGGTCCAGGCTTCATGTCCTCGTTGAACAAAGCAAACAAGTAGACTTCTAGCTTCATGTTAGGCCGCAAAGGTGTACCTTCGTTCTTGAGTTGCCTCCTCAAAATATTTTTGTTATAGGCTGCTGCATTATCAACTATGGCACCAACTTCATCCGCGTCCCCTTTCGATGGCCAACCAGTCTCTGACACCCCAACTTCAATTCCACCAAAACCCATTCTGGCAATTGCAAAAAGAACAGCATCGACTTGAGCATACAGCATATTGTCGTAGTGTAACTTGGTGTAGGGGTCAACCATGCCTGCGTTAGGGTTAAAGAGCACATAATCCAAGGGTACCTCATCAGGTTTATCCTTGTAAGCGAAATATGGGTATGCATTGATCCAAAATGGTGCTTTAGTGCTTGACAAGAACTGTAAATATTGTGACATGATTCCTGAGACCTCAGTTTTGAAACTGCCCGCTGAAGGAGGGTATGATTCAGCGAGGACAGCTAAAGAATTGGGTGTTGAGACTTGAATGTAAGTATCTAGGCCTAATTGAGCAAGTGCGCCATGAATGCTGACTATGGCTGGAACAACAGAGGCTAGTAATGTTGTATCACTGTCGGTGAAGACCTCATTTCCTACAGCGATTCCAGTAATTCTTGTGGCCGGAAAATATGGCTTGATGTGGTTACTAACCCACTGAAGGGCTTGTTGAGGATCCATTAGAACAGCTAGCATTTGGTTTTCAATAGTGACAATCAGCTCAACGTTGGAGTTGGCAAATGCTGTCAATACTTGAGGATTGGTATCATAGATTCTTGCCTTTGTGAGCTTAAGGGAGCTCAAGAGATCAAGAACCTTCTCTGGCTGTGGCAAATTGTTGCCAACTTGACCATAGTTGATACCAAGGGATGTGACTCCACGTAGAAATCCATAATTGTCTGTTAACAAAGCAGACAATAATTAACATTAGTGGAAACCCAATAAAAAGTAAAAAAAAAAAAAAAACGTTGAAATGTACGTTAATGTTGAAGCTTTGAGAATGAAACACTAAGGAAATATATAGAAATGCATGTAGTACCTGAAGAAGTTAGAAAAAGTTGAAGAAAAATATGAATTATGGCAATTCTTATACAAAACAACGCCATGGAGCAGAGGAGAGAGAGAGAGAGAGAGAGCGAGAGAGAGAGAGAGAGAGAGAGGATGAGGATTTTGGGAGTTCTAAACTGAGATGGGAAGAGAATAGATATAGAGAGAAGGAAGCCGTAAAGGGAAATTGTGAATTCTTTGCTTTACTTGTTCGAAAATATTTAGAGGCAAGAGGTAAACTTGCTTCCCTGTGTTGCCTTTGGCTCTTGGCTCTTACCTCTTAACTGGTGGCTCCAGGTGTGGTTTTTCTCATTTTCTTCGTCATGATGGCTTTTCTTTTGGACTGGTTTGTCTCTTTCCAATTCAGTCCAACCATCAATTGTCTATTACCAAAATACCCCCAGCCACTTTCTTCGGACAAAAGCAAAGGGAAACCCCCGTAATTGATTAAATACACAGTCAAGCAATTGGAGGATCCTGAAATCTGGAGTGGGGTAAGAGTTAATTACTATAAACATTAGGGTGATTGTTTTTTCGGTTATTATTTTAAAAAATATTTTTAGCTAGGGCTTAAAAACAGATTTTAAATTAAAAATATGTATTTAGATAAAATTATTGTGAGATGGATTTTTACATTTAAAATAAATAAAAAATATCTCTATAAATAAAAAAGAAATTATTTTAAATTTTACATAACGTGTAATTACAATACAAAAAATAAAAGCTATTTAATTAATAAAACAATTTTTTCTACGTAGTTAAGCAAAATTTAAAAGCTACTGCAGTCACAAACATAGATAATAAGAGAAATTTGCAACAATGATAATAAGAGAATCTACTTTCAATTTTGTTATCGAAAATGCATCCATAGATTCTTTTACTTTTCAATAGCGACCTTTGATTACCACTCCACAACTAGAATTTCGCATATTATTAATCGATTGTTTCGTTGTAATTTA
>Ga0325401_1004401_pt1 | contig 13268 bp, 7 predicted proteins | sample PopdelMetagenome_FD_205666 | JGI IMG/M metagenome (GOLD analysis project Ga0325401, IMG submission 205666) | Populus deltoides microbial communities from Bellville, Georgia, United States - Xylem-PdKOR-R2 | ecosystem: Host-associated > Plants > Phyllosphere > Stem > Wood/Secondary xylem | place...
TTTTTTTTTAATATAAATTTATCATAGTTGCAATAAAAAATCACGCCTTGATATTTTTTTTTATGATTTTATGAGAAAATAAAAGAATGATTAATTTGAGAAAATTATATAAAAAAACTGCCAATAACAAAATTGATATTTATTTTTATTGAATATTCCTAAGCAGTTTTTTTTAAGATCATGCATATTATATTCATGCATAATTATTCATAAAACAATTGTTAATATTACAATAAAAGCTATATTCTTATTAATACATTATGGTATAACTAGATGATTTAATAAATATCTTCTTAATAATTTTAAAAAATAAAAAACAAAAAAAAATAAAAAATAATTAAAACAAGAAAATAAAAGGTGATTGGATAAAAGAATTAAGTTCGAGCACGCCTAGGTTTACAAGATTAGGCTTGTGCAACCTTTTTTAAAAAAATAGGCCAAGCATTGTTGGACCTGGAAGGCAAGCCCAAGCACGTTGCCTAAAAGCAAATAATTTATTCATGTCAAGCCTGGCCTAGAAGACATGACCGGACATCTAATTTTCTTTTTTTGTTTTCTTTTAGAAAGTAAGCAAACAACACTTTGTTTGTTTATTGTTTTTATCATTAAAAAAAATAGTCAGCATGTTTTCAATCAGGGTTAACAACATAACATTCATTAATATATATATATATATATATATATATATATATATATATATATATATATATATTACGGATGTCCAAGTTGTTGGATTCTAAAATCTTTATTTACAACCTTTTCCTTTGAAAACACTTAAAAAACATTATAAGAATCTCAATAACCTCATTCCCAACCCGAAACACCCTTAAATCACTTTAAAAATTGAAAATCAAAACCTTAAGGGGTAGCTCAACTGGTCAGGCATTGAGTTTGCTGCTCAATGGTCACGAGTTCGAGTCCTCTCAAGGCCACTGGAGGCTTACACGGTCGTTAACTTCAGGACCTGTGAAATTAGTTGAAGTGCGTGTAAGTTGGTCTGGAAACTCACGTTAATAAAAAAAAGTTGAAAATCAAATTGAATAATTTATTTTTGTGTAAGTCTCAATCCACTTTTTTGGTCTAGTTAAAGGCAAAAACCACCTCCATAGTTGCATGAGTGTAATAGAGCTCAATACTGATGAGGAGGCATACTCCACCCAACCCAGGAGACTTTCTGACCATATAAGAGACATACTTTCTAACATATATATACACTTATCAAGAACATATTGAATCTAACACACAAACTTACATCGAATAAGCACAATATTTTCTATTAAATTTTTCATTTTCTTCACTTTTTATTCTTCTTTTTTCAATTTACTTGACCTTATAATCTCATTAATAATAATAATAATAATAATAATAATAATTTGGGGGTATATTTAAGATTTGCCTGTTTATATATTCATTAATTATTAACTTCAGTGATAATTTATGGCTCCTAATTTTAAAACATATATGCATTGGTAAAGTAGGTTTTTCATTGTAGGTTATGAACACCACCTGTAAATTAATGTTTTCAACCTTTAGTTTTTATTACAAAAAAAAATTCTAAAGAAAAAAAGAGGTTATATAGGACCTTACATAAGGTTTATAAGTACTTTAGGCAATTTTAACGATATGGTTAGTATTATAAGATCGATTTGTATTGCGTTTAGGTTCAAAACTGATATATAGATTTTTTTAATGAATTATATATAAATTTTATTCCAAGCATAGTGGAAATCATGCATATTTTTTTTATTATTATGTTCCTAGTCACAAACTCATAGTAGGTGAATAATTTAATATTATGGGAGATGAGTTAAGGATTCCTTACACCATCGATTTTACTTTAAACAAAGTCCCTCCTTTTTAATTTTTTTTAATCAAATCCTTGCACTATTGGTCCATTCGTAACATTAGTCCCGTCATCAATGATAGTGTTACTTGGTTGTTAACTTTTTTTATATTTAAAAATCCTTAGAAAAAATAAAAATAGAATAAGGATCTAAAAAATAAAAAAAATAAAATTTGTAATGTGATCAATTCACTTAACTAAGAAAAACAAACTTTACAAAAAAAAAAAAACTAAGGGTCTCTTGTGGAAAATACTTTTTTAGAAAAATGTTTTATTCTATATTTTTGAGTGAAACAAATATTATAAAATAAGTCATACAAAAATATTTTCCTGTCAACTCCTAAATAAAAGCTAATTTGAAGGAAATTATTTTAAAACTCAAGAATGAGGGAAACATGTTTTTCATGGTATTATCAACTCATAATATTCATCAATATCATAACTAAACCACTTCAACAACCCTTGCTAGCATTACCACTAGCATAATTGATTTTTGACCCTATATTCATAAAAGATCAAAAAAATTAAGAAAAATACAAAAAAAATAAATTAAAAGAACAAAAAATTAAGAAAAGAAAGGGTAATAAAGTAAGAATAAGGACTGAAATAAATATGAGAGTTTCAGTCATTTTCAGTCACAACTATGGGATTAAGAAGAAAAAGGTCTAATGATCGGGTCACGGGTCAGATGGGTTAACCCGGGTCAACTAAAAAAAAAGAATTTTTCAAACACAACTATTATTTCCTCTCAAAGCAGCAACCTTAGTCTCCATAAACTCAAGATTAACCCAAAAACACAATTAAAATTTGATTTAAGTAGTCACAATTGGTGGATAAATTTTTCAAACAGCAGATCAAACCCTAACTCAAGCAGATCTAAAATCTCTCTTTTCCCAGCTCTCAAAGCTGAATCAACTCATTTCTCATTTTATCGATCGAGACCCTGATTTATTCTCTATTCTCTTATCCCTCTTGAGACTGGAAATCTCCCCTCAAAAGCCAAGTGCCAAAGAAAGGAAAACTTGGAAACATCCACTGACAGAATCTAACATAACACATCCATTTTGTTTGACCAATATCATTCCCATCTATACGTTCTTTCTAATTTAGCAGCCCCTATTTTCTAGAGAGCGTACCCTTTGTTTCTACTCTTTCTCTCATCTAAGAAAAACTAAGAATCTAAATAAGAAAAGAAAAAGATTTTCTTTTCACGGCAGATCTCAGACCAATGAGGATAGCGGAACAAACAACCTCTTTTAGCAACTCGAATGAAAGAAAAAACAAAAAGATGAGAGAAATGATTAGGTTTTTTATGATTCTGTATTTATATTACAAATGGGTTGATACTTGATAGTAAAAAAACTAAAACGGTAACGTTTTATATATATAAATCAGCCGGGTTTACCCGGTTCGACCGGGTCCCGGGTTGACTCGCGAGTCGACCGGGTTTTGCCGGACCAATTCCCTGACCGGTTTTTTCATCAACCCAGCCCGGTTCCAGCACCAGGTCAGCCGGGTCCCGTGTTGACCCGCTGGGCCGGGCCGGGTTTTAAAACTATGCACTTAAATAGAAAAATATCTAGGAAAAGAAATCACAAAAAAATCCCTAGGAAAAAACTAGAAAAAGACCTTAGAGAAAAAAAAAACCAAAAACCAAAGAAAAAATGTTTCAACCAAAACAAAAAGAAAAGCAGCAGGGGGATGAACCCACCACTAGCAGACCCATCATAGACCAGTTGTCTATTAGTCTCCTCCTCCCCCATCGATGAATCACGCTTGAAACAACCTTTAACCGATCGAGACAATAGAGAGAACATGAATTTCAGCTGGTACTTTCAATGGCTTGATCTTCGACCACGAGCAACAATGATCTACATCACTAGCTTAGAGGAGTCGGTGAAGGCAAAAAGCACCTGATATAACAATCCATGTGCCCTCCAAGCCATCGGAGAGTGAATTTAATCGCTAGTAGCTTCGCCACACCTTCGGTGCATGTAAGACACATGCGCCCATTGATTTGTTTTTACTATTATGTTTCAGCAAATGCACACCACACACCACCCATCTCTATTTCTTGTGTTTTCCCACATTTCTCCAAGTGAGAAAAAATCATTTTTTCTCATTTGTATTGTTTAAATGCTTATTTGAGTGATTTTCATGTTTGATATGCTTTTTTTTTTAGTTAGCATGATGTGATTTGTGTGATCCATGTGTGGGTGCTTTGTAATTCTTTTTTCATTGATCTCGTGTGCAAAAAAATTTATACATGGATGAGATTTTTTTTTCTAAAGAAATACGATAAGAATATTTTTATGTGTGTGTATAAGCATTTATATTATTTTTTTTATCAAATGATCGACCCACTATTAGTGTGATCACTTAATGACTCCTATCAATTGGATGCCAAAATTTTATAATTTTCTTATAATAAAATAATAAAAATATATTTTGTGATATAAGTTCAATCCAAGGGTAGTATGATCACTCAATGGATTCTTCCCTTTAGAAGTTGAAAAAATCATTTTTTAAAAAACAAAATTCTATACACACATGTACACACACACAGAGCAAAAGCCTCACCTATGTTATACCCATAATTGAGGTTACAATGTACACCATAAAAGTATAATATATGTAATATAATAAATATTTTTTATTATTTTTTTAATGAAGACACATGGACATAAAATGCTTGTGTCCATGAATATACAAAATGTGAACAATGAGTAAAAACATTTGGCCGCATGAAAACTAGCTAGATGCATAAAAAAAACATTTAGAATTGTGAGAAACTTGGCCAAAATACATAGTCAAAATAAGAATCTTAATCAATTTTTTGACATTACAAAGCAACAATAGATCTATGTTTACTAACATGCAAGTATCAATGAGTAAAGAAAAAACAATAAAAAAACCCCTGGACTACTTGCCCACTAAACTTTCATAGACCCTAAAAAAGCAACACCTTAACTCCATACATAAGTTATGATTATTAAGTATTCTTAAATTCATTATGACTTTTTTTCCTTTGAAAACAACCTCTTGTCTGGAATAGAAACCAAGAAAGGCAAGCCGTACAAAAATAGAAACTTTGCACCTTTTCCTCCGCCCCCAACCCCCCGGCCCAAAAAAAAAGTTCTAAGCACATCCTAACCTAAAAAAGGGATTAACACTTGACCTAAACTCAAAAAGGAAACATAAACACCCTTTAGAATGTCATTAATAACTAACCCATGATTATTTTCATATTTTCTCCATATACCTCATGTGTTTACCAACTTAAAAGGAACCTACTTAAGACACACATAGAAAAGAAAAACCTACACATGACTCTCATTTAATAAAGGTTACCATGTTTAAGCTCATAGGTACTGCCCTTTTTCTAATTAAGCATAAGATCATAAAGGCTGACTTATTTTATGAAGAACACATTAAACATATAGAGCAAGGAGGTGTAAACTATCAACTGTTTCCATACTTTGAAGACAAAACACATATATTGGTTCTCTTTTGCCTTTCCTCTCTCAATTGTTTAAAAAACAACGACTAACTTCTTATAAGAATTTCATTCTAAACTTGTTAAAAATTGGGTTTACAATGAGAAAGATCCTTATCAACACTAAAAGACCAACTACATAAACATACAAAGGAAAAAAAAAAGAATAGTAGGATTCCCAAATACATAGTAGATGCAATGAAATAGAAAGAACGGTTAGGCTCTTAAAAAAAACTCACGACATAGTGTTTCAAAGCGTAAACAGACTCCACCTAGAACAAAAAATCATAAACTTATTCTTTTTATACAAGAAGAGAGAAAGTCCTATATCCATATTGTAGCATAATACATAAGGGTTTTTGTTTTAGGCTTTACAAGGTTTTTGGCTAGGGTGGGCAGATCATTTAAGGGCTGAAGACATACTAAATAGGATGATGGAAGTGAGGTACGAGATTAGGGGTGAGGAGGAGCGCGGTTTTTTTTTTTAATCCTGGGTGACGGGTGGAACATGCGAAAAAAATACTTTTTCTTTATTTAAGCCCTTAGTTGAAGTAGTAAAACTTTCAAATTTTCTGGCACTTTTATTTTGGTCATTTTCATTTTAATTCATGCAAATCTTGCCAATTTTATCCTAAATCTTTTTTTTCCTCCTCAATTAGACCCTCAATTGAATTAATCGGACTTCCAAATTTTCCATTTTTTCCGTTTTAATCCTTGCTTGATCAATTACTTTAATTATGACTAATTTTAACGTTTTGTTTTCCGATTTCTCTTTAATTATAGCCCAAATTGCATGCCTATAATATTTTCTGACCATCTATAACTTAAATTCTTGCATGTTTGTAGCCTGGAATCTTTTTTTTTATATGTTTCTTTGAAAAATAATTTATTTTAAAAAGATACTATTTTTCATGGAAAATTTGGGAAGAAATTTTAAGTTAGGGTAAAACTGAGTTATGACAATCACCATCTTTTTATAATGCTTATGGAATAAGGTCTTATGAAAAAGGTTTTTCATAAGCTTTATATAATAAGCTTGTAAATAAAAGATAGTATTTGTGAAAAAATTTATAAAGATGCAAAAGTTAGAAATAGACTTTTTTAAGGAATGTTTATGAAATTTTGGTCAAATTAAGAGGTGACTAATCCTCATGATTTTTTTTTTAAATTCGGTTATTTAAAGAGGTGACTTACCTCGTTGTTTAGTAATAACATACCTGGCCATCATAGTGGTTTAACTAAAATCTTCTAATAATAAGATGAGTTTTTTTCTAGTACAAGTTAAATCATACTGTATGATGATTTTCTTGGTACTGGTTTGAATTCTAATGATATAAGGCTTAGCTTTTTGATGCAGAATCAACATTGGTTTGAAATCTAGTAATGTAGGATCAACCTCTTGGTACTAGTTTGAAATCAAGTGACTCAATGATAAATTTTAAAAGAATTATACATGTAGTGCTCCCTGATCATATGATTGGATCTTTTAATGAAAAATTAAGTTGAAAGACACCTTGTAAGATCTTTATTGACTTGGATCTGTTAGAACCTTGTTGAATTTCACCGGGAATTTTACCTTTAATATTTCTACAAAACATTGCATAAATGTTAGTATTTTAAGGTTAGATGACATGTATGAGTCTTTACCTTTTCTAAAATATAGCCTTTTTTTAATCTATCTTCCTTATTAACGATAAGGCTTGCTATTTCCCATCCGACCTTTTCTGGTTGCTTGACTTGCTGACCTACTAGAGTTTAATCATGTAAATACTATGTTTGGTTACTTACTAGTGAAGTAGCCTAGATTTTTATAGCAACTAACACCCTTATAAGAACTTTTACTCTACTAAATGCTTCTTTCAAGAGTGGTCAACTGTTTTTCAATCTGACATTGCTCCTAGATTGATTATGTCCCCTAAGTATTCTTTTCCATGGCTCAAATAAGCATTTCCCATGACATTTTTTTTCTCATCATCTTTGTCTTGGATTCCACTAGGGATTTTGTTTTTCTCATGATGATTTTCCTAAAATTTTAACTATCTTGCATTTTAAAAATATAAATGATTCCGATGTAAGCTTAAAATAATGTTATTTTAAATTCTTGTAATTCCCAGGATAGTTTTAAGGAAATAATGATTTGACTTTTTATACAAGGTTGTAATTGATGAAAGAACATGGCAAGGTGTTTTTTTTTAATTATTATTATTAGGTGATTTGAGTTTAAGAGAGGCTCGAGGAAATGTTCGAGGTTTGTTAAGAATATTCATCCTTATCTAAGCATACCATGAATAATAATGTAATGTTCATGAGGCCATAACTCCTAAGGAAAGTTCTTTGCATTGAGAGCACTATTTATAGGTTTTGATTGCTTGTTTTTTTTATTAGAAAGAACTTTATAAAAGTACGTAATCCAGGCCATGGTCTTTGGCTAAAAAAGAAAGGAATTCATTGACTCAAAAGGTGTTTAGGGGTTTTATGGAGTAAGATCACTTGTCAATTGTTCTTGATTTTCTATATTTCTTCATCTTTCTTTGTCATATTTCTTTGTCTTGTCCGTATTGAATTCTTTGGCGGGGCATACTTTTTATTTTTAACTTTGTCATTTTTTATTTTAAATCTGGGTGTGCCCCTCAATATATATCTTTTAGGCTCTTTTATTTTTATTTTTTCTGGCATTTAATTAGCTTTTATACTTTCACCCGTCCTGTATAGGGTGTGACCCTAGTCTAGGTTTTTGTGACAAACAATATTTAGGCTCAAAGAAAAAGCAAGGGATGTTTTCTTTTAACATGAAAATGGTAAACAAAAAAAGCATTTTCTTATTTCAAGCACAAGTGTTAGAGACCCATCAATTCTAATCTTGTTTAACATAATTTGTTTAGATTTGTATAGAATATCTTTTTGCGACTCCAAAGCTTCTGAATCCATTACACTATTATTCGCGACATAACTTGAGAGATGTGGTATGGGGAAAATCATAGGGTTTTCAAATGCTTGTTTGTCTTTGGCTTAAACAATTACTATAGAAAGGGAATTCAATGAATTATCATTTTTTATTTAATTCTTTAACTCATTTCCCATCCCATTCCAATGAATAAAAGTTCTTTTTTTTTTTAGATTTTTTTAACAAAAATTTTTTCATAAAAATTAAATCCATCATAAATTTTTAACTAGAGCCAGTATTAATAAGATCATACAAGGTTATAAAAAGTTTATTTACAAGTATTTACAAGTATATGAGAAAAGAGAGGAAAAACATGCAAAGATAATATTTAGCCAAACTTCATTTTATTAATATGAAGAAAACTTGTACATTTATACATAGTATTTCTTGATAGAATCAAAATTTATAAACCCAGGAAAATATATTCCATCCATTCTAGTCAGCATTAGTGTTACTCCTAAGAAAGCTTTCTTTAGAATAAATGAACCCTTATAATTTGATGCCTATTTGCTCTAATCTTCTCTTAATAGCGATATGATATTCTTTAATACCAAATCTCCCTCTACAAACACTCTAAAGGAGACCTTTCTATTATATGTATTGGCCATTCTTTTCTGGTAAAATTGATAGTGAGACATTACAACTAATATCTTTTCACTAATCATGTTTAGTTATTTATACTATATTTTAGCCCATGTTGACTCTTCTAATTTTGATTCTATAAAGATCATAGGAAGTTTAAATTCTCACATAACTCTCTCTACAATCATATTTCCATTGAAGTTTTGGGCATTGTCATTTATTTTCTAGTGAATTGTATTGACAAATTGAATACCTTTCAACAAACAGCTTGACAACCTTTTAGGTTACATGTGCATAAAAACATGCTTGTATCCATTTTATAGAGTAATCAATTGCCATCCGAATAAGTCGATGCTCATTACTTTCTTTTGGGTTAATTAGTCCAATGCCATTTTCATACATGATGTCGTGATGTCCTTAGAAAAAAGAACAAGAACAAATATTTGACATCTTGTTCTTTATGAGGAAATGCCTTGTTTAAAAGGCCGTCACCTAGTATTATGGTCACTAGAAACCCTAACTGGTCAACAAATATTCTATGGTAAGAGACTGATTATGTTAAATGAAAAATACTATCACCCCTAAAACATTTTACCTAAGGTAGGCTACATTGCTGGTTTTGTCTTAAATTACTAAGGGTTTATTTAGTTATATTATCGATGATCTGCTTATAATATTCTTGATTTTAGTGTCAGTGAATACTTAATTAAAAATTCTTATAACTCTAGCATTGGTAAGTATTACATGAAGGAAATGTATGTTATTTCTAACTTTGACATTAGTGAATATTGGGCTTAAAATAATTTCTAATTCCAGTTCTAATATTTCTAACTTTAGCGTTAGTGAATATAAAGAGTATTTCCAATTCTAACATTGATGAATATGAATATTCCTGACTCTAGCATAATTGAATATTGAGATGATTATCCAATTTTGGTATTGGTGGATATCAATCCAAGATAGTATTCTCGACTCTGACGTCAATAAATAAAAAAAAAATTGAATTGAATTTTTTTATTTTTCTTGAAAATTTAGGAACTGTGTTATTATTTTTTAATGTTCAGAGTGTTATAAATCAAATTACCTCAAACATAGATAACAAACATTTTTTTATTTAGAAAGACAATGTTGATGGTTTTGCTTTTTAAAAAAATTGGTTATGTTCCCAACCAGCCTTTTAATTTAGGTGAAGTTCCAATTAACTTTATAAACATGTTATAAATTCAAAAAAATGTTTTCAAATATTTTTGTATTTTTTTTTTTGTAGGAATGCTAAAAAAAAGTTAGAATATATTTGGTATGAAAAAAATACTAAAACCAAATATATTTTTTTGTGCAATGTTAAAAACATTCAAGAATTTTTTGTTTTTTTTTTTTTAGTAATCTTGGCCATGCGATTTAAAAAGAAAGAATTTTTTTAATTGTTTTTTTTCCTTACATGACCATGAAATCAAAAAGGGAAAGAAATAACTGCTAAGAAAATGACCCACATGACTTTAATCATGAGCACAAAAGCAAATTGAAGGACCAAACTCTTGCAAGAGATTCAAAGCTATGTCTCAGCATGCGTTATAGTCTATACACATGGATAAGTACGTGCCTAGACTCTCCATTTCTGGATTTAAAAAAAAAAAAAAAACTTAACATTCCATTGTCATTCTTAGCGATTCAAATCTTCCCACACACCAGCTTATAACTAAAAATTATCCTTATGTTTAGGTGTTTATTTTTATTTTTTAAAAACACTTTAAAAAATTTTAAAATTTTAAAAAATACAAGTATACCATGATAGGCATCGATAGAGACGAGTACATGATGATAGACATCGATAGAAACGAGAACATCTTATAAACCCAAAACATGAGAGTGTTTGGCTCTACAATAGCTATTATGTTTTTTTGTCAAACTTAATAATACAGTGTTTGGTTATAAGTAACCGCTATGGTTTGGCTCATGGAACCCATAAAAATTGAGATTTAACCGCAAGTTCCGGTAAAGTAATTTTTTCATGCTTCTCATCCTGCTCTTGCTGTGTTTTTGTGCAGTGGAGTCATTTTTCACTGTTCCATCCGGACCGGGTCCGGTCCAAAGTTAAATGCATTGAACCGGGTCCGATCTGGCTAAAAAAATTAATTTTTATTTTTTTAATTGTGTTTTATTAAAAAAATTAGAAGGAGATCGCTTGATGACGTAGCATAAGCAGAATTTGATCGCAATCTCAATTTTGTTCTTGATGATATTTTACCTGATGTTATTGCGCGCTTAAAAAATCATGAAAAATATAGTCCTTGTTGGATAGATTTCGTATGTGATGAAATTACACATAGTTTAATGGAACAATAAAAAATATTTGATATCAATATTATTTATTTCATGATGTAATAACAGTAGTTAAATCTACAATATTTAAATTAAAAACCATCAATATTAATATATATATATATATATATATATATTAATTATTTTATAACCTTAATTTGAAAAGCATTTTGAAACAAAACACATTAAACTATTTTTTGTTCAACCTCAATTTCAATCACAGTTTTAATCAAACATATATTTTTCAAATAATTTTTAGATTTGTATAAACCATTTTTTCAACCTCGACTAAAAATATTTTTTATAAAATAATTTTTTTTCAAATTACAACCACAATACCAAACATATAAAACTCGAAACAAAGGAAATCCCAGACACTCTCCCGATCACTAACCTTTTGCCCATATGTATAAACCATTCGTGTATATAAAGATTAAAAAAAAAAAGAAGAAGAAGAAAAGGAAGATGAGACACGCCTATCTTTTCATAGAAAGATGAAGAACATGTTTACTTGTTGAGTGATATAATGAATAGCACTAACACACACAGGTATCAAAATGAAAAGAGCCACAAGAAAAAAAATAGGTTATTTCCATATTTAACTAACAAAAGCATGCTCTTCCATATTTCATTACTAAGCATACTACATGCAGAAAGCTTCCGTTCCAACCCGATTTATTCTATCAAATCGTTAATTGAAATTATAAAACTATGATAATTTTATAAAAAACAAATTAAAATAAATTATGAAGATAAATTTTTAATAAACTCAAGTTATTCTATCAAATCATCAATCAAGATTATAAAACTATAATAATTTTATAAAAAATAAATTATAAAAATAAATTTTTAATAAACTCAAGTTTTTATTAAATTGAAAATTAAGATTATAAAACTATAATAACTTAAAAAATAAATCAAAATAAATTATAAAATTAAATTTTTAATGAAGTAATTCAATTACAATAACATTGCATAGAATTACTTGAAAAGAATTTATTTTTTTTATTTTCCATCTATAATACTGTTGTTGTACATAACTTTTGTATCCCGCGCATCAAACAATTTCCTTCTGTTTATGATATATTTATGAGAAAAAAAGAATCCATTTTAACTATATTTCATTTTCTATACTCGGAAATAAAAATTCAAATGCAAAGCAGATAATCAACATTTCCTGAAAGTAGGTTTCCACTTCGTTACACAAACCTCTGGAAAAGTAACCTGTGGCATAAATACCTTTGACAGACGACAAAGTTTGGTTACTGTCGGATACAATAAATATAAAAATATATTTATTTGAAAAGATAAAAATAATTTTATTTTTAAAATAATTTTAAAATAAAAAATATACAGGAGATATTTTCTTGAGATAATATTTATTATTTCTAAAATATTCTTATAAAAAATTCTCAATTCTAAATTGTTCAATTAAAACATGTAGAATTAAAAATAATTATTATCATAGTTTTAAAACTCAACTTGGGAGTGATCTAACACAAAGCCTGAGTCACTCGTTGAGGCTTGGGTCATCAATCGGGTTAACCAAAGTCAACGTAAGAATAAAAATGATTATTATTATAATTTTAAAACTCGATTTGAGAGTCGACTTAAGGTAAGGCTCGGGTTACGAGTGAAGTTGATCGTTGATTCTGGATTAATGTAGAGACAAAAATGATTATTATCATACCTTTAAAACCCGAATAGGGTATTGACTAGGGGTAAGACCTGAATCACGTGTTAAAAGGGTTAACCCGGGTTGACCTAGGTCAATATAAAATAAAATTAATTATTATCATAGTTTTAAAACTTGATTTGTGTGTCAGCTGAGGGCAAGACTTGTGTCACGGATCAGAAAAATCAATCCGGGTTGACCTGAGTTAATGTAAGAATAAAAGGTGTTATTATCATAATTTTAAAACCCGACTCGGGAATTGACCAGGGCAAGGTCCAGGTTACAGGTCAAAAGGGTCAACACAAGTTGACTCGAGTCAACATATGAATAAAAATGATTATTATCATAGTTTTAAAACCCGACTTGAGAGTTTACTCGAGGAAAGGTTTAGGTCACGAGTCGAGATAGT
>Ga0325401_1004406_pt1 | contig 13254 bp, 10 predicted proteins | sample PopdelMetagenome_FD_205666 | JGI IMG/M metagenome (GOLD analysis project Ga0325401, IMG submission 205666) | Populus deltoides microbial communities from Bellville, Georgia, United States - Xylem-PdKOR-R2 | ecosystem: Host-associated > Plants > Phyllosphere > Stem > Wood/Secondary xylem | place...
AATTTTATCCCTCTTGATTTTTTAATCTTTCAGATTTAATCATCATTCTTTTTATTGGTATTTTTTGTTTGAAATTATTTTTTAAATTAATTTTGTTTTATGGTTTCACCCTCATTTGGTTTTTTTTATATCAAATTTAATCTTTATTTTTTTGATTTTGATTTTTTACTTTGGCAAGTTTTTAAAATTGGTTCGTAATAAAATTCTTCATTGAACTCGGATCCAGGGTTTCACATATTATGAGTTTTTAAGATTTGACCAAGTTTAAGACGTTTGCTTGGTTTTTTTATCCCTTTGTCTAAGCTATTTTTTTCTCAATCTCATCCTTCAATATTTATTCATTTCAAAATTGAGTTCTTTTTTTTAGTTTGCTTTCTGTAAAATATTTTTTTTGTCTTGAAAATAAACTAGTTATCTTGGATCTTTTTATTTATCATTTTTTGTTGGTTTCTTTAGCTAATTCTTAGATTTATATTTTTTTTCTCCATACCTTCCTTCAATATTTGAAATGATGTTTTTTTTTTTAAATAATTTATAAGGTTAGAATTCTTTTTTTTTCAATTTCATCCCCTATATATATATTTTTAATTCAGTTTTCATTCTTTTAATTACTTTTATTTTATTTGAGATAAATTTTTAAAATTATTTTTACTCATTTATTTATTTTCTCTAGGATCTTCCATTGATTTTAAAAATAACTCTTATTTGTTTTTTTTTTTTAAATATGGTTCTTTGTTGGATTTACTTTGACTAATCAATATTAAATTGGTTAGGAATTTAGTTTATTGATTCTGCTCGGATTTATAATTTAATGAGTTGTGAGTTAGAAACCTTTGTCCAGGTTTAGAAGGTTCACTCGGGTTTTCTAAGATTTTTTTTTCTTTTCTATTTTTTTTTAGTTTTATGATTCAACATTTATATCCTTAATGATTAGGTTTTTTTTTGTTTATCTTCCTTCTATATGATTTTTTTAGTCATGCATTTTTTATTGTTTCCTATTTTTTTCTATTTGTCCATATATCACTTATTTTTCTCGATCACTTCTATGACCCAAATCATATTTTAAAAAAATAAAAATAAAACACACTTGTATCATAAAATTACAAATATTTTTTAATTTTAACATTTTTTTTATCTTTCAGATTTAATCTCTATTTTTTTATTGTTATTTGTTTTGTTTGGGATTATTTTTTAGATTTTCTTTTACAATTTCATCCTTTATGGATTTTTTTTGTCAAGTTTGATCATTTTTCTTTTTACTGTTATATTTTTTGCCTTTTCAAGTTTTTAAGATTGATATTTTTTTTTCACAATTTCACTCTTTAAAATTAAATTGGTTGAGAATTAAGTTTCTTGATTAAACTTGAGTCCAGGATTTCACAAGTTGCAAAGAGATTAAACCAAGTTTGTTTTGGTTTGCTTAATTTTTTCTCCTTAATTTTAAGTTGACTCGCCCCCCTTTTTTTAACTTTTGCTTTGTTATTTTTATTAGGTTTGATTTTTATAGGGTTAGTCTCAGATTCATTATCAGAGTTGTTGGTTTCAAAGGTTAACAATGGTTGATTTTAGTTATTTTTGTTATTTTTAAAGTTATTTGTTTTAAATTCATAATTCAACATTTGATGTATTGAAAAATGATCTTCATACTTTTTTCCCTCTTTCCTTTCATGTGGTCCTTTTTTTTCTTCTAATTTTTTCCATGAGATTATCCAAATCTTATGCCTATTGTCATGAAGTTTGATAGTTAACACTTAACCCAATTTAAATTCTTTTTTCTTGCTTTTATTATTTTTTTCAATTTCACCCTTTAATATTATTTTTATACCCCGGATGAGCTCATATTGTTTTTTTTTTACCTTTCCTTGTTATCATTTTTTTTCATTTTATTTATTGTTGTTATATTTTATTTATTCATATTATTTAAACTACCAATTGGTCCGGTGACTCGAGTCTTAGATTTAATTCCTTAGCTTTTTTTATGTTAAGAAAAATCTTGACTGGAGCACAACAAACCGCATGCCATAAATATAATATAGTAAAAAAGACCTTGGTAATTCACTATGGAAATGAATAGTGAAATGTCAAGGTCCACTTTGGTCTTCAAAATCTCTGAGGATTTTTTTTTTAAGTTCAAACTTAGTTTTTTTTATTTAATCCTTTAATATTAGGTTTGTTGGGTATTGGATTTTATAATTTGTATCGATTTATTTTCTATTAGGTTATCATAGTTTTATAATTCGAGTTGCTTGTTTTGTGATTAGCTATATTGACTCGGGTTTAGCAAGTTGACTCAAGTCATTTTTTTTTATCATTTTTTATATATTTTTTCAATTTAGGGTGATAAAAGGGTCAAGAGTCAAATATTAAATTCAAAACATTGATAACCAAATATGAAATTTTATAAAATAAAGAAGACAAAGTTGATTTTTTTTAATGGTTAAACACGAAATTCAATGCAAAGGAGAGAGTGAAGAAGAAAAGAAAATAAAGGGGTGGTCGACTGCAAACTATTATGGAGCTTCCAAGTGCTGCCACACGTGGAAAAGGGTGTTGTGGAGCTTAAAGCATCGTTGAAGAAGATGACATTCTTTCACTGAACGGTGGCTCACGTTGCTCAAAGAGCGAGGAGTCCCCTTAAATGTTGGCACGTTAATAATGGAGAAAAACTGAATCACCCCTTGCCTAACACGTTAATAACAGAAAAACCTATAGGGAATTACAAAAACACTCCTGGAATCATAGCTTAGGAAATTGATTAAAGGGCAATTTGGTCATTCTAATTCTTAGAAAAAACATAAAAACCCAAAATGCCTCTCAAAGTAATTAAATGAAAATAACTTTCAAGGCTAATTTAGTACTTTTACTATACTAAAATATATATGAGATGATTATAATGACTCTTGTGAATTTGGCAAAGACATTTAAATTCTTATGAAAAGATTGGATTGCCCTCGTAACAAAGCAAGTTGTTTTTATAAAGCAAGGGTAAAATAGTAAATTTACTATACAAACCACAATAAATTATAAAAGCATGTACAATAAAAGTTTGATTTCTTTTAGCTTTGGATATAAACTAGCTATATTTAATTTTTTCAACAAAAAAACTATATACACGAGTTTTTCTATGTGTTTTTTTTATAAAATAAAAAAGTTTAGGCATGCATGTAATCAAATAAATCAACTATGTGTGTTAATAAATAAATAAAAAGTCATAAATGATAACTAAAGATAAATCTGGAAAAATTAAGAGATAGATGTAAATTAAGATTTTTCATCTCGCAAGATGGAGTATTTACCTGGTTACGTTTGCTAAAATTATTTTTGAAAATAATTTTTTTTATTCAATCAAATAATAATAGAAATTGATACATACATTAAATTGATTGAATAAAATAAAAGTAAAAAAATACCTTGCAAGGCTAAAATGCATTAGAAATATCATTTGATTTTTTTATTTGAAAAAAATAAAGTTTACCTATATATATATATATATATATGGATAATAAAAATCTATTAAAAAATTAAATACATATAAAATAACAAAAAAAAATCCGTCATTTAAAAGAGGCTCTACAATCAAAATAAAAGAGAGGAGTTGTATGGATTTAAATATAAATAAACAATAATTTTGAAAAAAATATAAAAAACACATTAATATAAAAAAATAAAAAAAAACAGAAAAAAACGAAAGACCATGTGCTGTTGGGCCTAACTCATTGGGTCAAGACCCACATGTCTGGACCCTTTTTTTTGTTGCATCGTCCACTTTGATTTTTTAAAAATCAAACAACGTGTCATTTATTTTTGCCTAGATTTCGGTCAATGTGGTGATCAAGAAATCAAGGCTTCAGGTTTTTTTTATTAATAAAAAACTCAGTTTTCAACCCATTTATTTACCATTTTCATCAAATGGATCCATTTGACATAAATAATGACTATGCTTGGCGGCTTAAATCGGTGTCAATAACATTTTTCTTTCTTTACCCTCAGAATCTTGTGATCTCTTTCTTCTCTTTTAAATCATGAATTAGAAAATAAAAAAAATAAACTTTTATAATAAAATTAAATTGAAAAAATATTAAGGTATTTGGGTATAATTTTTAAAACATAAGGATTAAATTAAATTTTTTATCTGAACTTTGAAATCATTATCTGTTTGTAATATTTTTTTTATTTTAGTTTTTTGTCTTTTAATTTTAGTTTTAATCAATAAATTCGATTCAATTGCTATTAAATTTAGTGAAAAAAGAATGCAATCAATCTAAATAAAAATTTAAAAATTAAATTAAAAGAAAAACCTCAAGCACAATGAAATATGAGAGGAGGCATAATATCCACGCGTTTTAATCTTTTACAAAATAATAATATAATTTGTGTGTTCGAAGCATACGTTCATTAAAGTTTTCTTGCATTGCGACGTCGCAGCCATGTTAAAAATTGACTGGCCGAAGACCCTTGGCCTTGGGAATCAAACGCACTAATCAAAACTAATAAAAACAAGAATTAGGGTTAACCAAGTCATTTTCACAGTTTTGGGAAGAATGGGCCGGGGCCCATACAAGGAAGTGTGGCACTCATTCAGCCGAAGGACACTCTCAATTCCACTATCACACCCCCCGCTGCCCAAACTGCGCTCGCTAGCTGTCTCTCCACAACCATTATGACACCACCCACCTGACCCCCCGCCCCTCTCTCTCTCTCTCTCTCTCTCTCTCTCATATCTGTACAACAAACAACAACACAACAAAAGTTTAAAATAAAAAAAATAATCAACATCAGGTCATCAAATCATGCGCCCGCTTTCTTTCTTTCTCTTTTTATTAAAATGCGTAATTTAGCTTAACCTACGCTTCGAGTCCACACTGCACTGTTGCTGCAACACTGTTCTCTCTTCTCCCCCTCTGCATTACTGACAACTGCATCAGCACTGCCTTAAATGGGATCCAGTGTGCGTCTTGCACCCCCTCCCCTCTCTCTCCTCTTTTACTATCATGATTAGCATTGTTAGCCTACAGGCTAGCTAAGCTTAGCTACCTCCTTCTCAAAAATTTATAGCACCCGCCTCTCCTCTCCTCTTCAATTTATACTCGTATCTCCTGGATCTTATGTCATTTACGAGACCTTTCGTTTCGCTAAAGCTTGGAGCTCCGATCGGGTCCGTGCATTTGCTATCTGATCCGAACCAATTAGGAGCTCGACCTAAAAAATGAATCCTCTCTGCTGCATTGCTCCGGTATCCATCGATCGGGATCGGACCAACCCGGTTGTGGCCAAATCAGCGAGTCAGTCGCAATTAGGACTTGATTCTTCACTTAGAACCCTAAATCAAAGTTCAAAACAGAGTTTTTCAGTTCAGGCATCTCGCGACCTCGACAAGTTTTCATCGATTGTAAGTCAAGAAATCGAAGACTCGAAGGTTTATAGTGTGAGTGGGAGCGTGAGTGTAGCGGGTATTCTGTACAAATGGGTGAATTATGGGAAGGGATGGAGGTCTCGGTGGTTTATGCTTGAAGATGGAGTGCTGTCGTATTATAAGATTCATGGACCTGATAAGATTTTGACGAGCCCAGCAGGTAGAGACAAGGGAGTTAGGGTTATCGGAGAAGGTTCTTTGAGGTACATGAAAAAAGTCAATTGGAGCAGCAGCAGCAGCAGCAGCAGCAGTAATGGTGGTGGTGGTAATAATCGGCTCAGGCAGTGCAAGCCATTCGGCGAAATTCACTTGAAGGTTGTTTCTTTATTATATATAGTAGAAAAGAAGAAGAAAACTCCTTTTCTTTTTGTTGACTTTTCCTTGCTTTTTTGTTGTTTATGTGAGTATGGATCATTACGAAATATGTTTATTATTTGGTTGTTTGTTTCTGCTGATTTGTTTGATGCTATTGTCTCTTGCCAAACATTACTAATAGTCCTTTATGTCAGCGTGGATCATTAGGAAATTCATTTAAAGGAATTTCTGATAAATTATGTGCTGGTGGTTATACATAGTGATAATGATATTCAAGTGCTCCCGAATCCAATAATTTGTATGTCTGTTATGTACTGTGATTTTCTTTTAATATTCCTCCAGCATCTATCTCTTTGAAGTGTTTAGTGCATGATGTGAGAAGCTGATTTTCTTTTAATGTTCCAATGATACACGATGAACTTACCTATCTTCTCACTGATGTTATTCAATTCAGAGGCAGCAGTCATGTAGTAACGTGTTATGACCCCTATTTCCAATAAGTTCCTATGTTTTTGTGGTAGCTCGTTTGGGCTTTAACCTTAATTTGTAAGCAGGTTTCTTCATTTCGAGCTAGCAAATCAGATGACAAGAGGCTCACCATATTTACTGGAACAAAAACTCTTCACTTGTGTTGCGTAACGAGAGAAGATAGAGCTGCATGGGTTGAGGCCCTGCAGGCTGCTAAAGATCTTTTCCCTAGAGCGTTGACAAGCAGTGATTTTTCACCTTCTGAAGATGTTGTCATTTCAACTGAGAAGTTAAGATCACGGCTAGTGCAGGAAGGTGTTGGTGAGACAGTCGTCAAAGATTGTGAGTCCATTATGTTATCAGAACTCTCTGAGATGCAAAACAAGTTGAAGGCTCTGCAACATAAACACATCACGTTGCTGGACACATTGAGGCAATTAGAGGTGCTTTTTGTTCTTTTATTTACCTTTGATCTGTGCAATAATAAATTCGAATATATACAAGCATGAGTATAACATACTTTTACATTCCAGAATTTCATGAGAATGAAGCTGGACATCTCATTTTCATTTTTCAAACATTATTATATGTTATTCACCTTGAATTTGGCTCAAGAATTGCAGTAAATAGGTTTTGTTGTTTCAATTGAATTTGAGATGTTCACACTAGTAGAAGAGACGCATGCACCAATATATCAGTGGTAGTGGCGGCGGTGTGGTGGTGTTGGTAGTGGCACCGGCGGTGAAGATGGTGGTGTTTGAAATAATTGGATACTATTATGAGTGGATTACTATCCATAAAATATTTTACGGAATTTTATGAGTTTAAAATATTTTTCATCAAATGAAGTAAATTAAAGATCAACTTAAAAAAAATTATGTTGACCAATGTTATTGTAAAATATTATATGGGAAAAAAAACACAAGAAAATCAAGAAAACATTTTATGCAAAACAAATGCTCCCTAAAAGACTACAAATTTCAACATAAAGTTAGACCTCCTGACAATTAGGAAAACTACTGAAATACCCTTGTTTTACTGGAATTTGCAAAAGTTATAACCCCCCTCTCTTACAAAATCACTCATAATACATTAAACCAATTAAATTAATAAATCTGTCAAGATACTTCATTCCTAGGTCAAAAAGACTTCATGGTTGATGAAGAACCATTTGACCTACCCTAGGTTTCAAAGAGGAGAGTTCCTTTCTCAACTATGATAACACCATCAATTGGAATCTCAAATAAACGAGAATGACAGTGTCCCAAATGCTTCACATTTCAAATATGCTTACAAGGAAACAAAAAATTCTTGGTGCTTCAGAGACATGGAAAAGAGAGAAGGTTTTCATTTTATGTTTTATGTGAATGAATATGTATTGCTGCAAACTGTGCATTGAATTATAAGGCATTAATTGTGATGTTTCTTTGATGATGATCATTTTATAAAATTTTATTCCTTTCATATTTAATCCCTCATGCATATGATGCTGGATCAGTGATGAAGAACTTTATCGAGTAATTTTCACACCTAAAATTGTTTTGCAGACAGAGAAAATTGAGCTGGAAACTACTGTGGTAGATGAAACGAAGGAACGCGATTCATATTGTGGACAAGCAAATAGACGATTTAGTGGTTAGTTTTGCTTTTAGATCTCTGTTATTACCATATTTTGATTGATTTTTTTGATGCTAGTGCCTATCAGGTCTTATTGGTTAAAGAGTTTACATAACCTTTTGTGTGAAAATACTTTGATGGAGCAAATCAACCCTGTAGATCATTTTGGAATTCTACATGCTGAATAATTTTAATCAATTTCCTGGTTCTTCTGTAACTTGATTTTTTTGTCTCAATTTGGCATGTTGAAACAAAATAGACAAGCAAACTTGTATGTTCTCCACTGGTATCAGTTATAGTTGGTGGAGTTTTGTACTTAATGGTACATGGCTCCTTTCCTCACTATAGTCTTTGACAATCTCTATTTCAACTTTAGGATAAACTTAGCTAGATTGTTTAAAAGGCATTCCTGCTTTGCGCTAAGTTTTCTGATGAGACTTATTGTTGGTGCGAGTGTTGAAAATTTACTCATATTCATGTTCTTTCCATGTCACAGATTTCTATTCTGTCATGTCAGAGGCTAGTGCGAGTGATTTTGATGCTGATAACGAAAGTCAAGATGGAGGAGATGTTGAATCAGATGAAGATGACGGAATATTCTTTGATACAAATGACTTTTTGTCTGCAGATGCTTTAAGAAGTGCTTCCTATCGGAGTAGGGAAGCTACTGGAAATGCTGGTATATATGATAAAGATGGTTCTGATCATTTGCTTGGGGCTGAGAAGGAGATCATGACAGTTCAATATCCATATGTTAAAAGAAGAGATAATTTGCCAGAACCGAAGGAGAAAGAGAAGCCTGTTGGACTATGGTCAATTATCAAGGACAATATCGGGAAGGACTTGTCTGGTGTTTGTCTTCCTGTTTATTTTAATGAACCACTCTCTTCATTGCAGAAGTGCTTTGAGGATTTGGAGTACTCGTACTTGGTTGACCGAGCATTGGAATGGGGAAAGCAGGTCAGGTCCTCAGCTGTGCTTTCTTTTGTGACAAAGCAGTTTTAAAGCATGATCTGCTTGTTACATTTTAGTCCAGGTAGTTGGTTGATCAAGCATTGGTGGACTGTAACAGATTTTTTATTTTTATTTTTTGAATTAACGAATCAACTTCTTTCCTTTGTTTTGTTTGTTACCACTGATTCAATTTGGTAACTAGCTGTTACTTGGGTTCTTGGTGATTGTAATCCCCATTTAGGGAACTTGGAATGGACTGAGGTCATTCTGCCTGCCTGCCTGTTTGATTTTAGAGGGCTATCTGGTTTGAAAAAAAGCCTGTTTAAGGCATTTATTTCTTGTTATGGATAATGAGGTGTTCAGACCTTGAACATATTTGTAGAAAACTAATATTGTGTCAGCAAGAGTTTATTGAAAACTCTATTTCGTTGTTTTAATTAGTTCCATTCTTTGGTTCATGTGGGAACGGTTTATGGTGGATCTTATATTGTATTAGGATGTCATTGAGTTAGCATTTTTACTTAAACATAATGAGATTTTGCATGTTGCAGGGGAACGATTTGATGAGAATTCTAAACATTGCAGCTTTTGCTGTATCTGGGTATGCCTCAACAGAAGGTCGACAGTGCAAGCCCTTCAACCCTCTCCTTGGGGAGACCTACGAGGCTGACTATCCAGATAAAGGACTTCGTTTTTTCTCAGAAAAAGTAATGCTCTTTCTTCCACCTTATGTTTTAAATTGACTGTGACTAATTCTTGAACCAGATGTACAATTACTATTGATGTTGACTAGTATCTAAATAGAAATGAATCCTAGTTTTCTCTTTATCCTTTATATGATGTTTGACTAGCCTTTTATTCAGGTTAGTCACCACCCTATGGTGGTTGCTTGCCACTGTGAGGGAAGAGGCTGGAAATTCTGGGCTGACTCCAATCTCAAAGGGAAGTTTTGGGGGCGGTCTATTCAGCTTGATCCTGTTGGTGTCCTCACCTTGCAGTTTGAGGACGGTGAGACCTTTCAGTGGAGCAAGGTCACCACCTCAATATACAACATTATACTTGGTAAAATTTATTGTGACCACTATGGAACAATGCGCATCAAGGGCAGTGGAAACTACTCCTGCAAGCTCAAGTTCAAGGAGCAGTCCATCATAGACCGGAATCCCCATCAGGTAATTATTTTATTTCTCATACAACCAGGGGGGCAGTTGCCCTCTTTAGTTTTTGTTCCAAAAAATAAATTATGAATATATTGAAATTAAAAGCTCACCTTGTACTAAAAGATGTTTGACCTCCTTGCCCTTTCTCCTAATTTGTAGAAAACCATAAAGAGAAAAATATTCAAGTGGAGGAAGGGCAAAAAGTCAAGTGATTTCATCATTTTCTGTTCTTGCTTGTTAAAGAGATTAACAACCTTTCCATCAATGTATATCCTAGGGCCTTTTGGAAGATTATTAATCCATAATCCATAGATTGCTAGCTGCTGTTAAACCAGGCAGAATGCTTTATGAAATGTATGGAGCAGCAGAAAATTGAGCCAGAAAAGATAAGATAAAAGAATTTAGACGAATAATAATAACAGTTTTTAAGAACTCAAATAATTAGTAATTTGAGGCAGCTTAATAACATACCTCAGCTCTCCTATGGTGTGTTTAGGGTTTTCTAATCCACACATGAGACGTGGAAGAGTTATATCATTCATTCCCTCCCCTCTCTCTCCTTAAAGGTTGGATATGGTTTGCTTTGCTCTAACTCATGGAAGATGATGACTTACATAGCTTTCCATCAGGCTCTATTAGTTTTTTCTTTCCTCATGCCTGCATTATACATAAACACATAGAAGTACTCCTGGTGCATGGCTTCCTCGTTCACATAAAATTGGGATCCACCATGATAGCCATCTGTGGGTCCAGAGCTACATTGGGAGTTTCTAATGATCTCTTTATATTATAAACAACATGAGAGAGTATGATAACAACCAGCTCCTTTTGGGCTAGCCCAGAGCTAGAGTTGTTACAGCTATTATCATACTCTCTCTCTCTCTCTCTCTATATATATATATATATATATATATATATATATGAAGAGAGAGAGAGAGAGAGAGAGAGAGAGAGAGATCATTGGGCCAAAGTCCAAAGCATTCTCTTATATTCTCTTAATATAGATTTATATTAATGTTATACGATATAGAGATAGAGTATACTATCAATATTAATTTGTTATTCCACTTCACTTTTGTTGTAACGACCAATATAGTCATATTTAAGCAACATGTTGAATAATATTACAACACAAAGTGGAGTGGGAATAACACCACCCTTAATTAATATAGACTTTAATGTTGTTAAAGCTGCTAGGCACTCTTAAGCTCTGAGGGGTTTTAGCCTGGGCCCAAGGTCCAAAGTGCAAGTGTGGTATTGGGTGAACTATGGCGCACCTGTTTAGTAACATAAAATGGTTATGATACAATATGAGAAGTGTTTAAAAGGTGACATAACGCCTTTTCTCTACTGTAGGTCCATGGATTTGTACAAGATAATAGAACAGGAGAGAAGGTAGCAATGCTGGTTGGGAAGTGGGATGAAGCAGTGTATTATGTGCTTGGGGATCCAACTACAAAGCCAAAGGGTTACGATCCAATGACGGAGGCTGTCTTGCTCTGGGAAAGGGACAAATCTGTTACCAAGACAAGATACAATCTCACCCCTTTTGCAATATCTTTGAATGAACTCACTCCTGGCTTGTTGGAAAAATTGCCTCCTACCGACTCAAGATTGAGACCAGATCAGAGACACTTAGAAAATGGGGAATATGAGCTGGCTAATTCAGAGAAGTTGAGACTGGAGCAGCTACAAAGACAGGTACCTGCTTGTCTATCTTTAATAGGCGATGCCATAAGCTGAACAAAACAAAATGTTATGGCTGTGCGGTTGGAGCATTTGTTTTTCCTTATAGTTCAGTCATTTGTGCAGAGACTTTTGGCTGTCTCATCATCTATAAGATCTTGTGATGGAATCCCTTTTGAAGTTTATGCTCCCTTTAATCATTAATTTCTCTTCTGTGCTGATTCGCTAGATGATATCAAGGTGCATTAGGATTCACTGGGTTTATGGCGTTGTATTGCGGTTCTTTAGCGCATCTATCATTCATTCTCCCATGCTCATCAGGAAAACAAAAAGGGCTGTATTCTTCTTTTCTTTTATTTTTCTCAAGTAAAATATATGTTTTCTTCGTGAAACAGGCAAGGAAATTGCAGGAAAGGGGGTGGCAACCAAGATGGTTTCGGAAGGACGAGGATGGATGTTATTGTTATATGGGTGGGTACTGGGACGCAAGAGAAAGAAAGAACTGGGACGGAATTCCTGATATATTCGGTCAGAGCACTGATCCGTCTTCATGTTTAGCAGAAGAGTAAGCAAGCAAGCAAGTTTCGAATGTCTCAGCAAATATATTTTGGTTCCCATCCTCCCTGTATTTTATTTTTTTCGTCCCTTCCCTCTGTTCAACTGGGAATTCAAAACGAGAGTTGTGATATTTAAATGTTGCTTTTGTTCTGCTGCAAAGACGTTCAAGGTGCGTGCCTCGTATATTTACCCTAGGAAATCAGTTAATTTATAAGGACCCGCGCTCGAGTAATTATTTAGGCACACTCTTCTCTGGACCGTGTCCTTCTTGATCATCAGCTTGGGTGCATATAGCAGATTCGCAGTCTATGAAAATTTTAAAGGTTTTCTTGAACTTTTTAAAAAATATATATATTTTTATTTTTAGACTGTTTTAATATATTAATATTAAAAATAAATTTAACCCTAATCAGCTACTGTGATGATCGACAATAAGTCGCACCAATTTTGGCACCTGGCTTTAATACCATGATCAACAAATCTAACCCTGATAACAAGCTGCATCACCTAGAAGCTTTCATTAGCAAGTTTACGTAGCCATATTCTTCCTGTCTATATAAAAAAGAAGCTTCATGACGTGCTAATACATGGTTGTGATCATTTCTATGCTTTCTTCCCCCGGAACTGCTCGCCAGAACGGTTCTGCTTTCTCTTTCTCTCTTGTCCGAACAGAAATGGCCTGGAACAAGCAAACAGAGTCAACGGAAACAACCTGTTTACACTTTCACAATAAAATCATAACAAAGCAGCTGCTAAGCATACCTCGGGACGTGAACGATCATGTACAAACTGATTTACTATTTGTTTGAACAGTGGCTCAACTCTATATTTTCAGAAGCTCTCCTTGCTACTTCATTTGAATGCCTCCTTTCCATACCAGATGGAGATTCAGTTTCACAGTGCAACTCCACGACAAGACTGAGCTACATTGCCAATCCTTTGAGTCGCTTCGAACCTTGCCTGTTCCGAATCCTGCTTGACTGCATTAATTTCTTACATTCTGACTTTACTACTCGAATGTGATCCCAACTCCAAGATAGATGGACCAGCTTATATCTCCTCGCCGCAACAAGCACTGTTTAG
>Ga0325401_1004407_pt1 | contig 13254 bp, 12 predicted proteins | sample PopdelMetagenome_FD_205666 | JGI IMG/M metagenome (GOLD analysis project Ga0325401, IMG submission 205666) | Populus deltoides microbial communities from Bellville, Georgia, United States - Xylem-PdKOR-R2 | ecosystem: Host-associated > Plants > Phyllosphere > Stem > Wood/Secondary xylem | place...
GAACCGATGATGGTCGAGCGGCACGTCCCTCGTCGACGGACCCCGCGGCCGACCGCGGCGCGTCACCCCCGCAGGCGGCCGATCTCGGCGATCAGCGCGGCGGTGGAGGGGTCGTGCGCGCCGGCCGGCGCGCCGGGGGCGAGCTCCGGCACCAGCACGCCCGCGAGCTGCTTGCCCAGCTCCACCCCCCACTGGTCGAAGGCGTTCACCCCCCACAGGGCGCCGAGGCAGAGGACCTTGTGCTCGTAGAGGGCGACGAGCTCGCCCAGCGTGCCGGCGTCGAGGCGCGGCAGGAGGATCGTGGTGCTCGGCCGGTCGCCGGGAAAGAGCCGGTGGGGGAGCGCGGCCTCGATCTCGCCCGCCGACGCGCCCTTGGCCGTCATCTCGGCCCGCACCTCCTCCTCTCCCCGCCCGCGCAGCAGGGCCTCGGCCTGGGCGAGGCCGTTGGCGAGGAGCTGGCGGTGGTTCCCCTCGTGGCCGTGGTCGGGGCGGGCGATCAGCACGATGTCGGCGGGCACCGGGGTGGTGCCCTGGTGCAGGAGCTGCATGAAGGAGTGCTGCGCGTTCGTCCCCGGCTCCCCGAACACCACGGGGCCGGTGGCGCGCGCCACCGGCGCGCCCTCCATCGTCACGCGCTTGCCGAGGCTCTCCATCTCCACCTGCTGCAGGTGGGCCGGGAAGCGCGCGAGCCGCTCGTCGTAGGGCAGCACGGCGCGGGAGGGGAGGCCGAGGCCGTTCACGTGCCAGACCTCGGTCAGCGCCATCAGCAGGGGCAGGTTCTCCGCCTCGGGCGCGGCGAGGAAGTGCTCGTCCATCCGCCGCGCCCCGGCGAGCAGCGCCGCGAAGACGTCCCAGCCGCAGGAGAGGGCGACGGAGAGGCCGATCGCCGACCACAGCGAGTAGCGGCCGCCCACCCAGTCGCGGAAGCCGAAGACCTGGGATTCCGGCACGCCGAACGCCCGCGTGGCCGGCAGGTTGGTCGACAGCGCGACGAGCCGCTCCCCCGCCGCCGCCTCCCCCAGCGCCGCGCGCAGCCAGTCGCGCACGAGGCCGGCATTGGCCATCGTCTCGGCGGTGGTGAAGGTCTTGCTGGCCACCAGCACGAGGGTGCGCGCGGGGTCCAGGTCGGGCCGCATCGCCTCCCAGGCGTGGCCGTCCACGTTGGAGAGGAAGTGCGCCCGCATCGGCATCCCGTGCCGCCACAGCGCGCGCGCCGCCATCTGCGGGCCGAGGTCGGAGCCGCCGATGCCGATGTTCACCACGTCGGTGTACCGGCCCTCCGCGTGGATCCGACCGCAGAAGGCCCGCATGGCGTCGAGCGTGTCGTGCACCCCGGCCGAGGCGTCCTCCTCCCCCGTCCGGAAGGCGCCGCGCGGGCCGCGGAGGGCCACGTGCAGCACGGCGCGGCCCTCGGTCGCGTTCACCGCCTCGCCGCGCGCCATGGCGTCGCGCGCCGCGAGCACGCCGCGGGCGCGGGCGAGGTCGAGCAGCGCGTCGCGCGCCTCCTCGGTGACGGAGGTCTTGGAGAGGTCGACGAGAAGGCTGCCGGCGCGACCGGTGAAGCGCGCGGCGCGGCCGGGGTCGGCCATCAGCGGCCGGATGGCGCCGCCGCCCGCGCGGGCGAGCCCCGTCACGCGCGCCCAGAGGGCGTCCGCCGCATCCGCCATGGCCCCGACTCCTCCGCCCCCGTGGCGGCGCAAGGTAGCGGATCGCCCCGGGGCGTCCACGTCCGGCAGGGGTGATTCCGCACCCCGCACGGGACTGCGGCGGCCCCGGCGGGCGGCATGGCCGGCCCCGCCGGATCGCGGGGCGGCGGGTCCGGCCCCGCGCTATCCTGCGCCGATGATCCCAGGCGCCGCCCTCATCCTCCTCTGCCAGCTCGCCGGGGAGGCGGCGGCCCACGCCACCGGCCTGCCCCTGCCCGGGCCGGTGCTCGGCATGATCCTGCTGCTGCTCCTGCTGCTGGGGAACGACTGGCTGCCGCGGCCCCTCCCCACGGCCTCCGCCACGGGGGCTGCGGACGGCATCCTCGGCAACCTCTCGCTCCTCTTCATCCCGGCGGGGGTGGGGATCGTCGGCAAGCTCGACGTGCTGGCGGCGCACGGGGCGGGGCTGGCGGTGGCGCTCGTCGCCTCCACGCTGATCGGGCTCGTCGTCACCGCCCTCACCTTCGCCCTCCTCGCGCGCGGCGCGCGGGGAGATGGGGCGGAGGACGCGGCGTGAGCGATCCCGACTTCGGCCTCTGGGTCTATCTCTCCCGCACGCCGCTGCTCTGGCTGACGGTGACGCTGCTCGCCTACGTGGCGGCGGACCGGCTCTCAGCGGCGCTGGGCCGGCACCCGCTGGCCAACCCCATCCTCCTCGCGGTGGCGATCGCCGCGGGGCTGCTCGCCGCCACCGGCACGCCGTACCGCACCTACTTCGAGGGCGCGCAGTTCGTCCACTTCCTCATCGGCCCCGCCACCGTCGCGCTGGCGGTGCCGCTGTGGCGCGAGCGGCGCGCGGTGCGGCGGGCGGTGGTGCCGATGACGGCGGCGCTGCTGGCGGGATCGGTGGCGGCGATGCTCTCCGCCCTGCTGATCGCCCGCGCCTTCGGGATGCCGGACGCCGTGCTGGCGGCGCTGGCGCCGAAATCCGTCACCGCCGGGGTGGCCATGGGCGTCGCGGAGCGCCTCGGCGGCGACCCGGCGCTCGCGGCGGTGCTGGTGATCCTGACCGGGGCGATCGGCGCGGTGACGGTGACGCCGCTGATGAACCTGCTCCGGCTGCGCGACATGCGGGCGCGCGGCTTCGCGGCGGGGCTCGCGGCGCACGGCATCGGCACGGCGCGGGCCTTCCACGTCGACCCCGTGGCCGGCACCTTCGCCGGGATCGCGCTGGCGCTGAACGCCCTTGTCAGCGCGTTGCTGGCGCCGGTCCTGCTGCGGGCGCTGATCGGGTGACGGGCGCGCGGCCGATCACGGCCCAGAGCGGGTCGCCGCGCCGGCCGTCCCGCACCGTCCGCGCCTCCACCGCCCCGAACCCCGCCCGCTGCATGTAGAGGGCGACGAGGCGGACGTGGTCGCCCTGCGCCAGCGCCCCCCAGATCGCCACCGCCTTGGTCGGGAAGCAGCGGTTGGAGAAGGTGACGACGAGGGGCGCCCCGGGCCGCAGGGCGCGGGCCACCTCCCGCATCACCGCCACCGGGTGCTGGAGGTACTGGACCGAGACGCAGATCGTCGCGCCGTCGAGGCTCGCGCTCTCCAGCGGCAATGCCGCGTCCGCGTTCAGGTCCTGGACGAAGCGCCGCGTCAGGCGCGGGTTGGCGTCCAGCTCCGCCCGGTTCATCCCGTGGCCGACCACCTCGCGGTAGGCGACCTCCGGCGGCAGGTGGCTGACCCAGCTGCTCATCAGGTCGAGGATCGCGCCGCCCGGCGGCAGCACCTCCCGGTACAGCGCCGTCACCGCGGCGATCGCGGCGTCGTCGATGTGGGTGACGAGCCGGGGCTGCGCGTAGAAGAGCGGGTCGGGCGAGGGGTCGGCCTTGCGGAAGGCGTCCGCCGGCAGCTCGGGCAGGTCGCTCGCCGCGTCGTCCCTCCCCGCGCTCATCGCGCGAAGGCCCAGCGCAGGGTGCTGGCCATGCCGAAGGTGCCGGCGCGCACCAGGGGCCGGGCGAGGACCGGGTCGGGCAGCTCGTGCATCCGGCGCGCCCAGGCGGGCAGCAGGTCCACGCCGGCCCCGATGATGAGGCGGACCACGGGCTCGGCCGCCGGGTGCGGCGCCTCCCGGTTCAGGACGAGGCGCGCCACCTCCCGCGTGCGGGCATCGACGCGGAGCGCCGGGCGGGTGGCGCGGATCAGCGCCTCCGCCCCGGCGCGGCTGCGCGGGACGGGATCGGCGCCGAGCGCCTCGCCGATGCGCGCCATCTCGGCGAAGTAGCGGTCCTGGTCGGCGATGGTCATGCGCGGCTCGGCGTAGCGGATCCAGCCGTCGAGGAAGCTGGTCGCCTCCGTGACGTGGACCCAGGCGAGCAGGGCGGGGTCGCCGGCGGAATAGGGGGTGCCGTCCGGCAGGGTGCCGCGGACGTGGCCGTGGATGCCCCGCACGCGCGCCATCACCGCCTCCGCCTCCTCCCGCCCGCCATAGGTGGTCAGCGCGATGAAGCGCGCCGTGCGGCGCAGCCGGCCGTGCATGTCGGCGCGGAAGTTGGAGTGGTCCCAGACCCCGGCCAGCACCGCCGGGTGGAGCATCTGGAGCAGCAGGCCGGCGATGCCGCCGACCATCATCCCCGTCACGTCCCCGTGCACGCGCCAGACGACGGATCGCGGGCCGAACAGCCCGTCCGGGCGGCGCTGCACCGGGGCCTCGCCGCGCGCCCTGTCGTTGAAGAAGGCGGCGACGCCGGAGGCGATCGCGTTCCTGATCGGGCGGAAGGCGGGGAGCGGGGCGGCGGGCCGCGGCATGGCCGGGGCCGCCGCGTGGGAATGAGGAGCCATCACGGCGACGTGGGGCCGGGCGGCGCCGCCGCAACCGGCCCCGCCGATCACTCCACCGTCACGGCCTTGGCGAGGTTGCGCGGCTGGTCCACGTCCGTGCCCTTCAGCACGGCCACGTGGTAGGCGAGCATCTGCACGGGGATGGCGTGCAGGATCGGGGCGACGAAGGGGTCGACCTCGGGCAGCACCACCACGCGGCCGGCGAAGCGGCGCAGCGCGGGCGCCCCGGCCGCGTCGGTGAAGGCGATGATCCGGCCGCCGCGGGCCGCCGCCTCCTGCAGGTTCGACGCCGTCTTCTCGTACAGCGGGCCGCTCGGGCAGAGGGCGATGACCGGCACGGAGGAATCGATCAGGGCGATCGGGCCGTGCTTCATCTCGCCCGCCGCGTAGCCCTCGGCGTGGATGTAGGAGAGCTCCTTCAGCTTCAGCGCCCCCTCCATCGCGATCGGGAAGAGGCTGCCGCGCGCGAGGTAGAGCACGTCGCGCGCGCCCTTGATGTCCTCCGCCAGCGCCTCGATCTCGGCGCTGGCGTCGAGCAGCCGGGCGGCGTGCTCCGGCACCTCCAGCAGGGCGGCGGTCAGGCGCGCCTCCTCGGCGGCGTCGATGGCGCCGCGGGCGCGGGCGAAGTTGACCGCCAGGCAGGCCATGACCGAGAGCTGGGCGGTGAAGGCCTTGGTCGAGGCGACCGAGATCTCCGGCCCGGCCACCGTCATCAGCGTCGCGTCGCTCTCCCGGGCCATGGTGCTCTCGGGCACGTTGACGACCGAGACGAGGGACTGGCCGCCGGCCCGCAGCAGCTTCATGGCCGCGAGGTTGTCCGCCGTCTCCCCGGATTGGGAGACGAACATGGCGGCGCCGCCCTCAGCCAGCGGCGGGTCGCGGTAGCGCAGCTCGCTCGCGACGTCGCAGTCCACCGGCAGCCGGGCGAGCGTCTCGAACCAGTAGCGGGCGGTGTGGCACACGAGGAAGGCCGAGCCGCATCCGGACAGCCACAGCCGCGGCAGCGTCGCGGGGTCGAAGGGCAGCTCGGGGCGGGCCACGGCGCGGGTGGCGGGGTCCACGTACTGGCGGAGCGTGTCGCCGATCACCGCCGGGTGCTCGTGCAGCTCCTTCTCCATGAAGTGGCGGTAGTTGCCCTTGCCGATGGCGGCGCCCGAGAAGGCCGTGGTCTTGACCGCGCGCGTCACCGGCGCCCCGGAGGCGTCGAAGATGGCGGCGTCGGTGTCGGACACCACCGCCCAGTCGCCCTCGTCCAGGTAGGCGATGCGGCGGGTCAGCGGGGCGAGGGCCAGGGCGTCGGAGCCGACGAACATCTCGCCCTCCCCGTAGCCGATCGCCAGCGGGGCGCCCTGCCGGGCGGCCAGCAGCTTCCTCGGATGGCCGGCGAAGACGGCGGCGATGGCGAAGGCGCCGTGCACGCGCCTCAGCGCCCCGGAGAAGGCCGCCTCCGGCCCGTCGCCGCGGGCCAGGTGGTGGTCCACGAGGCGGGCGAAGGTCTCGGTGTCGGTCTCGGTCTCGAACTCGGCGCCCTGCCCCTCCAGCTCGGCGCGCAGCTCCGCGTGGTTCTCGATGATGCCGTTGTGGACGATGCTGACGCGCGCGGTGCCGTGCGGGTGGGCGTTGCGCGTGGTGGGCGCGCCGTGGGTGGCCCAGCGGGTGTGGCCGATGCCGGTGGTGCCGGGCAGCGGGGCGTGGTCGAGCACGCCGGCGAGGTTGCCGAGCTTGCCCTCGGCCCGGCGCCGCTCGACGTGGCCGTTGACCAGAGTGGCGATGCCCGCGCTGTCGTAGCCGCGGTACTCCAGGCGCCGCAGCGCCTCCAGCAGGCGGGGGGCCGCCTCCTCGCGCCCGACGACGCCGACGATCCCGCACATGGCCTACTTCCTCCTCTCGCGGGACGCGCGGAAGGCGGCGGCGCGGCCCTCCTTCGCGTCCTGGCGGGCGCGGCCGAAGGCCATGGCGTCCGGCGCCACCGCCTCGGTGATGGTGCTGCCGGCGGCGACGAAGGCGCCGTCCCCCAGCGTGACGGGGGCGACGAGGGTGGCGTTGGAGCCGACGAAGACCCCCTCCCCCACGACCGTCCGGTGCTTGGCGAAGCCGTCGTAGTTGCAGGTGATGGTACCGGCGCCGATGTTGCTGCGCGCGCCGATCGCGGCGTCGCCGATGTAGGCGAGGTGGTTCGCCTTCGCCCCCTCCCCCAGGATCGCCGCCTTCAGCTCCACGAAGTTGCCGACATGGGCGCCGGCCCCGACCTCGGTGCCCGGCCGCAGCCGCGCGAAGGGGCCGATGACCGCGCCGCGGCGGACGGTGCAGGATTCGAGGTGGGAGAAGGCCCGGATCTCGACCCCGTCCTCGATCGTGACGCCGGGGGCGATCACCACGTCCGGGCCGATCGTCACGTCCTGGCCGATCCGCGTGTCGTGCGACAGCGTCACGCTCTCCGGCCGGGTCAGGGTGGCGCCGCCGGCCATGGCGGCGTCGCGCAGCGCGGCCTGCACCGCGGCCTCGGCGGCGGCGAGCTCGGCGCGGGAGTTGATGCCGCGGCACTCGGCCTCGTCGGCCTCCACCGCGACGGCGCGGCCCCCCTCCGCGCGGCAGGCGGCCACGGCGTCGGGCAGGTAGTACTCGCCGGCCGCGTTGTCGTTCCGCACGGCGCGCAGCCAGGCGAACAGCCGCGGCGCCGCGGCGCAGACGACGCCGACGTTGCACAGGCCGATCGCGCGCTCCGCCTCCGTCGCGTCCTTCCACTCCGTCACGCGGGCGATGCCGCCGTCCGCGTGCGGGACCACGCGGCCGTAGCGGGCGGGATCGGCCGGGCGCATCGCCAGCAGGGCGAGGTCCGCGCCCTCCCGCGCGGCCAGCAGCCGGCGCAGCGTGGCGGCGGTGACAAGGGGGTTGTCGGCGTAGAGGACGGCGACGTCGCCCCCGAACCCCTCCAGGGCCGGCGCCGCCTGGAGGGCGGCGTGGCCGGTGCCGAGGCGCTCCCGCTGCACGGTCGTCGCGTGCGGGGCGGCGGCGCGCTCCAGCGCGGGCATGTCGGGGCCGACCACGACGACGATGCGGTCGAACGCCGCCTCGCAGGCCGCGATCAGGTGGTTCAGCATCGGCCGCCCGGCCACCGGGTGCAGCGCCTTCGGCAGGGCGGAGCGCATCCGGGTGCCGAGCCCGGCGGCGAGGAGGATGGCGGCCCGTTGCATGGGGGGGATAGGCCCCGGATCGGCCCCGTTCCGCAAGAGCGCGGTGCGTCAACTCGCGTTGCGGGCCGTAACCCGGGGTGGCATGGGGGCGGCATGGACCGCATCGCCCTCTTCGACCTCGACGGCACGCTGCTCGACAGCGCGCCCGACATCCACGCCGCGCTGGACCGGATGATGGCGTCCCAGGACCGGCCGGGGTTCGACCGGCCGGAGGTCCACCGCATGATCGGGGACGGGATCGCGGCACTCGTGGCGCGGGCCTGCGAGGCGCGGAACCTGACCTCCACCCCCGCCCTGGTGGCCGGGTTCCTGGCCGACTACGAGGCCAACGCCACCGCCGGCACCGCCCCCTTCGAGGGCATCCCGGAGGTCCTGACGGCGCTGCGGGCGGAGGGCTGGCGCCTGGCGGTCTGCACCAACAAGCCGGAACGGGCGGCGCGCATCATCCTCGACGGGCTCGGCCTGTCCCCGGTGCTGGAGGCGATCGGCGGCGGCGACAGCTTCCCCGTCCGCAAGCCGCACCCCGGCCACCCGCTGGCCCTGCTGGCCCGCATGGGGGGCGAGGCGTCGCGCGCCGTGCTGATCGGCGACCACTCCAACGACACGCGGGCGGCCCGCGCCGCGGGAATCGCGCCCGTCTTCGCCGCCTGGGGCTACGGCACGCCCGAGATGGCGGAGGGCGCGCCGGTGGCGGCCCTGCCCTCCGACCTGCCGGGGGTGCTGTCGGGGCTCGCACTGACCGCCCCGGCCTCCCGCTCCAGCAGCGCCGCCTTGCGCCCCACGCCCCAGCGGTAGCCGCGCAGCCCCCCGTCCCGCCCGACGACGCGGTGGCAGGGCACGGCGAGCGCCACCCCGTTCCCCGCGCAGGCCCGCGCCACCGCCCGCGCGCCGCGCGGCATCCCGAGCGAGGCGGCGAGGCCGGCGTAGTCGGTCGTCCTCCCGGGGGGGATGGCCCGCAGCGCCTCCCACACCCGGCGCTGGAAGGCGGTGCCGCGCAGGTCCAGCGGCAGGTCGAGGGCGCCGCGCGGCTCCCGCAGGAAGGCGAGGACCCGCGCCACCGCCCCGCGCGCCGCCGCGTCGGCGGGCTCGATCCGCGCGCGCGGGAAGCGGGCGGCGAGGGCGGCGCGAAGGGCCGCCTCGTCCGTCCCGAACTCGATGGAGCAGACGCCGCGCGCGGTCAGCCCGACCATGACGGGGCCGAGCGCGCTCTCCGCGCAGGCGGTGCGGATCGCCTCCCCCTCCCCGCCCCGCCGGGCGGCGCCGGGCGTCATGCCGAGAAGGGCGGGATCCCCGTAGACCCGGCTCTCGCTGCCGTAGCCGGCCCCGGCCACGGCGTCCGCCACCCGCTCCCCGGCGGCCAGCGCCCCGCCGAGCCGGCGGGCGCGGAGGGCGGCGGCGTAGGCGCGGGGGGTGACGCCCGTCACCCCCCGGAACAGGCGCAGGAAGTGGTGACGGGCGTATCCGGCGCGGGCGGCCAGTTCGGCGAGCGACGGCTCCGCCGCCGCCGCCTCGATCGCGCGGCAGGCGTCGCGCACGGCCTCGGCGTGGATCGCCGCGCGGGCGCCGTCCGGGTCGCAGCGCCGGCAGGGGCGGTAGCCCTCCGCGGCGGCCGCGGCGACGGAGGCGAAGAAGCGGACGTGGCGGCGCAGCGGCGGCCGGGCCGGGCAGCCGAGGCGGCAGACCACGCCCTGGGTGGTGACGCCGTAGTACCGGTCCGGCACGGCCTCCCGCCGCAGCAGGGCCCTCCACAGCTCGTCCTCGTCGGGGGTGTTGGGTGCGTCTCGCATGGCGCCACTCTGGACCCCTGCGGCGCGTCGCCCCATCCGGGCGTTGCGCCGGTACGCCCTCAGGTCGCGTCGCCCTCGGCCCGCCGGACCAGATCCCGCCGGCGCCCCGCCCCGCCCGGCAGGTGCGGGTCGATCCGCAGCGCCGCCTCCAGGCTCCGCAGCGCGCCGGCGGCGTCCCCGGCCTCGTCCTGAAGCTCCGAGAGCGCGAGCAGGGCGCCGAAGTGGCGCGGCTCCAGCCGCAGCGCCTCCCGCAGGTCGGAGGCCGCGGCCGCGCGGTCGCCGAGCACGGCCTGCGCCCGGGCGCGCAGCACCCAGGATTCCGGGAAGTCGGGCTGCAGGGTGATGGCGGCGTCGAGATCCTCCACCGCCTCGCCCGCCGCGTTCGCCTCCAGCTGCCGCAGCCCCTTGCGGAGGAGGAGGCCGACCGCCGGGGTGCCGCCCTCCGCCCACAGCGCCCGGATGCGCGCCTGCACCGGGGCCGCGGCGGCCTCGTCGGGCGCCGCGGGCAGCGCGTCCAGCAGCCGGTCCAGCTCGGCGCGGCGCGCCTCGGCGGCGCCGGCGCGCGGCAGCGGCACGGCGGAGGGCGGGATGGCCGGCGCGACGCCGCCCATGCCCGGCACCGGCAGGACCTGTGCCGTGACGGACCCGGACGCGACGGGCCCGGAGAGGGCGGCGAGGACCGCCACGGCCGCGAGCCGCCTCACGCCACGGCCTCCCCGGCGGCCAGGGCCTCCCTGCGGGCGCGGGCCGCCGTGACGGCGGAGGGCGCGGGGCCGCCCGCCATCCAGTCGAGCAGCTCCACCGTGTGCGCCACCGGCAGCCCGCCGCCGCCGAGCTGCGTGAGGCAGCCGATGTTGCCGGACGCCACGATGTCCGCCCCGGTGCGGTGCAGGAAGCCGAGCTTGCGGTCGCGAAGCTGCCCCGCGATCTCCGGCTGGAGGATGTTGTAGGTGCCGGCGCTGCCGCAGCAGAGATGCGCCTCCTGCGGCGTCCGCACCTCGAACCCCGCGCGCTCCAGCAGCGCCTTCGGCACGCCGGTGAGCTGCTGCCCGTGTTGGAGCGAGCACGCCGCGTGGTAGGCCACCGCGATCCCCGGCGCCTCCCGCACCGGCGCGTAGGCGAAGCGGGTCAGCACCTCCGACACGTCCTTCGCGAGGCCCGCCACGCGGGCGGCGCGGTCGCGCAGGCCCGGCTCGGCCTCGCGGAACATGTGGCCGTAATCCTTCACCGTGGTGCCGCAGCCGGAGGCGTTGACGACGATCGCGTCGAGCCCCTCGCCCTCCGCCTCCGCCGACCAGGCCTCGATGTTGGCGCGCGCCGAGGCGTGGGAGGTGTCCTGCCGGCCCATGTGGTGGGTCAGCGCGCCGCAGCAGCCCTGCCCGGCCGTCACCACCACCTCCACCCCCATGCGCGTCAGCAGGCGGATCGTCGCCTCGTTGATGGAGGGGGCGAGGACGGTCTGGGCGCAGCCGGTCAGCAGCGCGACGCGCCCGCGCCGCTCGCCCTCCGCCCGGTGGACGGTGGCGCGCGCCGAGGTCCCGGCCGGGGGCAGGGCCGTCGGCGCGAGGTCGAGCATCGCCCGCAGCCGCTTCGACGTCATCGACGCGCCGCCGAACAGTCCCCGCAGCGGCCGCGCCAGGCGCGCCCCGAGCAGCGCCGCCCGGAACAGGCCGGGGCGCGGCAGCACGAAGGCGAGGACGCCCCGGATCGCGCGCTCCGTGAACGGCCGCTGGTAGGTCTCCTCGATGTGGTGCCGCGCGTGGTCGACGAGGTGCATGTAGTGCACCCCGCTCGGGCAGGTGGTCATGCAGGAGAGGCAGGAGAGGCAGCGGTCGACGTGCCGCACCTCCAGCTCCGACGCCGCCCGGCCGGATTCCAGCATGTCCTTGATGAGGTAGATCCGCCCGCGCGGGCTATCCAGCTCGTCGCCGAGCAGCACGAAGGTCGGGCAGGTCGCGGTGCAGAAGCCGCAATGCACGCAGGTGCGCAGGATCGCGTTCGATTCCCGGGTGTCCGGGTCGCGAAGCTGCTCCGCCGTGAACTCGGTCCGCATCGGTCCTCCCCCTCGAGCATCCGGGGCGCTCCCGGGGGACCATAGACCGGCCGTTCCGCCGGACCAAACGAAGAACGGCGGCGCCCCGCCCCGGCTACCCCGCGAAGGGGTCGCTGACGGTGATCGTGTCGTCCCGCTCCGGGCTGGTCGAGAGCAGCGTCACCGGCGCCTCCACCAGCTCCTCGATCCGGCGCACGTACTTGATCGCCCCGGCGGGAAGCTCGCCCCAGGACCGGGCGCCGCGGGTGGAGCCGGACCAGCCCTCGATCGTCTCGTAGACCGGCCTGGCCGCCGCCTGCGCCGCCATGGCGGAGGGCAGGCGCCGGACGCGCTCGCCGCCGATCTCGTAGCCGGTGCAGATCCGCAGCTCCGGCAGGCCGTCCAGCACGTCGAGCTTCGTCAGCACGAGCCCCTGCACGCCGCCCACCTTCACCGCCTGCCGCACGAGGCAGGCGTCGAACCAGCCGCAGCGGCGCGGCCGGCCGGTGACGGTGCCGAACTCGTGCCCGCGCTCGCCGAGCAGCCGGCCCGTCTCGTCGAACAGCTCCGTCGGGAAGGGTCCCGACCCCACGCGCGTCGTGTAGGCCTTGGCGATGCCGAGCACGTTGCCGATGGCGTGCGGCCCGATCCCCGCCCCCGCCGCCGCGTTCCCCGCCACCGTGTTGGAGGAGGTGACGTAGGGGAAGGTGCCGTGGTCGACGTCGAGCATCACGGCCTGAGCGCCCTCGAACAGCACGCGCCTGCCCTCGGCGCGGGCGGTGTCCAGCCGCTCCCACACCGCCTCCATGAAGGGCAGCAGCTTCGGCGCCCAGCCGAGGATCCGCTCCATCAGCTCCGCCTTCTCGAACTCCGGGGCGCCGAGGCCGCGGAGCAGCGAGTTGTGGTGCAGCAGCAGCTCGTCGAGCTTCCGCGAGACCGTCTCCGGCTCGGCCAGGTCGCAGAGGCGGATGGAGCGGCGGCCGACCTTGTCCTCGTAGGCCGGGCCGATGCCGCGGCCGGTGGTGCCGATCTTGTCGCCGCCCCGCGCCGCCTCCCGCGCCTTGTCCAGCGCGGGGTGCAGCGGCAGGATCAGCGGCGTGTTCTCGGCGATCCGCAGGTTCTCCGGCGTGACGCTCAGCCCCTGCGCCGCGACCTTGGCGATCTCCGACAGCAGCGCGTCGGGGTCGAGCACCACGCCGTTGCCGATGATGCCGAGCTTGCCGCGCACCACGCCCGACGGCAGCAGCGACAGCTTGTAGGTCTGGTTGCCGACGACGAGCGTGTGCCCGGCGTTGTGCCCGCCCTGGAAGCGCACGACGATGTCGGCGCGGCTGGCGAGCCAGTCCACCACCTTGCCCTTGCCCTCGTCGCCCCACTGGGCGCCGATGATGGCGACGTTCGCCATGGCCTAATCCTCCAGGCGCACGGCGTCGGCGCCGCGCAGTTCGTGCGTGCAGCCGAGCGCGCGCGCGGCGTCGCCCGGCGAGAGGGCCGCGACCGTCACCCGCCCGGCCCGGCGCAGCGCCGCCGCCGCCGCCGCGTCGTGGCCCGCCGGCAGGAAGACGCGGTCGGGCGCGGGCGGCACCGGCGCGGCCCGCAGCGCGGCGTCGGGGTAGAGGGAGAGGCCGGTCGCCTTCTCCTCCCCGCTGACGTAGCGCCCGCCGCGGCCGAGCTCCCCGGTGCGGCCGGGGCCGTAGAGGGTGAAGGCGACGCCGGTGTGGTAGCGGAAGCCGCGGAACTCCACCGGGTCGAGCGTGATCCGCAGC
>Ga0325401_1004409_pt1 | contig 13251 bp, 10 predicted proteins | sample PopdelMetagenome_FD_205666 | JGI IMG/M metagenome (GOLD analysis project Ga0325401, IMG submission 205666) | Populus deltoides microbial communities from Bellville, Georgia, United States - Xylem-PdKOR-R2 | ecosystem: Host-associated > Plants > Phyllosphere > Stem > Wood/Secondary xylem | place...
CTTCATGGCGAGATTTAATAACAAGTTGAGTTAATAAAAAAAAAAAACCTTTTATTTTAAGATTTAAAAAACTTTTTTATTTTAAGATTTAATCTAATTTGAATCCGGCAATGTTTTTCAACAAAAAAGCAATCATCCTATACATCATTGGATACTTTTTTGTGGTTGGTAAATGTTAAAATACATTATTGTTAAATGAATGCTGCAGTGAGAGGGGGGAAACCATGTTTGTGATGAAATGTGATATGGATCTGCATCAAGGGAAGGAGGGGGGCTGATCTGTAGAGAGATTCCTTTTCCACTGGGTAATCTGGGCCCTCCACGTGTGAAAATCAAAGGATGGAATGCTCTCACCAAGGGGCTCGTCACGGTCCACAAAACAGCCTCGGTAAAGGAACTTGATAATCCCATGGCCTTGGCCATGGCCATGGTCAAGGTCATCGCACCCACTCTCTATTTCTTTACCGAGCAAGAGGGCCAAGTATTAGTGTACTTCTTATCATAGAACGACATGTCACCCCAGTTAATTTTTTTTCCATGGTTGAACAATGAACCTATTAAAAACTCTTTTGAAACCTTAGTAAAGAAAAGGTTATCATTTCTAGCTTTTCTAAAACCTACCTTTTCAAACTGCAACCGTACTACCACGATATCATACATATTAACTGCAGATATGATTTATCTTCTGGTCTTGACCACCGGAGAGATTTCACTCGAATTGCCGAACCCAAATTATGGAAGGGAAAAGAGACTGCAATCAACATTGGAATTTCCAGGGCTGCTAAAGATGGGGAGGTCTGATCAAGTTTCTCTACCCTGATTTTAAGTCAAGAATGAAGAGCACGAACAAAATGAAAAATTAAATTCCTTAGTCACGGGCATGGATAGTGATTGATGTTGTATCGTGACAAATTATCCTGGAACAACCAAAGAATTTAAAACAATAATAATAAAAAAAAGTCACGGGAGAGAGAGCAGGCTGCAATCTGTCCCCGGGTAAAGAGGATACAAGAAAATAAAGTCATGAACAAAAAGAACCATGACGGAGGATGTTCGAGTTTCTGGGGTGCATGTAAAGTAACAGAAGACAAAACAAGCCCAGCAATGCCAACTACATACAACACAGAAAACATGGGAAAACAAAAGAAGAGGTTAGAGAACTGATTTGCATGTAGCAAAGCTTACAAACATGTTTAACCATGAATGATATAATGTGATTGGAGAATAATCAGAATAAATATATATAGTGAACAAAACCCATTCCCCTACTTGATTCAAGCTATGGACTTTCAATAGCAGGCAGTGAGCAAGCCAAATGAAAAGAAAATAACCATCACAATTTGACATCGTCAACTCCACCGAGCATCACAACCATAGTAAGCTAACATGCAGGACTGGATTCACATTTCTGAAGGGATATTTTTGGCAAATGTGAGAGTGCTGAATCATGAATGAGAAAGGTCGGTTAACTAGAATCACCTAGATTATTGATAGACAACAAAATAATCAAAGGATCAATACCACCAGGCATCACAGCCATACCGCACAAACATCATTTACATTTCTAATAGATTTCAAGCAGATTTTTCCTTGACTCCCGAGATGAAAATCCTGATTCACGAACATCGACGCCCACTTGATCAAGCATTGCATGGGTTATGAACAAATAGGTGATCAAAGGATCAACGCTAAACATACAGGGATGAGCAGTATACACATATTCTTTAATCTTGCTATATGCCCTCCAGTAAACATTCAAAAAACAGGCAAAACAGAAAAAGAAAAGAGGAAACCCCACACAAAAAATTATTTCTGCAATTTACTAGGGCATCAACTGGTAGAACAAAACCTTGAAACAGCATAACCATACAACTAAAGACAAGCTACTCAACAATAATTATCTGCACATATGAATCGCAATGCACAATCGCTTAGCATTCATAAAGAAGATCGTGAAATCCTAATGGTATAGTATATGTATGAATACCCAGGAATCCACAAAATAATTGTTCTTCCAAGTGTTCAATTTATAGAAAACTGTCTCACTTTCTCATAAATGTGGAAATTCACATTCATAAACAAAAATTCAAAACAATCATAATTCTCTAAACCAAGAGTCATCTTTTGCATAAGAGTAATCATATGGTAACCATTCGAATGATCGATGGCCATTTATTTCATCATCCTAAGACTAGCTCCTCAGTGATGTGCCTTAGCTTCCACCTTCTTATGTGAATTTGCTTTCATCTAGCAGGTAAAAGAAATTGAGTATGTTTTCAGTACATAAGACAAGATGATATAAATTCTATCAACGAAATCGATAAAATGTAACAACAAATTTAGCATCCATGTGTCATGCATTCTAAAGATAAGAACACCATTTTTAATTGTGAGTCGAATTTGAACTGAAACATGAAGAACATGCAACAAAAGTTGCCAGACTAATAATAAGGTCACCTTAATCAAATTCTTAAGCATGATTAACTTATTGGTTTGTTGGTGATAAAATCTATTTATTTATAATTCCATAAAAAAATCAAATTGAAAAATATAAAATAAAGCCATAACAGAAATAAATCTGGGTAATCAAGAAAGGTTAAACAAGTAAGAATTGAATTAGCTACCTTGAGAATCTTGAGCTTCACACTTCCATAAACCAAGCCAAAACTGAATGCTGATGCACGCGCCACCTACACACACAAAAAATAAAAACTCCATTTTTGGAGGAAAGGACGAGAATGAATACTCTTTGATAGTGGAAAGTGTAGAGAGAGTTGCTTACCAGAGCGAGAGCGCTTGCACCGGAGTAAGGACCTGGAGGTGGCGTCATTTGATTGCCTAGTGATCTGATAAAAAAGCCCTCCAACGAAACCCTAGATCAGAGTTCCGAGTAAGCTAAGTGAGGAGTATTTCGAAATAAGAATTGGAATTCTCGTGGTTTTTCTTCGTGCGCAATGCCAGTATCCAAATCTCCGTCCCGAATCGCTTTATTTTCGGGTCGGGTTGTCAAACCCCTCACGAGCATTAAACGCTGCGTTCCGATTCATTTTTTTGGGTGCTATTATTTATTATTAATAAAGATATTTGAAGTATTTTGACTCCTCCTATATATATTACTTATTTAGATTTATTTATTTACCATATTAAAATGTGTAGGACTAGAACGAATATACTTTTTTTTTTCCCCTTATCCGTTAAATCATAAACCGAGAGGGAGAGAGAGTTTCACTGAATTTTCTAGGGAATCAAACGGAAAGTGACAAAATTCACTTAATTTTTAAGGAAAAAAGAAATCTCAATTGTTGTTTGCTTGCCGACAGAATGGGAGCATCGTCTTCTAAGGAGCAGAACGTATCAAGTGAACAGAGGGAGGTGGAAAGTCTAGCAGCTTCCACTGGATCAACCTCCTTGCTTCAAAATGCTTTCTCTAAGCTTGCCGATCCTCAAACAAATGCAATCCCTCTCCAGTCTCTTCAGGTACTTGCAAAACCACCAAAAATAAATCATGGTTTCTTAATTATCTTGTAAAAGAATCCAGCTTTTCACTCTAAAAGCCTTTTTTTTTCCTGTATTTCCATTACTTGCTCAATATTTCAATCTCGAAGTTACTTGAGGTATAACCGTATGAGAGGAATAGAAATTAAATTTTTTTTGCAATTTTTAAGATTTTTTTTCATGTTATATTTAGATGTTGAATTTTGTTTTTTGAAACTGACTTGTAATTTTAATTGTTGCAGCAATGCTTCTCTTTGAATTATAAAAGCACAGAATGCGAAGCATTGAAAATGCCTGATTCCCTTTTGGGATTATTGGATCATCTGGGTCCATCAATGGTAGACCTGTTTTTCATTACTGATAAAGGAGGGGTCAATTGGATTGAGTTTGTTAGAGGTTATTTGAAATGCTGTGGGAGGATGCCTGTTTCAGTATTGCTTAATACATTGTTGAGACTATTTTCTGCAACGGGAGTGAAAGCAGGAATTCCTTTGAAACTGGAGGTTGAAGCTATTGATGATGGTGAATATAAGATAAGCGGGTCGCTTCTGCCTATTGATGTGCTTATGTTTCTTTGGATGTGTTGGGCTATGTTGTGGAATTCAAGAACTTGGAATTTTTTAAAAGAGAAAGAGTGTCTGTATCTTCCAGATATTAGTCTTTTGGTATTATCCGCAGTTGTTTCTTGTGCTGAAGGTGGTAGTGGATTGGAATTGTGGGATTGTGATGTCTCGGTTTTAGATGTTCAACTTCCTGCTGGAAAGTTTCTTACATGGATGCTGACAACAGTGACAAACCTCACAGAGTGTTTTACACAATTTGTCAATGCAAGACTGCAAAACTGCACTAGTTCGGAGGTATCCAATTCTAACAAAACCACAAAAATTGGTGCTGTGATGTCAGTTAAAGATTAAGGGTTAGCCATCCGCTTAGAATTTTTCCTGTTCTTGGTTATAAAATAAAACAGGAAACCATGATCTTGCTTTCGGTCTTCACTACCTCTATCCCACTCGACTATGAAAAATGTATGACCAGTTATACGAGTTTGTATCTCACATGATTTTTCTTCTCAATCAACAGCAAGATGCACTGGAATCTTCGAGCTCATCATTAAGAGAAATCTCTTCAGAAAAGGCATGCAACTCTTGTCTTCTAACCTGTGGAAAAGCATGGGCAATTTCCCTTACAATCAGGAGTGCAATAAGTCAAGAAATTCTGAACCCATACTTTCCTAGTAACAGTGATGCAACAGATGAGAATCTTATTTATCGGTGTGTCATCTTCCCTTTTGATTTTTCTAGACCTGTTTACTTCTACGTTATGCTGCTTGACCCTGATGGTGCCCTAAATAAATTTAGTGACCTATAAAGTTGCTCATAATGCTTCAGTTGCTACTCCTAACCCCTCCCTCCCTCCCTCTCTCTTTCTTTCAGGGTTTATTGTGTAAGTTTAAGTTATTTGCTTGCTACTGCATCTAATTTTACCAAACACTTGTTATCAGGTCATCTCTCCATGGGAAGGGCTTGAACAGATTCTGGTCTAACATCGAAGGTTATCTTGGTCCAATGCTGATTTTGATTTCTGCTACTTCTGGAGATGCAAGTGAGGATAGCACCAATTGTAGGAAATGGATTGTAGGGGCACTCACCCACCAGGGTTTCGAAAATAGGGACATGTTCTATGGAACCTCTGGAACCCTTTATGCTATAAGTCCAGTCTTCCACATGTACTCACCTTCTGGTATGTGATTCAAATGAGTGAGGAGAGAGAGAGAGAGTCACAAATTGTTTCTTGCTTGTTTTTTGCTGCTCGTTTCTTTTATGAAAGTTGACGAGCCAAATTGAAATCCGTGAGAAATGCTTCCTTTATGGGGCCTCTATGACAAATTGTGAAACCATTGGCAGGGAAGGAGAAAAACTTTGTTTACAGCCACTTGCATCCTACTGGTAGAGTTTATGAGGCACGTCCAAAGCCTGTGGGCATTGCATTTGGAGGAACCATTGGGAATGAGAGGGTTTATATGGATGGAGACTTTTCCAGAGTTACAGTTCGCCATCATGCAGTTGACAAAACTTACCAGCAAGGTTCACTTTTCCCGAATCAGGTACTAATGTGTAATGGCTAACCGCATTACTGCTAATAGTGAGCTTTTGGCTCTCAAATCTTAGTTTTTGAAGAATCTAATTTGGTAGAGGGTAATGACGTTATTATAATGAGTGAAAACCTTCCTTGATTTTTGTCTGGTCGTAGTCTGTGCACGCTGAGCAGTTTCTAATCATTTTTTCCTTCTTAATTTCTGTTTTAATAATTTGTCTTGGCCTTTATCTTGTTGCATGCTTCAGTAAGTATTATTTATTAATAATTTTGTTAACCTTCTGACTTGTTTTTTCACCATTGACTTTCTGAGATTTGTTTCTCACCGAAGGCAACCTGTGATCTTGTTCCTTGGTCACCTTTGTGGAAATGTTGTTGTCAATCTGAGATTGCCTGCTAGACAATATATGGATTGAATTTTCTGTGGCAATAGCATATATTTTGCCACTTCACGTTATATGAACACTAGAAGATCCATGCTAGTTTATGTTCACTGTGAAAGCTTGAACGACTTTGTTTTCTATTTTATAAATCTGTATTGCAGGGGTTTCTCCCAGCTGAAGCTTTGATTTTAGAGGTTGAGGTTTGGGGTTTAGGTGGGAGGAAAGCAAGGGAAATTCAATTTTCATATAAGAAGAGAGAGGATCTTTTCACTGCACAAAGACGCAAGGTAACCTGCCATGCAAAGTTCATAGTGAGGCATGTGTTGATGTTCACGTGCAAGACTTGAATCTAAATACGAAAAAAAAACGCTGTACTTTTGGCAGGTTGACATGAAAACTTTCGCAAGCTGGGAGGATTCACCTGAGAAGATGATGACGGATATGCTGGCTGACCCCAACAGAGTTCGAAGGGACGACCGCTGAATAAATTGTACAGCATGCATGTTTCGATGGGAGTTGAAATAGTTGCAGTCATATAGAAATTAAACTAACTTAATGGCCGGCGATACGCTGTTGATTTCTATTTCAGTCGATAAATAGTGCTATTCAATTTTAAAAGCTTGTATTAAAAAACAAAAATTTGGTGTAAGTGCATAAGTTGATTTATTTAATTTATATAGAATTTTTATCACAATAAATCAAGGTCAAATTATTATTAAAATAAAGTAGGGAACCATGCGTTTTTGACATGAAATTTTTTTTTTTATTATTAATGCGCTGATCCAAACATTCACTCAGCACCTCCATTGTCAGACTAAACTCAAGCATTACAAATAAATATTAGAAAAGTTAAATGTTTTTCTAAAAGTTTGGTTTCGCTTTCAATTAAATACTTATAGAATCGAAGGAGGTTATTTATTTCATTTCAACATGTATTAATTATGTGATTTATTATAAAAATATAAAGAAAAGGAAATTTAGCTTTGAATTAAAAATCAAACTAAGAAAATACAAGAAACGAGACAAAAAGTCTACACTAACCCGTCACTACCAAATTTCTTAATAGTATCGCTGCTAAACAATTACCATTAGGTCATATCTCCATCACAAAGTCCTCAGCATACATGGTGTCTGTTTTCAATAGAGGTATGTGTTGTGCATTGAATTTTAATGGGCTGGTTTGAGTTTCAAAGATTGGGAAAATTTTGGTGTTGGTGGTGGTGATGAACAGAATCTAAATCTCATCGGAAAAGTATTGTACATAAGTTGTGTTTTATTATGGATTGGAATGATAAATTTATGTTTTTATCTTTAAAAAAAATCATAAAGAGTTGGCCTTCAAAAGTAAAATGGTTTTTTCAAGGGATCCATTTGTTATTTAAGAATTGTTTAGAGACATATCGATATTTTTATAATTTTTTAAAATAATTAAATTATTTAATTACCCTTAAAAATAATAATAAAAAAAAAAACACTTGAGCATGGTATATGAGCTATTTTTATATTCCACTTTCTAAGCACATTCTAATGATTATACTGCCTCTAAAATCAATGTTGATGTTGTCACATAGGATGTGAGTTTTTATTTTTCATTTTTTAATTAATAATATCAAGATTAGATAAATTAGTATTAGTATTTGATTAAAAATAAAATTAATTGTACATGTACGGATTTTAAACAAATTTCTTAATATCAAAAGAATTATTTTATAATTCAAATTTGGTCACTACAGAATAAATTCAATTGACAAAATGTGGCGTTCAATTTTTTTTTAATACAAGTATTATTCTTAAAAAATATTTTAATATAAAAAATAACACAAATTGGTCGTTATTATAACATGCCGAAACAATCAGAATACTCTCACTGTCAACTAGTGTCAAGATTTAAAAAAAAAAAAAAAAAAAAAACTGGTGAACTCTGCTACGAATTACAAAGCGGTGTGACCTTGATCACAGAGAACTAGATTTTGACGACAAAGATTGGTGTTGCAAAATATTTTCTCCCTTTAAAATCGTAAGTTCTTAATTCAAATCCCTACCATTTTTTATGGGGACGTCTCAAAGTAGATCCTCAGAGATGCATAGCCTCGATCTTGTGGTAGCCACAAAAATTAAAAAATATTAAACCTAAGATACAGGTTTTTTACTACTAAGCAACCTCTTGTAGCTACATTGACATGAGGTGCTAGTGGCAAGGTTCTACACTCATTTATTTACACGTGCCATTCAAAAGGCTTGCACACAATTGCTCAAACATATCAACTCCCCACCAACTTCAATGTATACTCATGATAGATACAAGAGAACCCGCACCAACTTCTCAATGGTTTCAGCCCATAGATTTAATCTTAATGTTCCACGCTAGAGAGGAACTCTTTGCTGCAAGATAAACCCAAAAATGAAATAAAAAAAAAAAAAAAGGTATAAAAAGTAGAGCGGTAATAAGCTTAAGCTTTTTCTTCCCTTTTCAAATGAAAGCTAAATAAAACATTACACTAGCTACTGATCTCCCTATCCATTTTCATTCTCTTTGCGCTCTGCACCTCTGCTATGCTACTGCCTTTTTTCTGGGATGATGAATCATGTTGGTATGCACAATTGGCTCCATTCCGGCATCCTCTTGGAGTATTGAAGTAAATACAAGGCTTCATGATCTTGTGTTTTGATTCCCTCGACTTAGAATTAACTAAATCTTGGCTTGTACCTATTTGGTGATTGTAACGGCCACCAAACTGCTGAGGTGTTTCTTGTCTATCACCTCCATGCTGCTGAATCAAGTTCTTATAATAGCTCATGTCCTTTGCTTGTGTCGCTCCAATAGAAGGTGAGGATGGAACTCCTGGTGGAAGAACCCGTGCACTAGAAAGAACCCCCATTCCTGTTCCATTTGGCTGCGTGTAGAACGATCCACTTGGAGTCGCAGTTAATGATGCTTGTGTAATGGATTCTGCTCTCTTTATTTGAATATGAGCAGGATTGGGCAAAGTTAGATGAGGAGGTTGAGGATCTGACAAAGGGGGCTTGGGAATATTCTGTGCGTTGGCCACAGCTCCATAATCAGTAACCAACTTCTCAACCAATTTCGGGTTGCTGAGAATTTTAATGAGCAGGTCATGGTCTATCAAACTTCCCTGTTCGTTGCTTTTGACAGCAGCAAAGGCAGCAGATGCAGCAGCCACTGCACCAGGTTCAACACCAGTGAGCAATCCAGCAGTCGGTTTCTCATATGGAATGCTGGGAATGCTGCTTTGAGAAGATGGAACTCCGGAAGCTAATAGTTGGGCTTGTGAACTCATTGGACCCATTGATGGTCCCATTACATCAGATGGTTCTTCTGCTGCATCTTCATCTTCAATGGGGGTAATAGGAATCAAAGGAATTTGATGATCATTATGCTGAGAGCTTTCCAAGTCCACAGAAAAAGCGGGGCTGCATATAGACAACTTTTCAGTTCAAGAAGCAGAACTCAGAAAGAGAGTGAGAGAGGCAAAAAGAAAAGTAGCAAACTTTGGAGGAATGGCAGATGGTCGAGGATAAACTGCTTCAAGCACCCTAATCTCTCTCTGATTTTGAAACTCCATATCTTTACTTTCCTCCCCAGAAACCACTTGCCAAGTCAAGTTCAAGACAAGCTGTGATTGTTCAAAACTTTCAATGCCATGACTGATGTTAAAAACCAAAGGGATGGGCAATTAAAGACTATAAAACTGTGACTTACCCTGGGCGGACATCTCCATTTTATCACAGGGATTTCTGACACCTTAATCTGCAATTGACTAGCAGGATGGCCTCCTTCAAAGCCAGGGGGCTGAAAGTCATCGGTTCCAGCTGAATGAGATGGCCATGACGACTTAGCTTGGAGGTGATCTTGAGCACCCGACCCAACTAGTGAAGGAGATTCCTCTGACAGGAACAACCTTACCTGGTAAAGGGAGAAGCAGAAGTCAAATTTCTGGGCCCTTATAGCTACTGTCTGAATCCTTTGTTACAGTTACACAACAGAAAGTCCATCTAGCAATTGAGAAAAAGGGAACTCACACACAGAAATGACAAAAGAAATATTAGTTTATACAGAACTCAGATCTTCTTAAGTGAAAACCAGCATCCTTTTTATACTTCAGAAACTCCATGGAGCAATTGAAACAAAGGGAGCTCATACACAGAAATGACAACGCAAGTGTTAGTTTATACAGAAAAATCAGATCTTTTCAGGTGAAAAATAATACCGTGTTGAACAACACGCATTCATGCAATTCCTTTACGCACATCCTGAACTGGCCATAATTGGTAAACTGATTATTTAGAAGACCATTTTAAACAACCATTAGAGGTGAAAGCATGATGCTGGACCATTTTAAACAACCAACAAATGGTCAGTCTATATGAAGACTATAAATATGGGTGAATCATACAAGCAGCCAATGACTCAGCAGCAAGAGACAAGAATAATAGACAATTTTTAGGTAGATGGATTAAAAAGCTTCAAATGGGAGCTGCATATACTTCAAACTTGCTCTTTACATGAACGTTTCTGAAATCAGCTTTAGTCTCTACCTCTGGCAGGTAGAGAAAAAAACTTATTGGTTTAATATTTGCTGAATCTCTTGGCAATTTTGGAGAGGAATCTATGTTCCTGAACCCATTTTGATTCCTTCAGAACTAGGTATACAGAGAATCCAAATCCAGGCAACCATCGGTTCAGATTTTTATGTCAAATTATAGGATACAATGCTCAGCAGATTGATTCTTTTCTGGAAAAGTAATGGTTTGAAAAAAGAAAAAGGGACAAAGGGCAGAATAAAAGCAGAGGAGAGAAGAATGAGCCCCAAGGAGCATCATTGAAAGACCCAGTAAAACCTACATTGTCAACATTTGTGTTTGAACTTTTGTCTTTGTGATAATGGAGAAGACTGCTTCCTGGATCAGTGATCAGGGATCACTCAAATTATGGAAATAGATCTAATCTCTAAGGATGCTGTGTATTAAAATCTGTTGATAACTTAAATCAAGTCAGAGATTAGAGATGCATAATGTGCCACAATCTATAAGAGCACAATATTCATGGTTATTGGCTGTCAGCCAAGAACACAGTTCCCTGATCCAGTCCAATCCTCTAGCATGCCTCTCCAGTGGTTCTGTGGAACTTACCAATCAGGATACCATAATTGACTCCCTTCTTAAAAGGCAGCTCTAATCTTGAAGTTAGTCCCCCTTCCAGATGAAAGAGAAAATGAAAACAAATTTAGAAGGAAACCAGTTAAGAAAACACTGCTAAGTTGCACCTTTACTATACTACTATGGCATAGACATAAGCAGACTTTCAGCATAAGTTCCAGCTAAACGCAAAACCCTCTTATCTCAATCATCCTAGGAACACATGCATGTCCTTATATTCTGCCTCGTGACAGGATCTCTTTTATCAGAAATCTCATCACAAAATTGTTACCACCAAAGCATCATAACAGCATCAATTAGAAGCACTTTTAAATGATGCAGCCAGGAGCACTTAATGTGTAAGTAGATTTTATCAAAACAAGAAGTAGAGGTCAACAAATCATACATCCACATATGCAGCAAAGAGTTTGTAGGCAACTGTATTTCCAAAATTAAAGCGTAAGGAACTAAAGGGGAAACAAAACTGGTGATAAAACATTTTTATTACTCAAAACATAAAAATTCTTTACCCAGCAGAGATAACAATAATTTTTAGAAGTTAAATCAAAACATGACACATTTTCCACCATACTGTGGTTAGTAATCACTTTGTGCAAATTCATGAGAATTAGAAGACAACAATATCATTCAACATAGTCGCTTTTCAAAATCAAGCTAGATGCTGGATTAATGACTGTACCTTGCCTATGGGGCGTTCAAATTCATCATTCGAATTATCAAAAATCAAAACATAAAAAGACATGGCTATTCCAGGAATTTGCTAAAACTTGATGGTTTGATCTTATAAGAAAGCATATTTGAGACCATGTATGTTTCCACACCATATGCCCCCCCTTCTATGTTCTTGCTATTCTACCATGCTTGGTGCTGTCCAAGCTCCGCAAACACATGCAATTCTTATTTTCTTGTTTATAGTTGTCAAAATGACTCATTGCATCTTTGAATTTGCTAAAATATTCAGGCAATTACATTCTACTACTGCTTTAGTTTTTATGTATTTATAAATGGTTGTTATCTCTATCAAGATTCTTTGGATGTGAACATGCAATGAAGAAACACCAATTTTCAAAAATACTTCAAAGCTGAAATTTCATAAATCTCAGTCTCGCATTTAAATAGCTTTCATAAAACTGCTTACTCGAATGTAATTAAAAAAAATCAAATTGGAAAAAATTAATTTTTCTCCAAGAGAGCTTCTATTTATTCTTAAATTCATCATATCCCATATCTATCATACAAGCTATAAGAAACCTCAAAGACAAACAAAAGCACTTCAGTACTGCATTCTTCTAAATTCATTAATGCCTTTCAAACTAAAGATATCATTTGTATGCAAAAGAACATAAGAAAACACACAGATTTTCACTTTCAGTTCAAAAGGAAATTCAAAAAATAAAAACAACTGGTGATTTTCCTAACACAAGAAGCTTCTGATTTTCTGATTTCAAATTACATGTAATGCAGTTAATAGTATTTGCCTCCTAAAACATGGAAATGCAATGAAGCAATCAGAAAATCCATCATAAAATCGGATTCTTCACTATCAGAATAAGTGAGACAAGCACAGACAACACCAGAAGCAAAGCTAAATGAGCAAACACAAACACATTTCTTTCTAGTAAAATAGAAAAGATTATTCTCCAACTGCATGCAATCAATTCATCATGATTCTAATTTGCTTTCTTGTTTAGTCAATGAATTCAACAAATTAAATCTTTATGTTAAGATTTATAAACTTCTTCGAAAATCTGCAATTTTACCTGACAAAGATTAACATCTGATGCCCAACAAACTCTTTTTGATTTCCTCAACCCTCGCATTTTTACAAAAATTCTTCGATTCTTTCAATTTCCAATTTCCCTCGCCATAAAATTAATTTTCGATTAGAGTATAAACTCCACTTCCGAGTTCAAAGACCTAGAAAACTAGATTTACAGCTGCATCGATATCTCTCCTTGTCAATTACTTACCCATTCCACGATAATCAGCGATCGAAGAAGAGAGCGCAGAGAGATCCCAGGGAACCCTAGATCCTCTGTTTTTTCTTTCTTTCTTTCTTTTGCTTTGCCGTTTCTACGCCGTTTTCTATTTTTTTTTTTTT
>Ga0325401_1004414_pt1 | contig 13246 bp, 6 predicted proteins | sample PopdelMetagenome_FD_205666 | JGI IMG/M metagenome (GOLD analysis project Ga0325401, IMG submission 205666) | Populus deltoides microbial communities from Bellville, Georgia, United States - Xylem-PdKOR-R2 | ecosystem: Host-associated > Plants > Phyllosphere > Stem > Wood/Secondary xylem | place...
CCTGGGGCTACGTGCTCGACCAGCCCAGCCACCTCGGCGACAACCTCGAGCGCTTCGCCGCCTCGGACACCATCGACATGCTGGGCATCGCGCTCTCCGAGAGCGACGAGCTCGTCTCCGCGGTCGTCGCCGCGGGTGCCCGGCACGGCAAGCAGACCATGGCCTACCCGCTCTCGACGCCGGAGCAGCGCGAGCGCGCGCTGCGGCTGGGGTGCACCGGGTTGATGACCTCGAGGATCCGCGAGCTGCTGCCCGCCTGAGCTTCGCGGGACCCGGAAAAATTCCTCCGATTCAGCTTTTTCTCAGGAGGTTCCTGGCTTACGATTTGCTCGTTCGACCCGGACGAGGTCCGGGTCGGGCACGACGGCCATAGGGGTGTGGCCGCACCAACTCGGGGACTCACATGAACGCTCGCGCCTTCGCGCCCGCACGTCTGCGGACCGCCGGCCGCACGACGCCTGCGCGCACCACGCTGGTCGTCGCCGCGACCCTGCTCGCGTGCGCGGCGTGCAGCACCGAGGCACCCGCCCCGACCCCGACGCCCGACCAGCCCTCGGTCTCGGAGCCCTCGGTCCCGACGCCCTCGGCCTCGGCCTCGGTGAGCCCGGGCGCCCCGGACGCCGACCCGCAGGACGGGGCCTCGCCCAGTGCGACGCCGTCCGGCCCTCCCGACCCGCGCGCGCCGAAGACCTTCAAGCCCGTCGAGCGGGAGGGCGGCTCCGAGATCTCCGTCGCGGTCGCGAGCGCCTCCTCGCGCGAGACCCGCTGGTCCGACGGCCTGCGCCTCGAGGTCGTCTCCGCCAAGCAGACGACCGCGACCGGGAGCGGACCGGGCAGCACGCCCGGCTCGCCGCAGACGGTGCTCGGGCTCCGCCTGGTGAACGCCTCGAAGAGCACGGTCGACGTCTCCGGCGCCGTGCTCTCGATGCCCTACGGCCGCGGCACCCGCCTCCTCGCCCCCCGCGTCTACCCCGACGGCGCCCAGGACTTCTCCGGACGTCTCGAGCCCGGTGCCTCGGGGCGCGCGACCTACGCCTTCACCCTCCCCCGCACGCAGCGCTCGAGCGCCGAGCTCGTGGTCGACCTCGACGGGGTCCACGCGCTGGCCACGCTGAAGGGGGTGGCCCGGTGAGACCAGGGCCCCGCCGCCAGCACGCACCGATCTCGACGACCGACCAGCAGCCCCTGTGGGACGAGGAACAGCCCGTGACCAGCTCGACGAACGACCAGACCACCAGCCCCGCGACCCGGCGCCTGCGCCGCGGCGTCGCGGGCGTGCTCGCCCTCGCGACGACGCTGCTCGGCGTCTCCCTCGTGGCCCCGGCCGCGCAGGCCGACACCGTCCCGGTCGGGGCGAGCGAGCCGCAGACCGTGTCGGCCGACCCGCTGCCCACCTGGCAGGTGACCGGCATCGTGTGGAGCCAGGTCACCGTCGGCACCACCGTCTACGCGACCGGCAACTTCACCAAGGCGCGCCCGGCCGGCATGTGGAAGGGCGGACCCACCGAGATCGACGTCGCGCACCTCATCGCGTACGACATCACGACCGGGCAGCGCATCGCGTCCTTCAACCACACGCTCGACGCCCAGGGCCTCGCGATCACCGCGTCCCCGGACGGCAGCCGCGTCTACGTCGGCGGCGACTTCACCAGCGTCGACGGCCAGGCCCGCGGCCACATCGCCGCCTTCGACACCCTCACCGGCGCCCTCGTGCCGGGCTTCACGCCGTCGGTCAGCGGGCAGGTCAAGGCCCTCACCGCGACGAGCAGCACCGTCTACGCGGGCGGCAGCTTCACCGGCGCAGGCACGGGCAACACGACCAAGCGCAAGTTCCTCGCCTCCTTCTCCGCCACCAACGGCGCCCTCACCAGCTGGAACCCGACCGCGGACGACGGCTACGTCTGGGCCCTCACCATGAGCCCGAACAAGGACAAGGTCGTCGTCGGCGGGCAGTTCTCGACGATGAACGCGGTGACCGCCAACGGCATGACCGCGGTGGACCCGGTCACCGGCCGGACGCTCCCCTGGGCCGCCAGCTCGGTCATCCAGGACTACGGCAAGGGCGCGATCGACGCGCTGACCACGGACGGCACCTACATCTACGGCGGCGGCTACGCCTTCGGCACGGGCGGCAAGTTCGAGGGCAGCTTCGCCCTCAACCCGGCCGACGGCTCGATCCGCTGGATGGTCGACTGCCTCGGCGACACCTACGACGTGGAGCCGGTCGGCGACGTCGTCTACACCGTGAGCCACACCCACAACTGCCAGATGGTCGGCGCCTTCGGCGACACCAACCCGCGCACCCGCTGGCAGCACGCGGGCGCGTACACGAACTACCCCACGGGCGTGAACGGCGGCCCCGACTACTACGGCTGGAACTACAAGGGCCAGCCCGCCCCGACGATGCTGCAGTGGTACCCCGACCTCGGTCTGGGCACGGCGAGCGGGCAGGCGCAGGCCGCCTGGTCCGTCACCAGCGGCGCCGGCTACGTCGCGCTCGGCGGCGAGTTCCCGACCGTCTCGGGCGCCAAGCAGCAGGGCCTCGTGCGCTACGCCCTCAAGAACGCCGTCCCGAACAAGATCGGCCCGCAGTACACCGACACGGTGCCGGTCCGCACGACCGTGCCGCCGACGACCGCCGTCTCCGTCGCCCCGGGCTCCATCCGGGTGAGCTTCGGCGCGGCCTGGGACCAGGACAACCAGCGCCTGACCTACCAGCTCTACCGCGACCGCGGGACGGCCGCCGAGAAGCTGGTGAAGACGCTCACCGTCGACAGCACCTTCTGGACGCTGCCGCAGCAGACCGTGACCGACACCGGGGTGCCCTCGGGCAGCCACACCTACCAGGTGCGCATCACCGACCCCTTCGGCAACGAGCTGCTGAGCCCGGTCTCCGACCCGGTCACCGCGGACACGACGACCGGGGCGTACGCCGCGCAGGTCCAGCTCGACGGCGCCGACCACTACTGGCGCCTCGGCGAGACCGGCACGACGGTCTACGACTCGGTCGGCAGCGCGGACGGCACGACCGGCACCGGGGTCACCCGGGGTGCGGCCGGCGCGCTGAGCGGTGACGCCAGCACCGCGACCGCCTTCGACGGGACCAGCACGGCGACCGTCGGGCTGGGCTCCAGCGCGACGGCCGCGCCGAACACGTTCACCCTCGAGGGCTGGTTCAAGACGACCTCCACCACCGGGGGCAAGGTCGCCGGCTTCGGGTCGGCCAAGACCGGCGCGAGCAGCAACTACGACCGCCACCTCTACCTCGGCCCGTCCGGCAAGGTGACCTTCGGGGTCTACCAGGGCGCGGCCAAGACGATCACCACCCCGACGGCGTACAACGACGGCCAGTGGCACCAGTTCGACGCCTCCGTCGGCCCGGACGGCATGGCCCTCTACCTCGACGGCCGCCTGATCGGGCGCGACCGGGGTGCCACGGGCGGGCAGAACGTCACGGGCTACTGGCGTGTGGGCGGTGACTCGGTCGCCTCGTCCACCTGGACGAACGCCCCCACGACGGGCTACCTCAACGGCACGGTCGACGACGTCGCGACCTACCCGCTGGTGCTCAGCCAGGCGCAGGTCAACGACCACTTCACCAAGAGCGGCCGCACCTCGACCGTGCCCTCCGCCGCACCGGCGGACGGCTACGGGGCCGACGTCTGGAAGAACAGGCCGAACTTCTACTGGCGCCTCGGCGAGGCCGCCGGTCCCGTCGCCGCCGACACCACGGCCAACGACAACCGGGGCCTCTACTCCGGCACGCCGACCTTCGGCCAGCCGGGTGCGCTCAACCCGACCGGCGGGACGAGCGTCAAGTTCGGCACCGGCAACGCGACCGTCGGGTCGGCGGGCAACGCCGCCCCGGACGCCTCGTACAGCCAGGAGCTGTGGTTCAAGAGCACGGGCAGCCAGGGCGGCAAGCTCCTCGGCCTCGGCAGCTCCGCCACCGGTTTCAGCGCCACGGTCGACCGCAACCTGACCATGACCGACGCGGGCAAGGTGCGCTTCGCCACGCTGAACGGCACCACGCAGGTCGCGCTCGACTCGCCGAAGTCCTACAACGACGGCAAGTGGCACTACGTCGTCACGGCCCAGTCGCCCACCGGGATGCAGCTCTACGTCGACGGCGTGCAGGTGGCCGCCAACGCGGTCAACGCCTCCAGCACCCTCACGGGCTACTGGCGCGTCGGCTACGACCGGGTCTGGAGCGGCAGCACGTCCAGCGCCTTCAACGGCTGGATCGACGACGTCGCCGTCTACCCGCGGGCGCTCGGCCTCACCGAGGTCAAGAACCGCTACCGCCTGGGCGGCGGCACCGTCGCCAACACCCCGCCGACGGCGAGCTTCACCGTCGACGCCGGCTCGCTGAAGGCCTCCTTCAGCGGCGCCGGATCCAGCGACACCGACGGCTCGGTCACCGGCTACAGCTGGAGCTGGGGCGACGGCACGACGAGCACCGGGGCGCAGGTCACGCACACGTTCCCGAAGGCGGGCTCCTACACCGTCGTGCTGACCGTCACCGACGACCAGGGCGCGACCGCGACCGCGTCGCAGGTCGTCACCGTGGCCAACGGTGCGCCGACCGCAGCCTTCTCGCTGGCCTCGGACCAGCGCACGGTGACGACCGACGGGTCCGCCTCGCGCGACGACGACGGCACCGTCGCGGCCTGGAGCTGGAGCTTCGGCGACGGCAGCACGGGCACCGGAGCGACGGCGAGCCACGCCTACGCCGCCGACGGCACCTACACCGTCACGCTGACCGTGACCGACAACGCCGGCGGGACCGCCACCACGAGCCAGACGGTGACCGTCGCGAAGACGAAGGACCCGCTCGCCTCGATCGCCTCGAGCGCGACGGGGACCAAGGTCGCCTTCGACGGGTCGGGCTCGAGCGACCCGGACGGCACCGTGGTCGCGTACGCGTGGAGCTTCGGCGACGGCACCGGCAGCGCCGACGTCCGCCCGAGCCACACCTACGCCGCACCCGGCTCGTACACCGTCACGCTCACCGTGACCGACGACAAGGGTGCGACGGGCAGCGCCACCACCTCGGTCGCCGTCGGCAACGCGGCACCGACCGCGGTAGTCACCAGCAGCGGCGACGCGCTCACCCTGGCCTTCAAGGGCTCGGGCTCGACCGACGGCGACGGCACCGTCGTCGGCTGGGCGTGGGACTTCGGCGACGGGACCTCCTCGACCGACGCCGACCCGAGCCACACCTACGCCGCCGCGGGCACCTACACGGTGCGCCTCACCGTGACCGACAACGCGGGTGGCACCGGCACGAAGACGGTGTCCGTCACGGCCCGGGCGACCAACGTCGCCCCGACCGCCGCGTTCACCGCGTCGACCGACGACACCACCGTCGCGCTCGACGGCTCGGGCTCGGCCGACACCGACGGCACGGTCGCGTCGTACGCGTGGGACCTCGGGGACGGCTCGACCGACTCCGGGCGCACCCTCCAGCACACGTACGCCGCGAACGGGACCTACACCGTCACGCTCACCGTCACCGACGACCGGGGTGCCACCACCTCGACCAGCAAGGACGTGACGATCGCCGGCGTGCTCGCCCGCGACAGCTTCAACCGGACGACCACCGGCGGCTGGGGCACGGCCGACCGGGGCGGGGCGTGGACCCTCTCCGGCTCCACGTCGCTCTTCGCCACGGCGAACGGGACGGGCACGATCAAGACGTCGCCCTCCTCGCAGCCGACGGCGCGCCTGCGCGGCGTCAGCTCGACCGACACCGACCTGCGCCTCGGCTTCGCCTTCGACCGGCTGCCGGACGCCGGCACCGCCTACCTCCGCACGATCGTGCGCGGGGACGAGACGAACGGCTACGGGGCCAAGGTGCTGGTCGCGGCCAACGGCACGGCGACGGTCTACCTCACCAAGGTGGTGGCCGGCACCGAGACGACGGTCGGCTCGCCGAAGACGCTGTCGGGGACCGTCGCGCCGGGGACCACGTACTCCCTGCGGGTGCAGGCCTGGGGCACCGGGACCACCCAGCTCCAGGCGAAGGTGTGGGCCGCGTCGACGACCGAGCCGAGCGCCTGGCTGCTGACCGGCACGGACACCACCAGCGCCCTGCAGGCCCCCGGCGGCCTGGCCGTGCGGTCGTACCTCTCGGCGAGCGCGACCACGCCGTTCGTGCTGTCGGTGAGCTCGCTCTCGGCGCGGCCGACCGGGAACTGACCTCCGGCACCGCACCCGTACGCAGCAGCGGACCCGCCGTCCCCCCGAGGGGCGGCGGGTCCGTCGCGTCCGGGTGACCCGGCTCGTGGCGGACGCCCAGGTGTCGCCGCGCACCCCTGAGGATGGGGCAATTCATCTGAGATGACGCTAAATTGGGCCCAGCGGGTGCGAGGGGCTGCGGGGCCTGACGCAAGGGAGGCCCGCACGTCGGCCCGGCCGACGAACCGTCTGGGGGGACACCGTGCGGACCAAGCACACATGGCGTTGGAGCGTGCTCGCGCTCGTCACGGCGGTCGTGGGCGCAGCGCTCACGGTCCCGGTGGGCGGCGACGCGGCCTGGGCGGACACGGCTCCGCCCGCGACGGACCGCCCGGCCACCGTGTCGGCCGACCCGCTGCCCACCTGGCAGGTGACCGGTGTCGTGTGGAGCCAGGTCACCGTCGGCACCACCGTCTACGCGACCGGCAGCTTCACCAAGGCCCGCCCGCCGGGCATGTGGAAGGGCGGACCCACCGAGATCGACGTCGCGCACCTGATCGCGTACGACATCACGACCGGGCAGCGCATCGCGTCCTTCAACCACACGCTCGACGCCCAGGGCCTCGCGATCACCGCGTCCCCGGACGGCAGCCGCGTCTACGTCGGCGGCGACTTCACCACCGTCGACGGCGTCTCGCGCCCGCACCTCGCGGCCTTCGACACCCGCAGCGGAGCGCTCGTCCCGGACTTCGCCGCCTCGGTGAACGGCCAGGTCAAGGCGCTGACCGCGACCAACAGCACCCTGTACGCGGGCGGCGGGTTCACGGGTGCCGGACCGGACGACGACCGGCGCTACTTCCTGGCCTCCTTCTCGGCCAGCACGGGGGCCCTGACGAGCTGGGCGCCGGTCGCCTCCGGCGGCTACACCTGGGCCCTCACCATGACCCCGGACAAGACGAAGGTCATCGCCGGCGGCCAGTTCTCGACCCTCAACGGCGCGACGGTCAACGGCATGGGCGCCCTGGACGCGACGACGGGCGCGACGCTCACCTGGCGGGCCAACACGGTGATCAAGGACTACAACCAGGGGGCGATCGACACCCTCACCACCGACGGCACGCTCGTCTACGGCGGCGGGTTCGCCTTCGGCGCGGGCGGCACCTTCGAGGGCAGCTTCGCCCTCGACCCGGCCGACGGGTCGATCCGCTGGCTGGTCGACTGCCTCGGCGACACCTACGACGTCGAGCCCGTCGGGCCCGTGCTGTACGTGGCCGGGCACCCGCACGACTGCACCATGGTCGGTGGCTTCACCGACACGAGCCCGCGCTCGCGGTGGCAGTACGGGACGGCCTTCACCACCGCCCCGGTGGGCACCAACGCCGGACCCAACGCCGTCGGGCGCAGCTTCAAGGGCCAGCCCGCCGCCGCCCTGCTGCACTGGTACCCCACCCTGGGGATGGGCGTCGCCACCGGGCAGTACCAGTCGGCCTGGAGCGTCACCAGCGCGGCGGGCTACGTCGCGCTCGGGGGCGAGTTCCCGACGGTCGCCGGCAAGCCGCAGCAGGGTCTGACCCGCTACGCCACGGCCCCCGTCGCCCCGAACCGGTCGGGCCCGCGCTACGACGGCACCGCGCCCGTGCGGACCACCGCCCCGCCCACCACGGCGACCGCCACCGGCAGCTCGGTGCAGGTCGAGTTCGGCTCGGCCTGGGACGAGGACAACCAGCGCCTCACCTACCGCGTCTACCGCGACCGCGGCACGTCGGCGGAGAAGCTCGTCGCCACGAGGACGGCGGACAGCTCCTTCTGGTCGGTCCCCACGCTCTCGGTCACCGACCTCGGCGTGCCGAACGGCGAGCACACCTACCAGGTCGTCGTGAGCGACCCGTTCGGCAACCTGCTCGAGAGCCCCGTGTCGGCCCGGGTGGGCGTCGGCACGAACTTCGCGCCCGTCGCCCGCTTCACCGGCGTCCCCGACCGGCTCGCCGTCAGCTTCTCGGGCGCGGGCTCGACCGACGAGGACGGCCGGGTCGTGTCCTGGTCGTGGGCCTTCGGCGACGGCAGGACCGGCACCGGTGAGACCACCACCCACACGTACGCGGCCGCCGGCAGCTACCCGGTCACGCTGACGGTCACCGATGACGACGGCGCCACGGCGACCACCCGGCAGACCGTCGTGGTGACGGGCGAGCCGAAGCCGCTGGCCCGCGACGACTTCGAGCGCACCACGGCCTCCGGCTGGGGCCCCGCCGACCTGGGCGGGACCTGGACGACGCCGTCGGCCGGCTCCCTGTCCACGGCGGGCGGGACGGGGTTGATCCGGCTCGCCGCCGGTGCGGGCCCGTACGCCCAGCTCGCGACCGGCTCGCGCGACGCCGACCTGCAGCTCACCTTCGCCGTCGACAAGGCGCCCGCGGCCAGCAGCCTGTTCGTCCGCGCGGTCCCGCGCGGCACCGTCACCGACGGCTACTTCGCCAAGGTGTACGCCCCGGCCGGCGGCAAGATGGTCCTCTACCTCGTCCGGGTGCAGGGCAACGTCCAGACGACGCTCAAGACCTTCGTGCTGCCCGAGCCGCTGACCGCCGGCAAGCGGTGGACGGTTCGCACCCAGGCGGTGGGCTCGGGCCCGACGCTCGTCCGGGCCCGGGTGTGGGCCGACGGCAGCGCCGAGCCGAGCACCTGGCAGGTGAGCACCACCGACGCCACGGCCGCGCTGCAGACCCAGACCGGCATCGCCGTGGGCGGCTACGCCTCGGCCGGCGTCACCAACGCCCCGCTGACGCTGTCGGTGGACAAGCTGCTGGCCCGTCCCACCAGCGGGTGATCCCGGTCCCGCGGGCCGCCGAGGAGGCCGGCCGCGGGAGCACCTGATGAGAGGATGAGAGCCCGGACGCCGTGGCGGTCGTCCGGCCCTGCTCCCCGGCGGCACGTCGCACGGCGCCGCACCCGCAACCGCAAGGACGACGCACGATGAAGATCCTGGTCCTCTGGGCCGACGACCGCTCGCCCAACCTCGGGGTCCGCGTGCTGGGGGCGGGCACGGCCGCGCTCGCGCGCCGGGTCTGGCCCGACGCGGAGTTCGTGTTCTCCAACTACGGCTCCCGGACCGCACCCGTCCGGCTGGGTTCCACGACCGACCTGCTCAAGGAGGCCGTGACGCGCCGGGGCGGGCTGAACCGGTGGTTCGCGGGCTTCGACCTCGTCCTGGACACCCGGGCGGGTGACTCCTTCGCCGACATCTACGGCCTCCCCCGCCTGACCTCGATGACGCTCGCCACCGAGCTCGCCCACCGCGCCGGCGTCCCGGTGGTGCTGACCCCGCAGACGATCGGCCCGTTCGGCGGCCGGCGCGCGAAGGCGATGGCCCGTCGGTCGCTGCGGACGGCGGCGCTGGTGATGGCGCGCGACTCGACTAGCGCCGAGGCGGCCGCCGGCCTGGGCCGCCCGGTCGACCTGCTCACCAGCGACGTCGTCTTCGCCCTCGACGTCCCCGTGCGCGACGCCCGGCGCGACGTGGTGCTGAACGTCTCGGGCCTGCTCTGGCAGCCCAACCCGCACGTCGACCACGCGCGCTACCGGCGCACCGTCGCGCAGGTGCACGACGCGCTCGTGGCTGCCGGCCGCACCGTGACGCTGCTGCCCCACGTGCTCCCGGCCGACAACTCCGACGACGACGTCCCGGCCGTCGAGGAGTTCGCCGCGACGCACGCGCCGGACGCCGAGGTCTACCGTCCCCGCTCGCTCGACGACGTCCGCGAGGTGCTCGCGGGCGCCAACCTCGTCGTCGGCTCGCGCATGCACGCCTGCCTGAACGCGCTCTCGGTCGGCACCCCGGCCCTGCCGCTGGCGTACTCGCGCAAGTTCGCCCCGCTGCTGGGCGACCTCGGCTGGTCGCACGTGGTCGACCTGCGCGAGGACCGCGACGACGTCCCCGCCACCGTCGTCGACGTCGCCCGGCGCAGCGAGGACCTGCGCGGCGAGGCCGCCGCGGTCGCCGCCCGCGCCGGGGCACGGCTCGACGAGGCGGCCGCCGCCCTGCGTACGCGGTTCGGCGGCCCGGGCACCGCCGCGTGAGCGAGCAGGCCCGGCTCGACCGAGACGTCAGGAAGGTCGTCGCCGAGGGCAACTGCAGCGGGTGCGGGGCGTGCACCCTGCTCGACCCCGGCCTCTCCATGCGGCTGCAGGACGACGGGTTCCGTCGCCCCGTGCGTGAGGGCGCGGGCTCCACACCGGCGGGGGCGGACGCCCGCTTCGCCCGGGTCTGCCCGGGACGCCGCACCGAGGCGCGCACGCCGGAGGGCTCGACGCGGCACCCGCTGCTCGGCCCGGTCGTCAGCTGCTGGCGCGCCTGGGCGGCGGACGACGAGCTGCGTCACCGCGGCAGCAGCGGCGGCACGCTCACGGCCCTGAGCACCTGGCTGGTCGAGACGGGGCGGGTGAGCGCGGTGCGCACCGCGCGGACTGACGCCGAGGAGCCGCGCCGCACCGTGCCCGTCACCCTGACCACCCGCGAGGAGGCCCTCGCCAGCGCGGGCTCGCGCTACGGGCCGGTCGCGGTCCTCGGCCCGGGTGCCCTCGCCCCGGACGGGGCGGTCGTGGGCAAGCCGTGCGAGGCGACCGCCGCCCGCCAGCTGCTCGACCTGGAGGGCGCCGGCCCCGAGCAGGAGCCGCTGCTGCTGTCCTTCTTCTGCGCCGGCACCCCCAGCCAGCAGGCCACGGACACGTTGGTGACCGACCTCGGCCTGCCCGAGGGCACCGGGCTCGACGACCTCTGGTACCGCGGCCGCGGGTGGCCGGGGTCCTTCACCGCCGTCGCCACCGACGGGCGCCGCGTCTCCACGAGCTACGAGGAGTCCTGGGGCGCGCACCTCGGCCGCGCGACGCAGTGGCGCTGCAAGATCTGCCCCGACGGCGTCGGCGAGAGCAGCGACATCAGCGCCGCCGACTTCTGGGACACCGACGAGCGCGGCTACCCGGTCTTCGTCGAGAACGACGGCTGCAGCGCCCTGATCGCCCGCACCCGTCGCGGCCACGACCTGCTCGTCGAGGCCTTCGCCGCCGGTGTGCTCGTCGGGGAGCCGCTGGAGCCGGACGCCGTGGCCGGGGTCCAGCCGCTGCAGACCTCGCGCCGGAGGACCCTCGCCGGCCGGCTGCTGGGCGCGCGGGCGGCGGGACGCACCGTGCCCCGCTACGTGGGCTTCGGGCTGACGCGCTTCGCCGCGCGGGACTGGCGCGAGACGCTGCGGACCGCCCGGGCGAGCTTCCGGCGCGTCCGTACCGCCCGCGAGGCCGGGCGGTGAACGTCGCGCCGGCCGGCCCGACCGCCGTCGTCGTCGTGAACTACGGGGCGTCGGCGCTCCTGGAGACCAACCTGGTCCACGTCGACGACGAGGTGCCCGGCCTCGTCGTGGTCGTCGTCGACAACTTCACCAGCACCGCCGAGCAGGACGCCGTCCGGACGCTCTGCGAACGGCGCCGCTGGCACCTGGTCGCCTCGCCGACCAACCTGGGCTTCGGCTCGGGGATGAACGCCGGAGTCGAGGTCGCGATCGGGGCGGGGGCCGAGCAGCTGCTGCTGCTCAACCCCGACGCCCGCATCGACGCCGCGAGCCTCGGGCTCCTGGTGGACGCGGTCCGCGCCGAGCCGCTGACGATGGTCGGCCCGGTCCTCCGCACGGCGTCGGGAGCCCTCTGGTCCGACGGCCACGACCTCTACCTCGATCGCGGTCGGATGCGGGCGACCCGCAAGCGCGAGGGGTCCCCGCGGGTGGCGGAGTGGCTGACCGGCGCGTGCCTCGTCCTCAGCACCACGCTGTGGCAGCGCGTGGGTGGCTTCGACGACCGCTACTTCCTGTACTGGGAGGACGTCGACCTGAGCTGGCGCGTGCTCGAGGCGGGCGGCCGGCTCCGGGTCGTGCGCGACGCGGTGGCGGTCCACGACGAGGGCGGGACCCAGGTCCGCAGCTCGGAGCGGGCGCTCTCGACGACGTACTACTACTTCAACATCCGCAACCGCCTGGTCTTCGCGGCGCACCACCTGCCGGCCCGCGACCGCCTGCGCTGGGCGCTCACCGCCCCCTCGGAGGCGTGGGCCGTGCTGCTGCGCGGGGGCCGCCGTCAGCTGGTGCACTCCCCCGACCCCTGGCGCGCGGCGGTGACCGGCACCTTCGCCGGCCTCCGCGCGCTCGTCGGCGGACGTGCCGCTGCCCGCGACCGCCGAGGCGGTCACGGGCAGCAGCCGTAGGGGACGTCCCCCGGGGGATCCCCTGGCTCAGCGCCAGGCGCCGAGCGCCTGGGTGCTCGGGGCGTCGCCGAGCTTGCTGGCGACACCGGCCGGCAGCGGCTGGGCGACCGCGGCGAGCTGGGCCTTGACGTCGGCGACCGGGCGGTAGGAGGAGTCGACCGGGCTGGCACCGATGTGGTTGTAGCTGGCCTTGTCCTGGCCCGTGGCCGTCGTGTAGTTGAACATCGTGGAGTAGTTCGGGGCGTTGGCGCCCTTGCGGCTCCAGATGGTCACGTACTTGGGGGCGCCGACCGCGGTCTGGCTGAAGACGTTGCCGTTGGAGGAGGCGAGCATCTCGTTGCCGTCGAAGACCTTCTCCCACGAGGAGACCCGCAGGATCGGGTCGGCACCGTCGGTGGAGCCACCGGTGAGGATGTTGTTGCCGATCGTGGTGCCGCGGGTGATCCAGGGCATCGAGAGGTCAGGCTGCGGGCGGCGCTTGTCGTGACCGGAGACGGAGAGCTGCTCGATGCGGCGGGAGTCCTGGACCAGGGCGATGGCGGCCTTCTTGTTGCCGACGATCGTGTTGTTCCAGATGTTCACCTTGTCGGTGTCGGAGACCATGATCCCGTCGAAGGCGTTGTTGGCGATGACGTTGCCGGCGACCGTGGCGGTCGAGGAGATCTCGAGGACGATGCCCCAGCGCGACCCGTTGTGCAGGTAGTTGTTGAGCAGGTTGATGTCGTAGGTCGACTGGTCGGTCCAGAACTGGTTGCCCGTGGTGTTGCGGATCTCGCTGTTCTTGAGGGTGATGCCCCGGGTCGTGGTGACCTTGAAGCCGCC
>Ga0325401_1004415_pt1 | contig 13245 bp, 12 predicted proteins | sample PopdelMetagenome_FD_205666 | JGI IMG/M metagenome (GOLD analysis project Ga0325401, IMG submission 205666) | Populus deltoides microbial communities from Bellville, Georgia, United States - Xylem-PdKOR-R2 | ecosystem: Host-associated > Plants > Phyllosphere > Stem > Wood/Secondary xylem | place...
CCCCCTCATGCGGATGCTCGCGCAGCAGACGGGCGTGTTCAGCAACTCGGCGGCGGTCTCGGCACTCAGCTTCCAGGGGCTCGCCACCTCACAGGTCGACCTCGCCCAGCTCGCAGCGGGCCTCCGCCTCGGCTCTGTGCAGGAGCTGGCAACGGCGACGGTCGGACTCCACGACCTCTACGTCGCGACCCTGGCCGCGCTCGTGCAGCCGCGCAACGCCACCTCGGTGGCTGCGCTCGGCACCCTCGTGCAGACGTCCACCTCGACCCGGGCGAGCGTCGCCCTCGGTCGGATCCTGGCGATCGGCAGCGGGGCGGGTGCGGGTGCGACGTCGACCATCGACCTCCTCGACCTGGTCGGGGGTTCGCTGGCGGTCGTCAACGGCACCAACCTGGCCAGCCTGAACGTCGCTGCGTCGTTGCCCGGCATCGCCAACGCGAACTTCCAGGTCAAGCTCGTCCAGGGTGCCCACCAGTTCTGCGGTGCCGTCGGCGACGCCGCCACGACCGCGACCAGCACCGACCTCACCGAGCAGCTGCGGGTCAGCGCCACGGCCCAGCTCGCGCCGCTCAACGCCACCGTCTCGGTGCCGGCGCTGCCCGGGCTGATGGGAGCCACGAGCGGCGTCGTCGCCCTGCCCAACAACGTCACCACCACGGTGTCGGTCGCGCCGACCACGACCACGCTCACCGCCATCCGGTGTGCGGGATCGCCGAAGGGCGTCACCCTCGACGTCCGCAACGGCCTCGCCACGGTCACCCTCGACACCTACCTGTCGAACCTCGTGGTCAACGCCGACCTGCTCAACCTCACCCTCCTCGGTGTGCCGGTCGCCCGGCTCAACTCCAAGATCTCGATCAACACCGCTGTCCGCGTCACGGCGACCCTCAGTCCGTCGGGAGTGCAGTCCGTGCGCATCGACGTGCCGAGCCAGAGCTACGACCGCGCCTACCCGGCCGGCAGCGGTGGGGTGGGACTCGGTCCGGTGTCGACGACGTCCCCGTCGATCCAGGTGCAGTCGAACGCCACCCTCCTCGGCATCATCAGCACCGGCGCCCAGGTCAACCTCTCGGCGAGCCAGCGCAGTCAGGTCCTGGACCAGGTCGTGCGCTCGACGTTGGCGCCGATGTTCGACTCGAGCAACCCGTCGAGCTTCGTGCGCACCGTCGTCGATCCCGTCCTCGGTCTCCTCGGCACCCAGATCGGGGGCTCGCTCGTGACGCTGAAGGGCACGCCGCCGCCCACCTGCGAGCCACGACTCCTCGGGTGAGCGCCGGGCCCGGTCCTCAGGCTCGGGGGTGGGCCTGGCGGTACGCCGCCCGGAGCCGGTCGGTCGTGACGTGCGTGTAGAGCTGGGTGGTCGCCAGCGACGCGTGCCCCAGGAGCTCCTGCACCGACCGCAGGTCGGCACCGCCCTCCAGCAGGTGGGTGGCCGCGGTGTGCCGCAGGCCGTGCGGGCCGATGTCGGGTGCGCCGGGCACGTCGGCGATGCGTCGGTGCACCAGCGAACGCACCGCCCGCTGGTCGATGCGCCGCCCGCGGGCGCCGAGGAACAGCGCCGGTCCGGCGCCGTCTGCCCGCAGCGCCGGCCGTCCGACGCGCAGCCAGCGGTCCAGGGCCCGGGCGGCCGGGCGGCCGAACGGGACGGTCCGCTCCTTGCGCCCCTTGCCGAGCACCCGCACCACGTCACGGTCCCGGTCGACGTCGTCGACGTCGAGGCCCACGAGCTCACCGACCCGGATGCCGGTCGCGTAGAGCAGCTCCAGCATCGCCACGTCCCGCACGCCCACCGGGCTGCCGTCGTCGGCCAGCGTGGCCGCGGCGCGGATGAACTCCTCGGCCTCGTCGGCCCGCAGCACCGACGGCAACGGCTTGCGTGCCTTGGGCGAGCCGAGCGTGGCACCGACGTCCTGCGCCGCGCGTCCGGTGCGGTGCAGCCATGCGGTGAACACCCGGGCCGCGGTCGCCCGACGCGCCAGGGTCGTGCGCGACAGCCCGAGGCTCTGCTGCTTGGCCAGCCAGCTGCGCAGGCTGCGCAGGTCCAGCTCGTCGACCCCGGCGAGGCCCAGCCGGCTCGCGTGCTCGAGCAGCCCGGCGACGTCGCCGACGTAGGCCCGCACCGTGTGGTCGGTCAGGTCGCGTTCGGCGGAGAGGTGGCGCTCGTAGTCGCCGAGCACCCGCGCCACGGGCTCGGACAGGCCCGGCTCGACCGGCTCGTCCGACGGATCCGTCGGCGGCTCGGCCTCGACCTCCGTCTCCGCGCTCACCGGCCCAGCCTAGGAACGCCACCGCCGATCAGCCCTCTGCCGCGCCGTCGGCGAGCCGCCAGCCGACCGGCAGCTGCTCGACCAGGCCCCGCCGGGCGAGGGTGGCCAGCACACCGGTGACCTCGAGGACCCCGAGGCCCGCCGTGCGAGCGATCGAGTCGGTCGGTGCCGGCCTGGCGACCGGCACGGCCTCCACCACGCGCGCCTCCTTGGGGTTGAGCCGGTCCCGGACCCGTTCGGGGCCTCGCCGTTCCTCGACCAGGTGCTCGCCCGCGACGCCGACGAGCTCGAGCACCTCCGCGGCGCGCGTCACCAGGGTGGCGGCCCCGGTGCGGATCAGCTCGTGCACGCCCTCCGAGGTGGCGCTCGTGACCGGTCCGGGCACGCCCATCACCGGCCGCAGCAGCCGGTTGGTCCAGTTCGCGGAGTTCAGGGCGCCACTGCGCGCGGCCGCCTCGACGACCACGGTGCCGCGCGCGAGCCCGGCGATGAGTCGGTTGCGGGCCAGGAACCTCACCCGCGTCGGAGCGCACCCGGGCGCCGCCTCGGAGACGATGGCGCCGTGTGCCGCGAGGTGGTTGAGCAGCCGCTCGTGCTTGGCCGGGTAGGCGCGGTCGACCCCGCACGCCAGGACAGCGACCGTCGGACCGTCGCCGGCGAGGGCGCCGCGGTGGGCGGCCTCGTCGATGCCGATCGCCGCGCCCGAGACCACCACGCACCCGGCGTGCGCCAGCCCCGCCGCGAGCTCGGTCGCGACGTCGGTGCCGTAGGTCGTGGCCGAGCGCGAGCCCACGAAGGCGACGGGGTGCGCGAGGTCGTGCAGCCGCACCGGCCCGCGGACCCAGACGCCCAGCGGGGCCCGCCCCAGGCGCTGGAGCGGCTCGGCCGCGTCGAGGTCGTCGAGCGAGGTGGGCCACTCCGGGTCGCCGGGCACGACCCACCGGAAGCCGCGTCGGTCGGCCCGCTCGAGGTCGCGCTCGGGGTCGCTGACCTCCAAGCGGCCGGCGACGTCGTCGAGCATGCCCGCGACGTCGCGGTCGGCTAGCAGCGCGTCGAGCAGCCGGGAAGCCCCCAGCTCGGCGACCAGGGCCGCGACCCGCAGGTCCCCGGGCTCGCAGAGCCGGTTCAGCGCGAGTCGGGCGAGCCGGTCGACCCGGTGCAGGGCGGTGTCGACGGCGGGGCCGGTGACCGGCTCGCTGGTCGTGCCGCTCATCCCGCCCTCCGCACGGTCGCCGCGAGCAGTGGGCTCCCCGACCGGAGTCGCAGCGCCACGTCGGCCTCGTCGACACCGGGCTGCTCAAGGCCCGCGAGGTCCGCGACGGTCCAGGCGAGGCGGTGCACGCGGGTGACCCCGCGGCGGGTGAGGCGACCGTTCCAGAGGTGCTCGTCGACGAGCTTGACCGCGTCCGGCGTCAGCGGCCAGCGCTGCGACAGCGCCGGGCCGGGCAGGTGGGCGTTGAGGCGCCAGCTCTCACCGGCGTACCTCGTGGCCTGCCGGGTGCGGGCGAGCTCGACGCGCTCGCGCACCTGCGCCGTCGACTCCCGCACGCTGAGCGGGTCGCGCCCCGCGAACGGCGTGGGTGCGGCGAGGTGGCGGGTGATGTCGATCCGGTCCGTGATCGGGCCGGTCACCTTGCGGCGGTAGTCGCGCCGCTCGACCTCCCGACAGGTGCACCGGCTCATCCTGGCCTCCGGGTGGAAGTCGCCGCACGGGCACGGATTGGCCGCGAGGACGACCAGCCCCCGCGCCGGCAGCGTCACCGACTCGTCGCGCCGGGCCACGCTGATGTCCCCGCTCTCGAGCGGCTGGCGCAGCGCGTTGATGACGTCGGCGCGGAACAGCGGGAACTCGTCCAGGAAGAGGACGCCGCAGTGCGCACGGCTGATCTCGCCGGGCCGGACGGCCCCGGATCCGCCCCCCACGAGGCTGGCGGTGCTGGCGTCGTGGTGGGGAGCCGTGAACGGTGGTCGGTGGATCATCTCGTCGCCGGGCTCCAGAGCACCCGCCAGCGAGTGCACCGCCGTCAGCTCGAGCGCCTCCTCGGGCGTCAGGTCGGGCATCAGGCCGGGGATGCGCTCGGCGATGCTCGTCTTGCCCGAGCCCTTGGGGCCGGACAGGAGCAGGTGGTGCCCGCCCGCAGCAGCCACCTCGACGGCGTACCTCGCGTCCTCCATGCCGGCGAGGTCCGACAGGTCGACCTCGTCCATCCGGTCGGCGCCTCGCCACGACAGCAGACGGCTGCCCGACATCTCGGCGACCGGGGGCGCCTCGGGCACCGGCTCGTCGCGCAGCTCGGCCACCACCTGCGCGAGCGAGCGCATGCCGAGCACGTCGACACCGGGCACCATCGCGGCCTCGGCCGCCTGCGGCTCCGGCACGACCACGTGGCGGATGCCGCGCTGCGAGGCCGCCAGCACCATCGGCAGCACCCCGGGCACCGAGCGCAGCCCACCGGCGAGCGTGAGCTCGCCGATGAAGACGACGCCCTCCAGGGACGCCGCGGGCACGGTGCCCACCGCACCGAGGACGGCCACGGCGATCGCCAGGTCGTAGTGGGTCCCGCGCTTGGGCAGGTCCGCCGGGCTCAGCAGGATCGTGGTGCGTCGGGTCGTCGGCCAGTCCAGGCGGCTGTTGACGATGGCCATCCGGCACCGGTCGCGTGCCTCGTTGAGCGCGGTGTCGGGCCGTCCGACCAGGACGGTGGCGACCTGGCCGGGGGAGACGTCGGCCTGGACGTCGATGAGGTGGCCGGTCGCCCCGCTGAGCGAGACGGTGCGACTCGTCGCGAACGGCATCAGCCCAGCCCCTCGACGTGCTCGACCTCGGCCGGGCCGCGCCGGGGGCGCAGCACCGCGACCAGGTCGACGCGCACCTCCTCGGTCTCGTGACCGTGGTGCTCGGCCCAGCGCCAGACCAGCCGGTGCAGCCGTTCGAGCCGCGTGTCGTCGATCGCCTGGTGGGGCGAGCCGCACCAGGTGCCCCGCCGGGTCTTGACCTCGCAGGCCACCAGCACGGGGCCGTCGGCGAGCACGAGGTCGAGCTCGCCCTCGGCGCAGCGCCAGTTGCGGTCGAGCAGCGTCATCCCGCGCTCGAGGGTGAGCATCCGGGCGGCGACGTCCTCGCCGTAGGCACCCAGCGCCTGCCGGCTGGCCGCAGTTGTCGTCATGTCTGACCTCCTGGGCACGAGCCTCGCCGCTGCGCACCCGGCTCGCCCGAGCCGGTGCCGGGTCTGTGGAGGAGCACTCCGGAGGCCGCACCTGTGGACGACAAGTGGACGAGAAGCGGACTAGTACGAACGGTCACCTCCTCGTCGTTCGCCCGTCCCGCCCGCGGCCGCGCGCCTAGCGTGGGCCAGGAAGGTCACGGGGGGAGGTGGGGCATGGCTCGGCGGCGTGAGGGCGCCCCCTCGGAGGACGGAGCCGTCGCCGTCGAGTTCGCGCTGATCGTCCCGATCATGCTGATGCTGGTCTTCGGCATCGTCGACTTCGGCTGGATGATCAACCGGGACATGCTCGTCGACAACGCCTCGCGCGACGGGGCCCGCGTCGCGAGCCTGGGTGGGAAGTTCGCCCAGGTCTGCAGCTCGGTCAGGACCGAGCTCAGCAGCTCAGGCATCGCGGTGCCCACCTCCTGCAACACCACGGGGAGCCCGACCTCGATCAAGGTCGACTGCCGCAAGGCGGACGACACCGCCTGCAACGCCACCTCGTCGAACTACGACACCCTGGCGGTCTCGGGCTCGACGGTGGTCGTGACCATCACCTACCAGCACGCCTGGGTCACCCCGATGCTGTCCACGATGCTCGGTCGGACGAAGACCATCGTCGAGACGACGCAGATGGTGGTCGAGTGACGGCCCCCGCCTGGCTCCGGCGGCGGCTCGCCCTCAGGCGTCAGGAGTCGGGGGCGGTGGCGCTGCTGTTCGCGGCCCTCGCGGTGCTGCTGCTGGTCCTGGCGGCGCTCAGCGTCGACATCGGCATGCAGATCAACCGCAAGCACCAGCTGTGGGCGACGCTCGACTCCGCCGCTCAGGCCGGCGCCTCCGAGCTCCCCGGCTCGACCGGCGCCGCCAGGACCACGGCGCTCAGGTTCGCGCTCAGCCACGATGCGACCGCGACGGGGACCGACACGCCCAACGTCGACTTCTGGTGCATCACCGCCTCCACCCCGGTGGGCACGACCTACGCGGTGGACACGACGCAGATCCCGGCGACCTGCAACCCCGGCCCGTCCCCCTACACGGTCGGAGCGGACTACCGCTCGACGAACCGCAAGACCACCTGCAGCGCCGTCCTCTGCGCCATCCCGTGCGTGGAGCCGACCCCCAACACGGGGACGCCGAAGGTCGCCTGCAACACGATCCGGGTGTTCCAGGGCCGCGACGTCCCGTTCGCCTTCGGGCCGGCGGGAGGCATCGACGAGGGCAGCACCGGAGCGCTGGTGTCCGTCGCCTGCAAGGGCTCGTGCGGGACGGTCGCGCCCAACCCCATGGACGTCGCGATCATCGCCGACCGCACGCTCAGCATGGACACCGACGACGTCGCCGACATGATCGGAGGCGTCAAGGGTGTGCTCCAGCAGATGACGCCCAGCCAGCAGTACGTCGCGCTGGGGGCGATCGGTCGCAGCCAGGCGACCTCGACCGGCCAGTCCGGGTCCTGCGGCAGCTCGAGCACCGGCCTGACGTACCCGAGCAGCTCCGGGGCGACCGGTCAGTGGCTGCCCATCTCGTTCAGCAACAACTACGCCACCACCAAGGGCGTGCTGGCCACCAACAGCACCCTGATCAAGGCCGTCAACTGCGTGAGCAACCAGTCCGCCGCGAACCAGGGCACCTCGCTGGCCGCCCCGGTCAAGGCCGCCGCCCGCTACCTGCTCGGCATCACGCCGAACAACCTGTCCTCGCTGCCGACCCGCCCGGTCGCCGCCACCAAGGTCCTCATCCTCGAGACGGACGGCCAGCCCAACGAGACCCAGCCGACGGGTGGGTCGACCTCGCTGACGGCCACGGGTGACATCTTCTCGAACCGCAACGACCTCAGCACCGCCTCGACCACGTCGACCAAGGCCGACACGACTTCCTCGAGCAACGGGGTCACGACCGTCACCCACAACAAGACGGTGACCTACCAGTACGTCGGGGGCCAGAAGGCCTGCAACAACCTCCAGGCCGTAGCCGCGGACGCCAAGGCGCGGGGGGTCCTGGTCATCACGATCGCCTACAACATGACCGGCAAGCGGTGCGGCGACTACGACGGGGGCGGGCAGACGAACTCGAGCTCGTCGACCGTCCAGGGGCCGGAGCGGGACACCAGCACCCGCAAGTACCAGACCACGACCACGACGGTCTACCAGCGCAACGCGGGTGCGACGAGCACGGTCCTGAGCGTCCTGGCGGCCACGGCGAGCCCGTCGAACGGGGTCGCCAGCTCCGCGAACAACGACTGCTCGACCACGGCGCTGCGCTCGGCGGAGAACGCCGACGGCGACTACTTCTTCTGCGCCGCCAGCGGGTCCGACATGACGTCGATCTTCACCACCGCCCTCAGCCAGGCGTCGTCCGGCATCAAGCTGCTGAACCTGCCGTGACCCGCGGTGGTCACGGGCCCACCGGCTCGTCGCGCCACAGCGGCAGCAGCCGCACGGGCCCGGTGCCCACGAGCAGCAGCGGGTCGAGGTAGGTCTCGCCCTCGATCCAGCCCCAGTGCAGGCAGCTGCGGGGGAAGCAGTGCGACCCCGGCAGCTGCAGGGTGCCGATCGGCGCTCCGGCGGCCACGACCGTGCCGACCGCGACGCTCGCGCTGACCGGTTGGTACGTCGTCCGGGTGGTCCCGTGGTCGACCACCACGACCCCGCGCCCTGCGAGCAGCCCGGCGTACGTGACGGTCCCGGGTAGCGCGGTCGCGACCACCTGGCCCGGGTGGCCGAGGAGGTCGACGCCCCGGTGCCCCGCGGCGTAGGGGTCGGCCGGCGGGTCGAAGAACTCGACGACGGACGGGGGAGCGGGCTGGAGCGGCCAGACGCCGACCGGCACCGGGTCGGGCGTCGCGGCCGCCCGTCCCGGTGCCACGACGAGCAGGAGCAGGGCGACGAGCGCCGCACCGGGGGCGGAGAGCGAGCGGCGTCGGGTCATGAGCACACCCTGCGCGCGCGGGCGATGCTGCACCGTGACGCCGGCCGGACTGTGGACACAGGCCGGCGCTGCGGCGCCTGTGGAGGATTCGCGGCCTGGTCGCGGTCTCGACTAGTCTTGCGAGGCAGCCCTCCGGGGCTGACTTCGCACGCATGCAGACCGCGACGGGCCGCCTTGTGAGGCCCGACCACCCGCGGGCGACGACCCTCGGTCCCGAGGCTCCCACAGAGCGCCGGGTCGGGTCGCGCGCAGGCGTCAGGACGGCCGACGCAGACCCCTGCACGAGGTCGTGACAACTGAGAACCCGACCGGACCCCGAGCCGGCACGTCCTGAGCCAAGGGCGGGCAGACGGCGCGCGGGCCCACCACAAGGAAGAGAAGATCATGGCAGTCGTCACCATGCGCCAGCTCCTCGAGAGCGGCGTCCACTTCGGTCACCAGACCCGTCGCTGGAACCCGAAGATGAAGCGCTTCATCATGACCGAGCGCAACGGCATCTACATCATCGACCTGCAGCAGTCGCTGGCCTACATCGACCGCAGCTACGCCTTCATCAAGGAGACCGTGGCCAAGGGCGGCTCGATCATGTTCGTCGGCACCAAGAAGCAGGCCCAGGAGGCCATCGCCGAGCAGGCGACGCGCGTCGGCATGCCCTACGTCAACCAGCGCTGGCTCGGCGGCATGCTCACCAACTTCCAGACCGTGCACCAGCGGATCAACCGCCTCAAGGAGCTCGACGACGTCGACTTCGACAACGTCGCGGGCTCGGGTCGCACGAAGAAGGAGCTCCTGCAGATGAAGCGGGAGCGCGACAAGCTCGACAAGACCCTCGGCGGCATCCGCGAGATGGGCCGTACGCCGGCCGCCGTGTGGATCGTCGACACCAAGAAGGAGCACCTGGCGGTCGAGGAGGCCCGCAAGCTGCGGATCCCGATCATCGGCATCCTCGACACCAACTGCGACCCCGACGAGGTCGACTTCCCGATCCCGGGCAACGACGACGCCATCCGCGCCGTCGGGCTGCTCACCCGCGTCGTAGCCGACGCCGTGGCCGAGGGCCTCATCGCCCGCTCGGGCGCGAAGGCCGGCGAGGGCACCGAGGCCGTCGGCGCCGAGGAGCCCCTGGCCGAGTGGGAGCGCGAGCTCCTGGGTGGCGAGGCCGAGAAGGCCGCCGAGACCGCGACCAGCGCCCCGGCCGAGGCCGACGCCGCGAGCGAGGCCACCGGCGCCAGCAGCGAGACCGTCGAGTCGCAGGAGGCCGCCGCCGCTGCCACCGAGACCCCGGCCGCCGAGTCGACCGAGGCCACCGAGTCTGCCGAGCCCACTGAGTCTGCCGAGCCCACTGAGGCCGCCGAGTCGACCGAGGCCGCCACCGAGGCGACCACGGACGAGTCCGCCCAGGCCTGAGCTCCACCCACCCACCGTTCGGTTCCTAGAGGAAGAGAGAAGCACCCACTCATGGCGAACTTCTCCGCTGCCGACGTCAAGAAGCTCCGCGAGCTCACCGGCGCCGGGATGATGGACTGCAAGAAGGCGCTCGACGAGAGCGACGGCAACATCGAGTCCGCGATCGAGCTGCTCCGCGTCAAGGGCGCCGCCAAGGCCGCCAAGCGCGGTGAGGAGCGCGAGGCCACCAACGGCCTCGTCGCCCACGCCCCCGGCGTGCTCGTCGAGCTCAACTGCGAGACCGACTTCGTGGCCAAGGGCGACGACTTCGTCGCCGCGGCCCAGAAGATCGCCGACGCCGCCTCCGCGGCCGGTGTCGACGACGTCGAGTCCCTGAAGAAGGTCGAGCTCGACGGTCAGACCGTCGGCGAGGTCGTCGAGGGTCTCGCGGTCTCGATCGGCGAGAAGATCGAGCTCGGTCGCTTCGTGCGCTTCGAGGGTGACGTCGTCGCCTACATGCACAAGCGGGCCGCCGACCTGCCCCCGGCGGTCGGCGTCCTCGTCGAGTACACCGGTGACGCCGACGCCGCTCGTGCCGCCGCCATGCAGGTGGCCGCGATGCGCCCGCAGTACCTCACGCGTGACGAGGTCCCCGCGGACGTCGTCGCCAAGGAGCGCGACATCGCCGAGCAGACCTCCCGCGAGGAGGGCAAGCCCGAGCAGGCGATCGCCAAGATCACCGAGGGTCGCCTCAACGGCTTCTTCAAGGACGTCGTCCTGCTCGAGCAGCCGTCGGTCACCGAGAACAAGAAGACCGTCAAGGCGGTCCTGGACGAGGCGGGCACCACGCTGACCCGCTTCGCCCGCTTCGAGGTCGGCGCCTGAGTCACCCCGATCCCGTCCCCGACACCACCACGGAGGAGATGCACGTGCCCGGATACCGCCGAGTCCTGCTGAAGCTCTCCGGGGAGGTGTTCGGGGGCGGGAAGGTCGGCGTCGACCCCGACGTCGTCCAGACGATCGCCAAGGAGATCGCGGCCGCCTCGCAGGCGGGCACCGAGATCGCCGTCGTCACCGGCGGCGGCAACTTCTTCCGTGGCTCCGAGCTGCAGCAGCGCGGGATGGACCGCGTCCGCGCCGACTACATGGGCATGCTCGGCATCGTCATGAACTGCCTCGCCCTCCAGGACTTCCTCGAGAAGCTGGGCGTCGAGACGCGCGTGCAGACCGCCATCACGATGGGTCAGGTCGCCGAGCCCTACGTGCCGCGCCGCGCGATCCGCCACATGGAGAAGGGCCGCGTCGTCATCTTCGGCGCCGGCATGGGCCTGCCCTTCTTCTCCACCGACACCGTCGCGGTCCAGCGGGCCCTCGAGAGCCGCTGCGACGTGGTGCTGTACGCCAAGAGCGGCGTGGACGGCGTCTACAGCGCCGACCCGCACAAGGACCCGACGGCGACGAAGTACGACGAGCTGACCTATTCCGAGGCCATCGCCCGCGACCTGCGGATCATGGACCAGACGGCGTTCACGCTCTGCAGCGAGAACGAGCTGCCGATGGTCGTCTTCGGCATGCAGACCGAGGGGAACATCCTGCGCGTCGTCCAGGGTGAGAGGATCGGCACGCTGGTCACCGCCGGGTGACCGCCCAGCCGACGCGACCCGCCCACCGGCAGCAACCCCCAGCAGCAGCCCCGCGCGCCCACGGCCGCACGGACGAACAGGAGCAGTGGTGATCGACAGCATCCTCAAGGAAGCCGACTCCAAGATGGACAAGTCGGTCGAGGCCACCCGCGAGGACTTCGCGGCGATCCGGGCCGGCCGCGCGCACCCGAGCATGTTCAGCAAGATCACCGTCGAGTACTACGGCTCGATGACCCCGCTGCAGCAGCTCGCGACGTTCACCGCCCCCGAGCCGCGCATCATCCTCGTGCAGCCCTTCGACCAGGGCTCGATGGGTGCCATCGAGCGCGCCATCCGCGACTCGGACCTCGGCGTGAACCCCTCGAACGACGGCCGCGTGCTGCGCTGCGTGTTCCCCGAGCTCACCGAGGAGCGCCGCAAGGAGTACATCAAGGTCGCGCGCACCAAGGCCGAGGACGGCCGCATCGCCGTGCGCAACCTGCGCCGCACCGCCAAGCAGAACCTCGAGAAGCTCGAGAAGGACGGCGAGGTCGGCAAGGACGACGTCACCGGCGCCGAGAAGCGCCTCGACGGCACCACCAAGAAGCACACCGACGCCATCGACGAGATGCTGAAGCACAAGGAAGCCGAGCTCCTCGAGGTATGACCGGCTCCCAGCCGGCCACGGCGCCTCCGGTCAAGGACCACGGACGCGCCGGCCGGGACCTGCGAGCGGCGTTCGCCTCGGCGTTCGTCCTGCTCGGCGCGATCGCGCTGAGCCTGTTCTTCTGGAAGACGGCGTTCATGCTGATCGTCGTCGCGGCGGTCGTCGTGGCGATCTGGGAGCTGCGCAGGGGGCTGCTGGCCAAGGGCATCGACCTGCCTGAGCAGCCGCTGATGGGCGGCGGCGCGGTCATGGTCGTGGTCGCCTACTTCTGGGGCGCCCCGGCTCTGTCGGTCGCCACCGCGGTCACCGCGCTCGTCACCATGCTGTGGCTCCTGCAGCGGGGCATCGAAGGCTACGTCCAGAACGTCACCGCCTCAGTGTTCGCGCTGGTCTACGTGCCGTTCCTCGGCTCGTTCGTGGCGCTGCTGCTCGCCGAGGGCGGCACCTCGGGCGCCGGTCTCGGCGACGACGGCGTCGCCGGGATCATCACGTTCATCCTGATCACGATCGCCTCCGACACCGGCGGGTACGTCGCGGGCGTGCTCTTCGGCAGGCACCCGATGGCCCCGGTCATCTCGCCGAAGAAGTCGTGGGAGGGGTTCGCCGGGTCGGTGGTCGCCTGCGTCGCCGGCGGCATCGTGCTCGTGGTCTACCTCCTCGACGGCGACTGGTGGGTCGGCGTCGCGCTCGGGGCGATCGCCGTGGTCATGGCGACCCTCGGCGACCTGTGCGAGTCGGTCATGAAGCGCGACCTCGGCATCAAGGACATGAGCCAGGTCATCCCCGGGCACGGCGGTCTGATGGACCGGCTCGACTCGCTGCTGGCGACCATCGCCCCGATCTGGCTGCTCCTGCACTACGCGGTGTTCTGACTGCGCCGCAGCGAGGAACGAGCTGCGGCGCAGTGATGGTGGTCGAGCAAGCGGCACGGCTGAGGGACGAAGCCGTGACCCGCGTGTCGAGACCCGGTGCGGTGCCAGCAGGTGCCGAGGTGCGGGTGGTCTCGACGACGTTCAGCCCTAGCGGGCTTCTCTGCTCGACCGGCGGTGGGCGGTGCGGTGCGACCGGGTGTCGAGGTGCGGGTGGTCTCGACGACGTTCAGCCCTAGCGGGCTTCTCTGCTCGACCGGCGGTGGGCGGTGCGGTGCGAGCAGGTGCCCAGGTGCGGGT
>Ga0325401_1004416_pt1 | contig 13242 bp, 12 predicted proteins | sample PopdelMetagenome_FD_205666 | JGI IMG/M metagenome (GOLD analysis project Ga0325401, IMG submission 205666) | Populus deltoides microbial communities from Bellville, Georgia, United States - Xylem-PdKOR-R2 | ecosystem: Host-associated > Plants > Phyllosphere > Stem > Wood/Secondary xylem | place...
GTTCTGCCGTGAGCGGACGCGGGCCGGTCCGTCCGGTCGCGACGGGTTCCCGCGCGTACCGTGGGACCACGATCACCGATCGGGACAGGAGACGGCGATGACGCTGCTGCGCACCCAGCTCGGCACCACCCTGCGCGGCCACCGGCTGCGCCAGCGCCGCACGCTGCGCGACGTCTCCGGCGCGGCCCGGGTCAGCCTCGGCTACCTCTCCGAGGTCGAGCGCGGGCAGAAGGAGGCCTCCTCCGAGCTGCTGGCCTCGATCTGCGACGCCCTCGACGTCGAGCTGGCCGACCTGCTGGCCCAGGTGAGCCACGACCTGCGGGCCGGCTCCGACCGCCCGGCGATCACCCCGCTGGTCCCGGCCGCCCCGGTCGACCAGCCCGCGCCGGCCGCCCCGGTGGCCGAGCCCGCGCTGGCCCTGGTGGGCGCGCCTGCCCGGCGCCGCGACCCGGTCGCCCTGGCCGCCTGATCGCTCCCCGACCCGGCCCGGGTCCGGCTGCGGCCGGATGGGGCGGGTGGGGCGACACGAGCGGTGCTCTCGGCCGACGTCCTTGACCCTGGGTGACGGCAATGGGACACAGTGTGGGTGAACCCGCTCCCGCTGCCCGACCGGTACTCCCCGCGCACCATCGAGGACACCGGCACCGTGCTCACCGCCACCCCGCCCGCCGGGATGCCGGCGGAGGAGACCGGGCGCCACGCCACCGTGGTGCTCGGCGAGCTGCCGCTGCTGCGCCCGCCGGCGGGGATCGTGCCCACCAAGGCCGGGGCCGCCCTGGCCCGCACCCGCCGCGGCCTGCTGGCCGGTGCCGCGGTCGCGTTCGCCGAGCACGGCCTCAAGCGGACGACGATGCAGCACGTCGCCGCCGCGGCCGGCGTCGCCAAGGCCACGCTGTACAATCACTTCCGCACCAAGGACGACGTCGCCGGGGCCCTGCTGGAGGCCGAGCTCGTGCGGCTGGCCGGCCTCGCCGCCGGGCTGCCCCGCGAGAAGGCGCTGCTCGCGCTGGCCGAGGAGGTCGGCGGCCACCCCGTGCTGCGCCGGCTGGCCCAGACCGAGCCCGAGGTGCTCGCCCGGCTGCTGCAGGCCGCCGACCAGGGCAAGGTGGCCCAGCGGCTGCGCTCGGCGCTGTTCCTCGACGAGGACACCGCGGCCGTCGTCCTGTCCTGGCTCGTGGGTCTGGTCCTGCGGCCCGGCACCGCCGAGCAGCGGGCCCGCCAGGCCGCCACGGTGGCCCGGGTCGCCCCGGGCCGCTGAGCCCGGCCCGGTAGATTCCCGCCGCGTGCGCTACCTGTTCCGGCCGCCGGCCACCGAGGCCGCCGCGCTGCTGACCCTGCCGTGGGAGCAGCCGCTGGCCGAGTGGGACCCGGCGCTGCTGCTGGACGTCCCGCAGCGGGGCATCTCGCGGCACGTCGTGCGGTTCGTGGCGGCCGAGGGTGCGGTCTTCGCCCTCAAGGAGATCGCCGAACCGCTGGCGCGCAAGGAGTACGCGCTGCTGGGCGAGTTCGTCGAGGAGGGCCTGCCCGCGGTCTCGGTGCTCGGCATCTGCATCGACCGGCCCGCCGACCAGGAGGCCATCCTGGTCACCCGGTACCTCGAGTACTCGATGTCCTACCGGCACGTGTTCTCCAGCCCGCGCACCCAGTACTCGACCTCGAAGCTGCTGGACACGATGGTCGTGCTGCTGGTGCGGCTGCACCTGGCCGGGGTGTTCTGGGGCGACTGCTCGCTGTCCAACACCCTGTTCCGGCCCGACGCCGACGGTCTGCAGGCCTACCTGGTCGACGCCGAGACCGTCGAGCGGCGCCCCGAGCTGAGCGCCGGCATGCGCCGCTACGACGTCGACCTCGCCCGCGAGCGCGTCGGGGCCGAGCTGCTGGACCTGCAGTTCGGCGAGCTGCTGAGCCCAGAGATCGACCCGATCGCGGTCGCCGAGTCGCTGCCGGGCCGCTACGAGGCGCTGTGGGACGCCGTCACCCGCGAGGAGGTCTTCCGGCGCGACGAGCAGCGCTACCGGGTGGCCGAGCGGCTGCAGTGGATCAACGAGCTGGGCTTCGACGCCGGCGAGATCGAGCTGGTGCACACCCCCGAGGGCGCCCGGCTGCGGGTGCAGACCCGGGTGTCCGAGCCCGGCCAGCACCGGCGCGAGCTGTTCCGGCTCACGGGGCTGGAGGTGCAGGAGAATCAGGCCCGCCGGCTGCTCAACGACCTGCGCAGCTACCGGGCCTGGCTGGAGCAGGAGAGCGGTGCGCCGGTCCCCGAGACGGTGGCCGGGCACCGCTGGATGTCCGAGGTCTACCTGCCCGTGGTGCAGGCCGTGCCGCGGCACCTGGCCGGCCGGGTCGCCCCCGCGCAGCTGTTCCACGAGGTGCTCGAGCACCGGTGGTTCCTGTCCGAGCAGGCCGGCCGCGACGTCGGCACGACCGCGGCGCTGCGGTCCTACCTGGACTCCGAGCTGCCCCGCACCCCGGTCGAGCTGACCACGCCCTCGGTGCTCGCCGGGGGTCCCGAGCCGACGTCCTGACCCGCCGTCCCGGGGGTCGAGGTCACGACCCGGCAACGGTCCGGATCTCGGTTTGCACTCCACCGTGGTGTGGACCACAGTCGCCTCACAGCTGGTGATCATGGATCGCCGGACGCCCGCGGCTCAGCCGCCCGAGCCCACCGGAGGCGGTAGCACGGTGCCTTCCACGGAGTCCACCCCACGACGAGAGCGCGCCGTCCGGTCGCGAGGGCTGCGTGCCCTCGGTGCCGGCGCCGCAGCCGTCGTCCTCGCCTCGGGCCTCGCGGCCTGCGGCAGTTCCGACAGCGGTGCCCCGGTGCTCAACTGGTACATCAACCCCGACTCCGGCGGGCAGGCCGAGATCGCCGCCCGGTGCACCGACGCCGCGCAGGGCAAGTACACGATCGCCACCTCGACGCTCCCGCGGGAGGCATCGGCGCAGCGCGAGCAGCTGGTGCGCCGGCTCGCGGCCAACGACGCCTCCATCGACATCATGAGCCTGGACCCGCCCTTCATCCCCGAGTTCGCCCAGGCCGGCTTCCTGGCCCCGGTGCCCGAGGACGTCGCCGGCCGGGTGACCGAGGACGTCGTGGAGAGCGCGATCCAGGGGTCCACGTGGGACGGCGAACTGGTCGCCGTCCCGTTCTGGGCCAACACGCAGCTGCTCTGGTACCGCACCTCGGTGGCCGAGGCCGCGGGGTTGGACATGTCGCAGCCGGTGACCTGGGACCAGATCATCCAGGCGGCGCAGGACCAGGACGTGCTGATCGGCGTGCAGGGCATCCGGGCCGAGGCGCTGACCGTCTGGTTCAACGCGCTGATCGAGAGCGCCGGCGGTTCGATCATCGCCGAGAACTCCACCGACCCCGAGCAGATCCAGCTGGGGCTGACCAGCGAGGCCGGTGTCCGCGCCGCCGAGGTGATGCGGGACATCTCGAACTCCGGCCAGGTCGGCCCGGCGCTGTCCACCGCGAACGAGGACTCCACCGCCACGGGCTTCGAGAGCGACCAGGGCGGCTTCATGGTCAACTACCCGTTCGTCTACCCCCGGGGGCTGGCGGCCGTGGAGGCCGGGACCCTCGACCAGGCGACCGTCGACGACTACGCCGCCACCGTCTACCCCCGGGTGGACGAGGACACCGAGGCGGCTCCGCCCTACGGCGGGATCAACCTCGGGGTGGGCGCGTTCAGCGAGCACCCCGAGCTGGCCTACGAGGCCACGGAGTGCATCACGAGCACCGAGAACCAGGCCTACTACTTCACCAGCAACGGCAACCCGGCCTCGGACTCCACGGTGTACGAGGACCCCGAGGTGCTCGAGGCGTTCCCCCAGGCCCCGGTGATCCTGGAGTCCCTCGAGCTGGCGGCCCCGCGGCCGCAGACGCCGTACTACAGCGAGGTCTCCGGCGGTCTCCAGCGTGAGTACCACCCCACGGCCTCCATCGACCCCGAGCAGACGCCGCAGGACGCGACCGAGCTCATCGAGGCAGTCCTGCGGAAGGAGCAGCTGCTGTGAGCACCACGACCCTCCCGCCGGCGGGGAAGAGGACCGAGCCCGTCTCGGCACCCGACCGGCACACCAGCGACCGGGCGAAGGCCGAGCGCAAGCTCGGGTGGCTGCTGGCCGGACCGGCGCTGGCGGTCATGCTGCTGGTGACGGCCTACCCGATCGCCCAGGCCTTCTACGACTCGCTGTTCGACTACCGGTTGACCGACCCGGAGAACCGCTCGTTCACCGGGTTGAACAACTACCTGGTCATCCTCACCGACTCGCTGTGGTGGACCGCCGTCGGCGTCACCGCGCTCATCACGGTCATCACGGTGGCCGTCGAGCTGGTGCTGGGCTTCGCGCTGGCGCTGGTGATGAACAAGGCGCTGCAGGCGATCCGGCCGGTGCTGCGGGCCGCGATCCTCATCCCCTACGCCGTGATCACGGTGGTGTCGGCCTTCGCCTGGCAGTTCGCCTTCGACATCAACACCGGGTTCGTGAACAGCTGGTTCGCCTGGCTGCCGGGGGTGTCCCCGACGACCGACTGGTTCGGCGACTTCGGCACCTCGCTGTTCGTCATCTGCCTGGCCGAGATCTGGAAGACCACCCCGTTCATCTCGCTCCTGCTGCTGGCCGGCCTGGCCCAGGTGCCCGAGGTGCTGCAGGAGGCCGCCCAGGTCGACGGTGCCACCTGGTGGCAGCGCATGCGGCGGGTGACGCTGCCGAACATGAAGGCCGCGATCATGGTCGCACTGCTGTTCCGCACGCTCGACGCGTTCCGCGTCTTCGACTCGATCTTCATCATGACCGCCGGCGCCAACGGCACGGAGTCCGTGTCGTTCCTGGCGTACCGGCAGACCATCTCGCGGCTGGAGATCGGGCTGGGGTCGGCGGTGTCGGTGCTGCTGTTCCTGTTCGTGGTGCTGATCGCGTTCCTGTTCATCAAGGGGTTCAAGGTCGACCTGGCCCAGGCTCGAGGGGAGCGCTGATGTCCACCAAGGAGAAGACCGGCTGGATCATCGGCGGCGTCCTGATCGCGCTGTACTGCCTGGCGCCGATCGCGTGGATCGTGTCGCTGTCGTTCAAGGCCCCGGCCGACCTGGCCAACGCGCAGTTCCTGCCGACCACGCCCTCCAGCGAGAACTACGCGACGATCTTCACCGGGGCGGGCGCCGACCTCTTCCTGCCGGCGCTGCGCAACTCGTTCGGCATCTGCCTCATCGCGACGTTCATCAGCTGCGTGCTGGCGATGTTCGCCGCCTACGCCATCGCGCGGCTGGAGTTCCCCGGCAAGAAGTTCATCCTGGGCACCGCGCTGGCGGTGGCGATCTTCCCGGTCATCTCGATCGTGACGCCGCTGTTCAACCTGTGGCGCAACATCGGCCTCTACGACACGTGGCCCGGGCTGATCATCCCCTACCTGTCGCTGACGCTGCCGCTGTCGATCTGGACGATGTCGGCGTTCTTCCGCGAGATCCCGTGGGAGATGGAGCAGGCCGCGCAGGTCGACGGCGCCACCACGTGGCAGGCCTTCCGCAAGGTCATCGTCCCGCTGGCCGCGCCGGGGGTGTTCACCACGGCGATCATCGCCTTCTTCATCGCCTGGAACGACTTCGTCTACGGCATCTCGCTGACCTCGACGTCGGCGTCCCGTCCGGTGCCGGCGGCCCTGGGTCTGTTCTCGGGCGCCTCGCAGTTCGAGGACCCCACGGGCGCGATCGCCGCGGCCGCCGTCATCGTCACCATCCCGGTCGTCGTCCTGGTGCTGGTCTTCCAGCGCCGCATCGTCGCCGGGCTCACCAACGGGGCCGTCAAGGGCTGATCCGCCCCCAGCCCACTCCGAACACCGAAGAGGAGACACCGATGGCCTCCATCGAGATGAAGAACATCGTCAAGAAGTACGGCGACGGGTTCCCCGCCGTGAACGACATCAGCCTCGACATCGCCGACGGCGAGTTCATGATCCTGGTCGGCCCGTCGGGCTGCGGGAAGTCGACGCTGCTGCGGATGATCGTGGGGCTGGAGGACATCACCTCCGGCGACATGGTCATCGGCGGCACCCGGGTGAACGACAAGGCCCCGCGCGACCGCAACCTGTCGATGGTGTTCCAGAACTACGCGCTCTACCCGCACATGAGCGTCTACGAGAACATCGCGTTCCCGCTGCGGCTGGCCAAGACCCCCGACGCCGAGGTCGACAAGCTGGTCAAGGAGGCCGCCGACGTCCTCGAGCTGCACGAGCACCTGGAGCGCAAGCCGGCCAACCTCTCCGGTGGCCAGCGCCAGCGGGTTGCCATGGGCCGGGCCATCGTGCGCCAGGCCGAGGCGTTCCTGTTCGACGAGCCGCTGTCCAACCTCGACGCCAAGCTGCGCGGGCAGATGCGCACGGAGATCGCCCGGCTGCAGCGGCGGCTGGGCATCACGACCGTCTACGTCACCCACGACCAGACCGAGGCCATGACGCTGGGCGACCGGGTGTGCGTGCTGCGCAAGGGCTCGATCCAGCAGGTCGCCTCGCCGCGCGAGCTGTACGAGCAGCCGGTCAACCTGTTCGTGGCCGGGTTCATCGGCTCCCCGCCGATGAACTTCCTGCCCGCCACGGTCAAGGGCTCGACCCTGGAGACGCCGTTCGGCCCGATCGAGCTCGACGAGCGGCGCGCGGCCGCCGTCGCCGGGCACGACCTGCTGCTGGTGGGCATCCGGCCGGAGTACTTCGAGGACGCCTCGCTCGTCGACGAGGCCAAGAAGCACGTGGGGACGACGTTCACCGCCAAGGTCGACGTCACCGAGTGGCTGGGCGACCAGCAGTACGCCTACATCCCCTACGAGGCGCCCGAGGCGATCCGCACCCAGCTGCGCGACCTGTCCCGCGAGCTCGACGCCGAGGAGCTGCGCACCCAGGCGATCGTCTCCATCGACTCGACCAGCCGCATCCGCGAGGGCCGGGAGGCCGAGTTCTGGCTCGACGCCCGCAAGGTGCACGTGTTCGACCCCGAGTCGGGGGAGAACCTGACCCGCGACGCCGAGGCCGGCGCCGAGCTGACCCGGATGGCCACCGAGGACCGCGCGGAACAGGTGTCCGAGGCCGCCGGGGGGCTGACCGGCGGACGGCCCGGCACGGGCAGCACCGCCGCCTGACCTCCGGTACGCCCGAGGGCCCCGCACCGGTCGGTGCGGGGCCCTCGTGCGTCCGTGCGTCCCGCGCCGTGCCGGGCTCAGCCGCGGGCGGCGTCGAGCTCCGCGCGCGTGGGCGGGTCGGCGCCCACCCGGGTGCAGCACAGGGCCGCGACCAGCGAGGCGTCGGCGGCGATGCGGACGAGGGTCTCGTCGTCCAGGGCGTCGAGGGCCTGCCGGGTGGTGACCCCGGCGTCCAGCAGGCCGGTGAGGAACCCGGCGGCCAGCGAGTCGCCGGCCCCGACGGTGTCGGCGACGGTGACCGTCGGCGGGGTGTGCGTGCGCAGCGGCCGGCCCGGTCGGGCGATCCGCAGCGGCGCCCCGCCGTCGGTGAGCAGCAGGACGCCGGGGCCGCGCTCGGCCCACCGCTGGGCGGCCTCGTCGAGGTCGGTGGTGCCCGGCTCGAGCCAGGCGAGGTCCTCGGCGCTGACCTTGACGACGTCGGCGACGGCCAGCAGCCGGTCCAGCCGGGTGCGCACCTCGGCGGCGGTGTTGCCGAAGCCCTCGGCCAGGGCCACCCGGATGTTGGGGTCGACGCTCACCAGGGCCGACCCGTCGCGGTGCAGGCGCTCGGCCAGCCCGGCGATCGCCTCGCAGCCCGGGGCGGTCCACGAGGAGATCGAGCCCACGTGCAGCGCGGTGCCACCGGTCGGCCACGCGGCCTCGACCTCGGCGTCGGTCCACTGCCAGTCGGCGGCACCCAGCACGTGGAAGCCGTAGTCGGCCGACCCGTCGGCGCCCAGGCCCACCACGGCCAGGCTGACCGGGTCGCCGCTGTCGACCGAGCGGGAGACGTCGACCCCGGCGAGCTCGGCGTGCCGGCGCAGGTTGCCCGCCAGCGGGCCGGTGCCGAACCGGGCCAGCAGGTGCACCGGGTGCCCGAGGCGGCCGGCGGCGACGGCGACGTTCAGCGCGTTGCCGCCGGGGCGGGCGACGAAGCGGGGCGCGGTGCCCTCGGTGCCGGCACCGGCGGCGCGGTCGGGGATGAGGTCGACGACCAGTTCGCCCAGGACGGTCAGCATGGGTGGGACAGTAGTGGCGCAGGTCTCCCGGGGTGCCGCGGTGGCCCGGTGCCGACGGCGCCTGGGACGATGGGCGGTGACGACGTGCACACCGGCCCCTCCCGGGGGCGTGCACCCGACCAGGAGGAAGCATGCCCAACCCGTTCGTGAAGCTCTGGAAGTACCTCACGGCCTCGGCCAACGCGCAGATCGACGAGCGGGCCGACCCGAAGATCCAGATCCAGCAGGCGATCGAGGGCGAGCAGCAGCGGCACCAGTCGCTGGCCAACCAGGCCGCCGCGGTGCTGGGCAACCAGCGCCAGCTCGAGATGCGGCTCAACCGCCAGCTCGGCGAGGTCGAGCAGCTGCAGTCCTCCGCCCAGCAGGCGCTGGCGCTGGCCGACCAGACCCGGGCCTCCGACCCGGGGAAGGCCGCCGAGTACGAGCAGGCCGCGCAGGCGTTCGCCACCCAGCTGGTCAGCGCCGAGCAGTCGATGGAGGACCTCAAGCGCAGCCACGACGAGGCGCTGCAGGCCGCCGAGCAGGCCAAGGGTGCCGTCGAGCAGAGCCGCATGCGGCTGCAGACCATCCTGGCCGAGCGCACCAAGCTGCTCTCGCAGCTGGAGCAGGCCAAGATGCAGGAGCAGGTCTCGGCCTCGCTGCGGTCGGTGAACGAGCTGTCGGCGCCGGGCAACACGCCCAACCTGGGCGAGGTGCGCGACAAGATCGAGCGCCGCTACGCCAACGCCCTCGGCCAGGCCGAGCTGGCGCAGAACTCGGTCGAGGGCCGCATGGCCGAGGTGCAGAAGGCCACCCTCGACGTCGCCGGCGCCTCGCGCCTGGCCCAGATCCGCGCCGGCATGGGTGGCGGTGCCGCGGGCGGGCAGCAGGCCGTGACCGGGGGCACCCAGGCCGCCGGTGCAATCGGCCAGGGCACCCCGCAGGTGCAGCCGGTCCAGCAGGGCGTCGAGCAGCACGACGAGCGCCCGCAGCAGTAGCGGCACCGGTCCTCGAACGCCCCCCGCGCAGCCGCGCGGGGGGCGTTCGTCGTCGTCGGCGTCGTCAGTAGCGGGCGCGGCGCGGCTCGGTCCCCGGCAGGCCGGTGCGAGCCCGGGGGTCGGCCGGCACGGGCTCGGCCTGGCAGCGGGGGCACCACCAGGTGACCCGCTCCTGCAGCGCCGGGCCCTGGTCGCCGAGCACGATCGGGGTGCGGCAGCGGCGGCACGGGCGCCCCTTGCGCCCGGCCACCCAGTGGTCCTGGCCCCGGCGGGTGTCGCCCGTGGTGCTCTGCTCGGGCCGGTCGCGGTTGGCCAGCATGAGGGTGCGGGCCCGCTCGACGAGGCCGGGCAGGTCGGGCACGTCGGCGACCCGGGCCCACGGGTTGACCCCGCTGAGGAACAGCGACTCGACCTTGTAGAGGTTGCCGGGCCCGGCCAGGTTGCGCTGGTCGAGGATGGCGACGCCGATCTGCTCGTCGGGGTGCGCGCGCAGCCGGCGCACGGCCTCGTCGAGGTCCCAGTCCGGGCCCAGGACGTCGGGCCCCAGGTGGCCGACCAGCTGGTCCTCCTGGTCGGTCGGCACCAGGGCCATGTCGTGCAGCCGGTAGCCGACGCACTCCCACTCGGGGGTGGTCAGCACGGCCCGGATGCTGTGCCCGGGCCCGCCCCGCCAGCGCGAGCCCGGCCGGTACACGTGCCAGCTGCCGTCCATCCGGTAGTGGGTGCGCAGCGTGCGGTCGTCGGCGAGGCGGATGAGCATGTGCTTGCCGCGCGGCACCACCTCCCGCACGGTGGCGCCGGTGAGGTCGACGGCGGCCAGCTGGGGGACGCGCAGCTCCCCGCGGGTCAGGGTGGCGCCGTGCAGCGCGGTGTCCATGCGCTGGGCCGCCAGCCAGACGGTGTCTCCCTCGGGCACGGCGCCATCCTCCCTGGTGGGGAGGGGCGCCGCCGGGCGGTGTGAGGCCTACGACATCAGGAAGACATCCAGATGTCTCAGTGCTGAGATATTTCCGTGAGCCCCTGGACGACGAGCACCCGGCAGCCGGTCACGGTGACCGCCGCCCGGGTGGTGCGCCACGACCGCCGCGACGCCTTCGAGGAGTGGGCCCGCGACGTGCAGGCGCTGGCGGCCACGTTCCCCGGGTACCTGGGGTCCTCGACGTTGCGCCCGGGGGAGGGCAGCGACGAGTACCACCTGGTCTACCGCTTCGCCGACGCCGACTGCCTGGCCGCCTGGGAGCGCTCGCCCGAGCGGGCCGAGCTGGTGGCCCGGCTCGGCGACCTGGTGCAGGACGAGCGCTTCGCCCGGGTGGAGGGCCTGGAGGGCTTCTTCGGGCGCACCGGCCCCGCCGCCCCGGTGTGGCGGCTGGTGCTGCTCACGGTGCTCGGGGTCTTCCTGCTGACCAGTTCGTTCCACCTCGCGGTCGACCCGTTCGTGCAGGACTGGCCGTGGCCGGCCCGGCTGCTGCTGTCGGCCGTGGTGGTCGTGCACGGCCTGCGGTTCGTCGTGATGCCGGCCCTCACCCGGCTGTTCGCCGGCTGGCTGCGTCCGGGCCCACACCGCTGACCCCTCGCCCCACCCCGGCCGGTCGGGGATCCTGACCCGGTGCCGACCCGCCGCAACGTCCCGTCGCCGGACACCGAGCCGGTGACCGTCACCGCGGCCCGGCAGGTGCGGCCCGACCAGGTGGAGGCGTTCGAGGCCTGGGCGGCGGAGATCATGGCGCTGGCCGCGACCTTCCCCGGGCACCTGGGCTCGACCCTGCTGCGCCCGGGGCCCGGGAGCACGGAGTACCACCTGGTCTACCGCTTCCACGACCGGGAGGCCCTGCGGGAGTGGGAGCGCTCGCCGCAGCGGCACGACGCGCTGGGGCGGGCCGGGACGATGGTGGACAGCGCCCGCTACAGCCGCGTGAGCGGGCTGGAGAGCTTCTTCACCGCCCCCGACCGGGCCGACGGACCCTCCCGCACCCGCCTGACGCTGCTCACCATCACGGTGGTGTTCGCCCTGCAGCTGGTGCTGCAGTCGTTGGTGGCCCCGGTGGTGGGGCACTGGCCGCTGGTGCTGCGCGCGCTGTTCTACGCCTGCGTGGTGGTGCTGTCGCTGGGCTACGTGTTCATGCCGTTCCTGACCCGCCGGCTCGGCCGCTGGTTGCGCCCGCGCCGGTGATGGGGCTGGGAACCCCGGGGCCATCGGGGCGGTCGGGGGCCCCGGGGCCGCTGCGACCGCCGGTGTCGAGTCGTCGACCTGTCGACGTGTCGACTCAGCCGCGCAGGCGCAGCCCCCGGGGTGTGGCACTGAACCCGGCGGCCTGCAGGGCGGCCGACAGCGGGGTCGACTCGTGCACCGAGGCGCCGTCGGCCTTCTGCACCGTCATGCGGCCCAGCGCGCCGGCGGCGACTGCCCCGGCCAGGGCGGTGGCGGCCTCCTTGAGCGCGGTCTCGTCCTCGGTCCACGACAGCAGCGTCTTGCCGCCGCGCTCGACGTAGAGCACCAGCTCGCCGTCGACCAGGACGACCAGGGCGCCGGCCTTGCGCCCGGCCCGGTGCCCGGTGGCCGCCCGCTTGCGGGTCGTGGTGGTGCCGCCCGCGTCTGCGGCGGGTTCGCCGAGGTCGACCGCGTCGTCGGGCTGGTCGCCCCCGGCGCCGGGCCGCTCGGGCCAGGGCAGCGCGGCGCCGTAGACGTTGGCCGGGTCGGTGGCGGCCAGCACGACGGCGGGGGTGGGGGTGCGGTCGGGGGTGGCGAAGCTGCGCAGCCGGTCGATGGACCCCGGGGTGCCGAACTGCGCCGCGCCCAGGGTCTCCACGAAGTACCCGCGGCGGGCCCGACCGTTCTCCTCGTAGGCCCGCAGGATCGGGTAGACCGCGGAGAACCCGCCGAGCACCTGCTCGGCCATGACCGCACCCCGGGTGAGCACCCCGTGCCGTTCCAGCAGCGACTCGGTGCGGGCGTTGTTGCGCTTGGTGGAGTTCGGCTCGAGCTCGGGCAGGCGCGACCACCGGCCGGCCACCATGGGCGGCCCGGTGCGGGTGGGCATCGCCGGGCGGCCCACGCGGGTGCGCCCGTAGCGGGTGCGGTCCAGCCGTGCGCGGGGGGCCGGGGCCGACTTCTTGTGCGCACCGCCGCCGGCCAGCCGGGCCCGCAGCGGCGCGAGGGTGTCGTTGGTCAGCGCGCCGGCCCAGACGAGGTCCCACACGACCTCGGCGAAGGCCTGGTCGTCGGTCGCGCCGACCCGGTCGGACAGCCCCCGGAAGAACAGTGCCTGGCCCCCGGCCAGCTCGTCGAGCACCTGCTGGGCGACCCCGCCCTCCTCGCGGGCCCCCAGCGGCGGCTCGGGCAGCAGCAGCTCGGCCAGGTCGGCGGGCACCAGCGTGAGCCAGCCGTCGCCGCCGGCCAGCCCGCCGGCACCGGCCCACAGCACCTCGCCGGCGCTGGTCAGCTCGTCGAGCATGCCTGGCTGGTAGCCCTGCACCCGCGACGGCAGCACGAGGGTCTCCAGCGCCGAGGCGGGTACGAGTGCGCCGGCGAGCTGCTCGACCACCGCCAGCACGCCGTCGACCCCGCGCATGCGGCTGCCCACCGACTGCCAGGACGGGGTGTACCGGGCCAGCGTGGTGGTGGGGACCGGCTCCACCTCCTGGCGCAGCTTGGCCAGCGAGCGGCGGCGGATGGAGCGCAGGACGTCGGCGTCGCACCACTCCTGGCCCACCCCGCCGGGGCGGAACTCACCGGTCACCACCCGGCCCGAGGCGACGAGCCGGGCGACGGTCGTGGTCACCACGGCCACGCCCAGGCCCAGCCGGTCGGCGGCCTCGCTGGGCACGAAGGGGCCGTGCGTGCGGGCGTAGCGCCCCACCAGGTCGCCCAGCGGGTCGGCGACGGGCTCGGTGAAGACCTCCGGCACGCCCACCGGCAGCGCGGTGCCCAGCGCGTCACGCAGCCGGCCGGCGTCCTCGATGGCCACGTAGCGGTCCTGGCCGGCGATGCGCACCTGCAGCGCCCGCCGGGAGACGACCAGCTCGTCGAGCCACTCCTGCGGCACCCCACGGGCGGCGGCCTCGGCGGCGGTGAGGTC
>Ga0325401_1004417_pt1 | contig 13241 bp, 5 predicted proteins | sample PopdelMetagenome_FD_205666 | JGI IMG/M metagenome (GOLD analysis project Ga0325401, IMG submission 205666) | Populus deltoides microbial communities from Bellville, Georgia, United States - Xylem-PdKOR-R2 | ecosystem: Host-associated > Plants > Phyllosphere > Stem > Wood/Secondary xylem | place...
GTAGTTTCACCAAGAAAATATGGCAGTGTATTTTAAAGAAAAGTGGAATTTGCAGGCTGGCGATCGGCAGGAAGAGTTGGATTGTGCCATTTCTTTTCTACAGAAGAAATGCATTCTTTCTGTCCTGCTAAGAATTCTCCGGTGCTCCTGCGTTTATCAAATTTGGAAAGAAAGGAACATGAGAGCGCATGGTTTTGATGGGACTGTTGCCAGTGTCATTGTGCATAGAATTTCCAGCTTTGATAAGCTTAGACTTTACAAAACAAAGATCTACAGGAAGCTATCGTAAATCTCAAATATGATGGCTCTATGCAAGAGCTGGAACTTTCAGTAGCTTGCTTTTGATCGGATTGTGGTGCTTGTATATCCTTCAGGAATTTGTTTTTTTGTTGTATTGTGGAGTTTCTATATCGTACAAACCTTGTAAGCAATCTGCTTTTGTTGACTATAATTAATGAAAATTCATTCATTAAAAAAAAATCCACTTATCCATTCTTTGATTAAGTTTTCCAACATATTAGCTACAATTTTAATTAGTTTTTTTCGGAACTAGACATGATGGGGCTCGTGTAACTAGTAATATTATATTTTAAATATATATTTTTTATATCCGAAATAAAAAATTAAATTACAAATATAATTTATAAAATTTTATGTTATTGTATTATTGTAAAACTCGATCGACCCTATCTAGTGAGTTGAGTAATGTCTACGATAATTAATCTGATTTGATCTAGTTAAAATTTTAGATTGATTTAGATAATTTGTTAGTTTTTTTAAAATGACATCACTTTAATATTTTTATAAAATAAAAAAATTAAATTGATTTAAATTAATTTACGTAACTTGTGAATTGATATTTATTTCCGCTAACTCTGATTTAAAAACTATAGTTTATTTATGAAAGTTTATTAATTTTATGTTATAATTCTTTAGAATGTGAACATTTGTGGTTTTTAATGATAAATTTTTTACGAGGAAGTAGGAACAACCTTAGTATTCTAGATTGGAGGCGGTGCACACAAAAGTCATCCCGTTCGGATTCATCGCCATACGATGACAACAAATCAACATGAAAATTAAGGGACTGATTTGAAAGTTAAGGAAAGTAAAGGGGTACTAAAACCAAAATATTCGGACACAACAAGAACCAGGGGTTTAGGGTTTTGTATCCTCTGTATCTCCCTCTCTCCCTGTCTCTGTTTTTATTGACAAGTGAAACTGAATATTGCAAAACAATGCCGCGAACTACGACACTAGAGTGCCCAGGTTGCCCTCCACTTCGAGCTCTAACTTTTGATTCTCTGGGTCTTATCAAAGGTAAATTGATTATCAATTCTCTTTAACAACCCAATGAAGCAAATCGCTGTTTTTCTTATTGTTTTGATATTTGGTTTTGATTGTAGTGATTGAGTCTCGTGGTGAAAGAGGAACACCTCAGGTTGTAGAGAGATGGGGTGATCCTGTTTCCTCCAAATGCGTGCTTGCTGCTTCCTTTGATGACCGTAAAAAAGACCCTGTATGTGTTGCTGTTCCTTTCTTTCTTTCTCTATTACTTTTTTGAGCTGAAACTTGTAAATCTATGCCATTTTCTATGTTTTGATTTCTGGGTTTTTCTTTTCTTTTTCTTTTTTTGCGGAGTTAATGTGTCATAGAATCATAGCCGTGCTTGTAATGCATATGTGGTGGACATACTGATGTTGCATGCATTTATTAAACGTGGTATAAAAACTGTCTTACTAGGGTGTAATTTTGTTTCTTGCAGTTATTGGCTGTTGCAAGAAAAAATAGAGAGGTGAGTTAATTGTATTACATTCTGAATGTTGACGATGGAGTGCAGTTTAGTTTTTGGTTATTGATGGTAGTCTGGTGTCACTTGAGCGTTGCTTAGTTACCCTATAGTTAACGTAATACAGGTTGAAGTAGTCAACCCACTTAATGGGGAGATTCATGTCGTGTTTTCTAATGTTGGTGAGGATGGTGTTCAACCTGAAGATGATGCTATTTCTGGTTTGCATTTATTCAGGAGAGAGAGGTCATCTGGGTAAGCTCTAACGTTTCTTTTTTCAGAGTAATAATTTGAAGTTTATGGTTATTTCTACTTATGACTACCAGCAGTTACCGAGCTTCATTGTGTTGGTTATGTGTAGGTCATGTACTTTGCTTACGTGTACATCAAAAGGAAATGCAAGCATGAGGTCTATTGGAGTTGATAAATCGACTGCTGATAGTGCCAGTATTAGTGTAACAAAGACATGGAAAGTTTGTGGTTCTGGTAATGTCTTATGTTCTAAAGCGGATGGAAGTGAAAACTATGCAGTGTTTGGAGGGTGAGTACACCCATCTGTGTGATTATACCATATAGGATTTAGACTTGGAAACATGTGTTCATTAGTGGCATGATGGCTTTTTTGTTTTCCAAAGCAGGAAAGGAGTTGAAGTTAATCTATGGGACATTGAGAATTCTACTAAAATTTGGACTGCCAAACCTGTGAGCCATATTACTAGTTAACTATTCTAAATCAAGATACAAAATATTTTTCTATTTACAAGTAGTTTTGTACTTGGCCTTGGGTCTATTTCATTATTTTTGCTTTGTGCAGCCTCCTAAAAATAGCCTTGGGATATTTACCCCTAGTTGGTTTACGTGCACGACATTCCTGAGTAATGATGATCACCGTAAATTTGTGGCTGGCACCAATAGTCATCAGGTAATAGTTCCATAGAAAATACTCCCATGGGAAAAATTATTGCAGCATGGAAGAGTTTGGAGTTAAGAATTTTATGTAGATATCCACAATGCACACCTAGTAGCTGCTCCAGGAAAATGTGTGCTTCTAAAATAGCCAATACCCATCCTCTCTTTCTTTTGCAACTTTGCATGCTTATGTGGAACCAATGTTGGTTGTTGGCTGTGATTACTGCAAAAAATGGTGATATAGTTAGAAATGGAGGGGTTTAGACATAACTTTCCATGAATTGATAATTTCTGTTTTTCCAGAATCATATGGTGTGGAATTGCAGTCGCACATAATCACAGGCATTTGCTAACAGCTGAAGAGGTTTCCACATGGCTTCAAGTTTATATAACTTGATAATTGTTGTTTACCTAACAGGTCCATATGTATGATATTTCTGCTCAGCGCAGACCTGTTCTATCATTCGATTTCAGAGAGACTGCTATTAAGGCCATTACTGAAGATCAAGATGGCCATACTATATATACAGGAAATGGATCTGGTGACCTTGCTTCATTCGACATGCGAACTGGTACATGCATCTATTTTGACTAGAATATGCAATAAATACTTTACACTCTAATTCCTGTTTAATTTTGTTCTGCATTCTGCATGTGATTGCAATATAAAAATATCAATTGAGCAGGTATTAACTCTTTTAAGATTATCCTATAGTTTCTTGTGAATGGACCAAATTTCTGTTCAGATGAAATATGTATTTTGTTTACTGGTGGCAATGATTTTTTGTTGTAGTCCAGTTTTTGAGTTTGTAAGACGAGGATCTAAATAGGAGGTTGGCACTTCAATAAGGGCTGTGACTCAAATAATTTGATCTGACTTAGCAACAAAGTGAGTGAGGCCTTTGCAATGGACTGTGTTTGCTTGACCTTAAGCTTTGCAATGTGTCTGTGTTGGAGTCAGTGGCCTTGAGTAGGCTTGGTGAGATAAATTTACAATTATTTTTTTGCCTTGTCCCATCATTTTTAATTCTATGAAACACATATGGATCAAATGGTCAGAGGATAAGTATAAAAGTTAAGATTTAGAATCTGATTTGCCCTTTCCAGCGTTGTGGAAATTATTTTTGAACTGAGCAGTGTGGAAATTATGGTATTTAATGGAGTTCATACAAACTGGCATTATTTAAATCAAGTTTCTGCTGCATATAGCAAGAGAATTTTCTGTTAGGTTAATATATACGCTTCATATGTGTTGGTTCCATCTGTTTGTTTGGAGGGTCTTACAGCTGTCTTTACCATGGTTGCTAGCATCAAAAATCACACATAAGGAGGATACGTAATCATGCTTAGATCTATAGTTGATGATTTTGTACAGATATTTTATTTACTTTAAAAAATGAGGAACCTCTGAAAGAATCCCATAATATGGTTCTTTTATATAATTATTCTTTATATAATCTGAAGTATCAGTGGAATTCTATCTTAGACCCAGTTTGCTCAGCACCTTCAAATGGCTCCTGATGAATCATAATCAAATCAAGCAGTCTTGAACCATTTCATGAGTTTTATATCGCACTATTTTTGGCTAATGACTAATTAGGAACCAGGCTAACCCAGGAGCATGCAGGTCCTCCATCCTGTATACAGCAGTCAAATGATCAGGCTGTTTCAATTTATTATTTTAGTATGTTCACTTGTCTTCTTATGGCTGAAATCCACTAATCAGATCATCTTATTCTCTGTTTTGATACATCTATATACAATGTTAACTATTTAGTAGTTGTGAATTGGGCTAAATTTTGTTGCTTGGCAATCCAATATCAGTGCCTACCTGCTGCTCCTGTCCTTGATTTTTTTATCTTCTGAATGTTCTCTTCTTCCCTATAATTCTTTTAACATTGGATCTATCCTTTTCTTCCAGGAAAGCTGTTAGGATGTTTTATAGGGAAGTGTTCTGGAAGTATTAGATCCATTGCCAGGCACCCAGAGCTCCCTGTGATAGCATCATGCGGTGAGTATATAGAACAATTTTGCTTTATCTTTGTCAGACATATATTTGACTTGGTTCTCTGTGCCATTAAATTAGCAGCGTCCTAGTTCTGGGGCCAAACTGTTTTCTTGACTTATTGCTTTCTTTTTCTTAGGTTTGGATAGCTATTTGCGGCTGTGGGATATACAGACTCGTCAACTCCTTTCAGCGGTATTTTCTTGGACTTCATTTCTGTGAAGATATCGAGTCTAATTTACTTTACACTTCTTTATTTATTTATTTATTTCCTTTTTTCAACTTGGAATGACATTATATTAGACTTAATGCTGGTTTTTTCAATTCCTTCTTATCTCAGTGTCGTTCCTAATGGTGGAACTACAGGAGTTGGAAATATTCCAATGACACTGAGGATAAGAGTGTTGCTTACAGCTTAATTTGTTATAAGTACTTGATTTATTACTGATTAATATTGCTGTAGTTATGCAATATTATTTTTTTCAATACCTCACTGGGAATCAGGGTACATTTTTTCAACCTAATAACTTACAATACATGAATGCTCTAATTGGAGTTGACTTGTCAGTTTTTCATGTCTCTTTAACATTTTATCAACTGACATGATGTCATCAGAACTACTGTTAGTTGATTGAATGTTCTATAAATTGAGTTTCATTAGATGAAAGTTGAAACTCCCATGTATGCTGAAATGATGCTTTGGGGTATTTGGTTCAAAAGCCAATCCTGCCAGTGTAAGATTGCGTGTGGTGCTGTCATAAGTTTTGATGTCTGGGTGATGGAGGTTTGTTTTTGAATGAGAATATGGGAATTATGATAATATTTATTGTGGATATTCCAGTATTTAATCAAACTATATTTATGTGGTGCAGGTTTTCTTGAAGCAGCACCTTACCAATGTTGTTTTTGATTCAAACTTTGTTGACAAAGGTTGGTTTTCCTTTCTTTGCACAGCTTCGGGTAGTATTTTTTTATGCAACCCCATAGTACTTGAATATCAAGACCCTCGGTAAACTTGAGTGTTTGGACAAAAAACTTGTCTGGATGGTAACTGATAAGGGATAAATTATTGGCCAAAAATAACTAAATTTGTTGATGGCATTCATTTTCTTCCAGCAGTTTTAGGTTTTCACATATGGTGCTGGTCGAAATTCTTTATGAATCCGATGGATGAGTGCGATGCTTAAAAAAAAAAGAGAGCCTATGTTGCTTGTTCAGTGGCTTCAATTTAATGATTTCTAATAATTGATGTTGCTCTGCAAAAGAATGAAGGTAATAATTGTCAAGGCTTTCTTGGGAATGCCATTAAGATGAACTTCTTGATACTCGAGAGAGTCTCTAGGAATATGATAAGCTTTTTCACGATGGTCATTTGGGACCCTTGGTGCTAAGAGATCACAGTTCTCCCTTGGAGACGGTGGATGAATACTTGCAATGAGTATGCCGTTTAAACTAGATTGATCCCAACATCAGACTAGTGCTTTGTCTTTCTAATAGTGCTATGATATGTTTTTCTTTATTGCTAAATGCTAACATCAGGTTAGAGCTTCGTCTGCATCAATGATTTTTCTTGTGTAGATTTTCTATTGATTATCGCCCGTCCCTATTGTGCTTGCAGAAGTTGCAGCAACAGCACAGAATGCCAATGAGATCCAAACTACCGAGGTCCAAACTGAAGATGAGATGAGAACATTGCCTGTAAAAAGAAAGAAGGCATCTAAAGAAAAAAGGGAGAAAAAGAAGAAATCTGAAGAAAGTAAAGAAACCATCGTGTTAAAATCCAAGAAAAAGAGCCGGAAGCACAAAAGAGAGATTTGTGATGACTCCTGAGATTAGCATACAGAGCTGGGATTTTATGTTTAGGGAATGTTTGAGATTGCAGTTGTGCTGTTTTTTTTATTTGTTTTAGCTTCAAATTATTAAAAAAAAATTGAATCTTTTTAATGTATTGATGTGAAAAATATAAATGCTTTTAAAAAAAAATTAATTTACTTTTAAATAAAATAAAATAATTGTGATTCGCTTTCTCAACATGACACTTGAAAAAGACTGGCAGCAGCATATAGCAGGCTGCATGGCATCTCTCGAGTGAAATGGCAAAGCAAAACCCTTGTAATCTTTGCTCAAGACTTTTATAGTATGAATTCTCACTCATTATTCTTTATGTAGAGGATTCGTTATGATTAATTAATTTCGTTTTTTCCCAAACCATTGCAGTTTGTATGATCTTTTCTCAAAAAAAAAAAAAAAACTATTAACAAGTAATTTGAGGGTAATTGAAAATATAATTTCAGTTATTTTTTAAAATGTTTTTTATTTAAAAATATATTTAAATAATATTTTTTATTTTTAAAAATTATTTTTAACATCATCAATACATTAAAATAATCAAAAAAATATTAATTCGAAATAAAAAAATATAATAAAAATTAATTCTTTTCAAAAACATTTTTTAAAAATAAAACTAAAGGGTAATATCTTGAGCAAAGTGCTACATCGGCAGGAATCGATCATGGCTGGTTCCGGGATAAGAGTTACACTATTTCCATAGTGAATAAACGATGAAACAAACACAGGCAAGGGGTAGAACCCAATAGGTCCAAGAATATATTGCTCCACCGGAGATATCACCGGTTTAAAATCTTTCAAAATGTTCAATTGCTGGAACTACATAGATCCAGAGTGAGATAACCTCGCTAATTAACGGTTTCGCACTTGTAAATGATTTATGACCGTGATTTTATTATCCCTCCCAACCAGTGCATCATAGACAAGAGGACAAATCTGCACCACGGCTTGTAGGGTAAAAACCAATGAAGAGAAACAAGATACTGCATTATTATACGTGTTGAGCTCGGATGAAAGTTGATCCAAAGGATTGTAAATAAGAAATTCCATGATTTTTCTGCAGAAATCACAATAAAAACAACTGAAAACGGGGCAGTAAAAGCACTTGCATCAAGTTACTGAGATTTAGCTTCCTCCTTTTTCTCCGGTGACAAGTACCTAAGAAAAGGAATAAAGAAACTTGACTAAGCAGATCAACTAACAACTGGTAGTAGAATATTCAAAGTCCTATTGCATCATCTGATGTTAATTTAAGAAAATCAGTAATTTAAATAAAATTACTGTCAACTGTTTGAAGGGATAATCAATGTCTGATGGACTAGCACATGTCTTGGCTAATTATTAGACTTGGACACAAATTTTGAATCCACTTCTTGAGAAAAATGGTAAGGCCAGAAGAAAAGAAAAAACAATTTACTTTCCTAAATCTTCCAACAACATTCTTGAGAATAATGATGGAATAGTTTTCGTTTTTTCTAACATTATTCCAAGCAACCAGAACAGAGGAATACATATTGCAATTAAGAACAGATTAATTCAACACAAATCACAAGTGAAGTTACTCACCCCTGACCCCTTGCCCAACGAGAGAATTGATAGAGCTGCACAGTCTCGTTTGAAGCGTGGCATGCTAGAAGTAGATAGTTACGAGGCTGTACCATCCATGCAAACCTCATGAACAATGCTGAATACACACACATAGCTGAAGCAACAATAACAAAGATCAGAACCTCAACCATCAGCACTAGAAATCAAACAAAATCAACGTCAGAATTGTTTTACCTCCTGTCATATTTCCAGAAATCATTTCTGGGGGTTTTTTCATATCCACTAACCCCTGTTGAATAGATTAGATACGATCACAATAAGTCACAGAGCATGAAATTAAACTCATGCAGCAACACAGCATATAAAAAAGAAATATACATATAATCCAAACTGAAAATAAATTAGTAGAACATACAGCAACAACGAACCCCCAGTTGGCAACAGGTCCCCAGAAGTGAGATGTCTTGGGACCAACAGGACTGTTCAAAAATGCTCTGAAGGTAGACGCCATTGCCAACAACTGAATCCTCTTGAATACCTCTGCAAAAATCGAACATAAAACGAATCCAGAGTCGGAGATAATTACACATGTTGTCAAGTCAAAATCAATCGGATAAAAAACCCAAATTCTACTCCCCTAAATAAAGTTAAAAATATCACCAAATTTACATCAAAATATAAGAGATTAAGAAAATACATATGTAACTGAAATTTTTCTTCGGGCTAATTCATGAATTCCACTTTAATACCTTAAATCAGATTGTCTTTTAGTCTCAATATAAAATCATAATTTGGCATAAATCAGACAACAACCCATGATTAAGAAACATCATAAAACGAAATAACTAACAAACATCATCATACGCCGACAAATTGGAGATTAATCATTAATTAATTAATAAATAAATCTTATAAATGTATTTTAAATTATAAGAGTGAGCATTAAAAAGCGTACCAGAGAAACGATCGCCGAAGATGATCGGAGAAAAAATCCGAGAGAGAGGGGGGGAGGGGTTTTGGGATTGGGTGTTGAAGAGGAAAGAGAAGAATAATTGGGAATTAAGTGAGGGATTGGAGGACTTGTCGTTCGTCAAGTTGCGTCCCTGTCACTAGATATCATTGCAGCTGACGTGTCTTTTTGAGTTGGGAAAAGATCGGTTGACAACATGTTGTAAATAAATAGTTCAGACAACATGTTGTTTTTAATAGTTCGGTTGAATCATGCTTCTAAAAAATAATTAAATTAATATTTTTTTAATTATTTTAATATATTGATGTTAATAATAAATTTTATAAAATAAAAAAATATATTATTTTAATATATTTCCAAACAAAAAAATAATATTTATCATACTCTTAAATAAAAATTTGAAATTATAGTAAAGGTTACTTTCTTTTTATTAAATTTTTTATTTTATTTTTTAAAATTCATTCTTAACATTAATATATTAAAATAATTTAAAAACACATAAAAATTTAAAAATATAGAAATTAAATAGCTTGTGGAACCTCATAAAAAATAGGTGATGAGCGGAAAATTTTGTAGAAAAGAGGAATTGGCAATAACGAAGACTTCCACAAAAATTCGACATCATCAAAAATAATATTTGGGGTGTTGCATTGTATTAGAATCAACTAGATATTTTATCGGTGTTATTTTAATTTTCTTTTCAACCTAAAAAAAATATAAAAAAAGCCAGGAAGTAATAAATTTGATATATATTACACAAGATATTTTTAAAAACTTAAATGGTGCTTATTTAATAAAAAAAGAATTAAGAAGGCCGCACATTATATCGACCAGATTAACAATGATTAACATTTTTAACTCGTAATCCAAGACATGAGATGATAATAACCTCATGGAATCTATATCGAAATAAATCAAAAGGTTTAATTCTAATTAACCAAATATTGAAAGTTGAAAATGAAAAAAAAAATCAATTAAATTTTTTTTGACAAAAGTGACTCGAATAAACCTATAGTGATGGCCGACAGTACGCTGTGAGCTTGGATAACTTTTTCTAAACACAAAGAAGAAAAAAGTTAAGGTAATGCTAGAGTTTTCAAAGAAAGCAAAAAAAAAATTGAGATTTTGGTCATTGAGTCTACTGGGTTTAATAAGCTTGGTTAATTTAATAATATTAAAAAAAATCATAATTTAATGATATGAAAAATAAAGTGAACTCAGACGAATTTTCTAAACTGGGGTTAATCACCCAAATTTGTGACCTATGAAATTTTAAACTCGAACTCAATTAAAAAGCCTGATTCCCAACTAAATTAATATTGATGGATGAAATTGAAAAAATAATCAATTTAAAAAAATTATTAAGAAAAAATAATAGCAATAAAAAAATAATGATCAAACCTAATAAAAAAAAGAATCAAAATTAAAAATCATTTCAATTAAAAAAATAATAAAAAATTATTGACTGAATTTAAAAGTGAAAAGGGTGAAGGAGAATGAAATTAAAAATAATTTTTAAATTAAAATAAAAATTTACAATTAAAAAAACATGAACCAATTTGAAGAAAAAGCAAATTGAATGGTAGCCATGAAGTTTTTTTTATTTGGGAAAACATGCATTTCAGGAAGGAGAGAAAAAAAAAGGAAAAGGAAAAATTCAATTGGCGTCAAATCCACAGGGATTACAATACATGCACCACTTAGAGACGTAGCTAGGAATCGCTGAAATGAATTGGAAAACATTATGACCGAGTTTGACAATGTGGTTGTGGGTATTTTTTAAATAATTTTTCATGTTAAAATATATGTAAATAATTTTTTTATTTTTTAAAAATTATTTTTGATATCAGCACATCAAAACGATCCAAAATATACAAATCATATTAAATTTTAACAAAAAAAATTCAAATTTTTTAAAAACACAGTCATAATCGCGTTTCCAAACGTGCTCTAAAAAGGCTATTTTTTGCCACTGTATATCGTCGCACACACCATCTAAAAATGGCATGGCAGCTCACATGCACACACACACTAGCTAATTTATATATGTGTGTGTGTGTAAAAATCCACCTACTAATAACAACAAATGTGAAAGTGCAATTCCAAAAAATCCTTTAAGGCAGATGAATGAAGAGCGATATATGGACCTTCAATCCTTGTTCTTATCGCAAACCTATTCCCAAGCTCCTGTATGGGTGCTGCAAATCTCAGTGCATGGAATGCAACCTGCAATTCACAGGACATTTCCATCAAAAGAAAAGTTTGGCAGTTTTCGTGGTATTTTAATTTGGAAATTCTCTGTTACCTTGCATCGCAGCTTCTGCAGATCGAGTGGAAGATTCTTGGAAAGTTTGAAGTCTAATTCTTTTAGGATAAGCAGACTTTCTTCATTCAGATACATAAACCATTAAGAAAGTAAAAGAAAAGAAAATTTTCTCTCTACTGGGGAGTCTGAAGAAGCGTTAGAAAACAACCTCAAAGACATCCTGAGAGATGGTTCCTCTACCATCTTACAATTTCAGCTGTGGTAGATACAGATTCATGTTAAACTTGAAAATGCACAAAATCTCGGCATTTATTCGAGCATAAACTTCTGATTCAGCCTTTTAAGCTCATAGCTGTTTCTAATGGGACCAAAATGCACAAACAATTAGCATCTATTCTAACAGAAACTTCTGATTCAGCTTCTTAAAAATATAGCTGTTTCTAATTGGAAACTCAGCTATCATGATTTAGTGCCATGATAGAAGACTGAGCATTTGTTAAGAAAAGAAAAGCGCACCAAGAATTATACTCTGCCCTTACCACTCTCTAAATCCTGGCACGGATCCAATTTGGTGAGACATCATAAGGAATTTGGTTTTCTATGGACTGCCTTGACATCAAATGTTCGGAGGGAAGGGATGATACAATCTGTACATCAGCTCGTAAAACTCTCTTGAAATGCTCAGCATTGAAAATCTCCGAGAATTCACCGAGATCTTGGAAAACATACAGGATCATAGGAAAACTCAAACATTTTTTATTCGTAAGAGTTCATTCCATTGACAGACATAACTGGCAGGCCTAGAACTTAATACCCAAATAGCTCTGATAGTCATTAATTGTTACAGATGCCAAATCATCATTTATCACAGAAATACATTCACAGGGATATAGAGAATCTTTTGAAGAAAAGAAAACACAGCCCAGATACTTGATTTTTGATAGAATTACATAAAAAAGTGCTCCAGTGAAAAACTTCAAGAAATGACAGTCACATAATCAACAAAGAAAGCAGGTGATCATCAATTTCTCATTGAAGTCAGCAATTATCAACGTCCTAAGGACCTATATAACACAGAGAAATCTTGAACATTCTCTAAAGTTACCTCCCATCACCCCAAATTGGATCAGCCTTCAAAACGGGCACAACCAAAGCTGCTTCAAGATTTCTTGCTATAACAACAGCATAAACAATCTGGTTCCTCTGCTGGTTCGATCCCCCGGAGGCTACCACCACCAAGAACAACCTCCTCTCCTTTGCAATTCTTGCAGATGCCTTTCGATACTTGAGACTAAAATGCAAGCATGGCTTGTACCCTTCTCCATCTGGTTGCCCCCAGAAACCTCTCTCCTCTTTTGACACATTGCCAGTAACTGGCAGCAGTGGTAATGGCGCCATTAAACTATTTGCCATTCTTGGCTCGTCCTCCACATTCTTGGGAACAAAAGAAGGAAGGGAGATCTAAAGCATTGATGAAATGGACATGGAAGAGAATGAAAGTGAATCTTGAGAAATGGGTGTGAAGCAAAAAATGGAAACTCCTAAGAGAGTGAAGGAAACAAGAAGTGAAATTAGCATAGAATTGGTGGTGCTAAGAGTCTGTTATAGTTTCTTGGGTCTTTTTTAGGAGAGAAAAGAATAGGAGTGAATGGAGAGGCAGATTGCGAGTGATAAACTGGTGATGGGGTCAATGTACAGAATGGATTCCTGATGTTTCTTGATTTCCCCATTCAAGCTTTAATTTTCTTGTGTTTCTTTGCAACTTGGAATTTTTCTTCTTTGTGTGAGTTCTTTCTTTGATTCTTGAATCAGACACTGGCGAGGGAAAACTGAGGTGAGAAGAGATGCCTCCTGTTTATTGTGGAATTGAGGATACCTGGAAAGGGTCTTTTGGGCATTCTATTAT
>Ga0325401_1004418_pt1 | contig 13240 bp, 6 predicted proteins | sample PopdelMetagenome_FD_205666 | JGI IMG/M metagenome (GOLD analysis project Ga0325401, IMG submission 205666) | Populus deltoides microbial communities from Bellville, Georgia, United States - Xylem-PdKOR-R2 | ecosystem: Host-associated > Plants > Phyllosphere > Stem > Wood/Secondary xylem | place...
TTTCAAAATTATATCTTTATGATTTTATTGCAACACGTAGACTTGATTGGATATGATCATCAAAATTTATGATATAGTTAAAAAAAGTTATTTTTTAATTTAAAAATTCCTATCAAAGATAATATTAACGCATCTTACAATTATCCATCGGGAGGTTAAGTAGTCAAGTCAACTTAAAGGTAATTTTATTAACCTTATAATGGCTAATAGAAAATATCTCGATCAACTAGAGGGTGATTTAGTTTTAAGAAACTTGTTGTAATAGCCAAGTGATGAATGTTTGATGATGATATATGAGTACCTTTTGATAAGCATAATCAAATTAGTTATGGTTATGGGAGTATTGTTTAAAATAACCCATGATGGTAAATGAGTTGATCAACTTTTTTAAATATTGAGAATAATATAGCATTATTTCTTCATCAAAGTAGATAAAAAGATAACAATGATGTAAGAATAGCACAATTGAAAGGTACAGTCTAGCTAAAAAGCAACATTATGGTTGAAAGACAATTTGTCACTTTCAGAAGAATAACCAATAAAAAAAGATAATAATTGCTTAAAGAAGCCTAGATCGCATGATATATAGATAGATATATAGTCTACACAAATAGACTAAAGCGGGCTGGTGGGTCAAGCGACTAAAAGAGACTAGATCAATAATAACAAACTCTACCATATATCAATAAGATGGGTTACAAGAAGGAAGGGCCATGTTTCTAAACAAACAATGATACATGTATGTCATCTAACCCTATAATATTTAGCATTGTGTAATGTTTTGCAGAAAAGATTATTAGATATAAGTAAAAGTCAACACTTTTTATTATATGCATATTTTATACCCTTTGGCCGGCCATGGATGCTTATAGGTATGTCTTCTTCATTAATTTTTACTAATCTAACACCCTTATAATTCACATCCTAATAAAGTTAGCATCAATTATTGATTCATCACTTTTTTCCTTCTTCTACACCGAAACCCCTTTTTAAGAAAAGGGATTAATAAATTTTCTTTAATTTTATATATTGAAACATTACTCACTATTATTTCAATTATTTAAACATTAATTCATTACAATTTCATAGATTAACCCAATCAACCTCACAACTCATACCATAATTATATACTAACACAATTAATAAAATCTTAATACATTAAATACATCAATTTCATTAAGAGGAAAGGGTTTGTTACCTTCTAACTCAAATAAATTAGAAATGAGAAGCTTGAAATCACCATAAAAATTTATTTTCCTCCTTTCATCTTATTTTCCTCTCAAGCCACTCCCTTTAAGGAAAAATTCCTTGTTCTCCTTTGAGATTTTCTTATTCAAACCCTTCCTAGTACACTTTAATCACTAATTCTATCTCTTTTTGTGAATTTTTTGGATGAATCTTGATAAATTTTCACTTAATTTCTTCTCCCTCTCAAGCCCTAGCATAGCCGGCCAAATATGGCTAATTCTTCACTCCCCACTTGTTTAAATACTTACAAGTTTTCCCCCTTTTTTCATTTAAGGACTTCTTTGTTTAAAAACATGTTATGTACATGTTTTAATGAGTTTAGGTTGAAAGGAGAAAAATGGATGGAAAAGTCTAAGTGATGAAATTAAATATTAGTATAAGTAAATGAAAAAAATAAATTCAAACGAAAAAGTGTAAGTATAAAAGTTCGGAGAATAAAATTTGTATGTCGAGTTAAATTGATTGTGTTAGGCTAAGTCATTAGTTTATTGGAGTTGAAATTGGTCCATTATAACTTAAATTAAAAGAAGAAAGATTAAGGTGGTTTCGTCATGTTTTCATTAATATGGAAGTTTTAGAAATTGTAATTATTTAAAAATTTTGGCATTAAAAAAATATGTTTTGTACATTGTGAGATTTATTATGTGTTTGAGTTTTAAATTTAAATATTTGTAAACATGAAATGAATATGTATAGACAGAAATTGCTAGTATGAATATAAATTGATGAGTTGAGGTGGTGGTATACTTATAAAGATATATCTCTTTAAAATTAGGAAAAAATCCAAAAATAGACCTTTAACAGAGGAAGCTTGTTTTATAGAAGGACCAATTAGGTGTCTATCACCTCACCTTTATTAGTCATGTTTAATATTTCCATATAATGCATGTATGTGTAAGAAATTAGTATGAACGAAAAGTATTTGAATATTAAGGTCAGTCGTTTGGATGTGGACTTAATTAATTGTTTGGATATTAAAGTTAGCTGTTTGGACGAGAACTTAATTAATTATTTGGATATTAAAGTTTGTTGTTTAGACATGAACTTAATTAATTAATTGGAGATTAAAAGTATTCGTTTGGATGGGAACTTAATTAAGTAATTGGAGATTTTAGTCATTTAGACATAGACTTGAGAAATTGAATACTAATGTTGGTCATTTGAACAGGGACTTGATTGATTGAATAATAAAGTTGGTCGTTTGGATGAGAACTTTACTAAATGAATAATTAAGTCGGCCATTTAGACAGGGATGAATGTGAGGAGTTACATGGAAGTAATGACCGAGATTATAATATGAGACTTCAGTATTGAGACCGGTGATAACTTTTTTACAAAGAATAACCATGATAAAGAACAAATAATATGTAAACCCTTGGTCAAAAAGAAAAGAATTGTACGAAAAGTGTTGGTGTAAACACCAACAAGAAATCGGTAATGTTGTCGTGGCACATGAATAAGCCGTAAATGACTAAAAATTGTAAATTATATAATAAAGTGGCTCCGAGGAGACAATAAAACGATTGGGTGCTTTACAAAGGGATGAAATAAGGAGATTTTGATTTTTGGGCCCAAAAATCAAAATCTACTAGTTTCACGTTAAAAATTCATAACTCTCGATCGGGTTCTCAGAAAAATCTAAACATTTACGTGGAGACTTATAATATATTTTCTTAACTATGGTTAAAATTTTAGAATTTTTGGAGAAATTGAGATTGTTTTTAGAAAAAATTACAATTTGACCAGTTTTGCATCATCGCGCATAACTTTTAATATGATGGACAAATTGAGTAAAACTTTGTGTGGAGGATTCTAATATATTATTTTACCATGGGGTAAAGTTTCAAAAATTTTAGAATAATATGTCTGGTGATTTTTAAAATTTGCATGAAAAAGTACTGGTAACCAGGTAAAATACACACACACACACACACACACACCAGAGACACATGGTGATATAACTAAAAGAAAGATGATATAAATTAGTTGAAAAGTCAGCCTTCAAAGGGCTGTTTCCAGCCGACCAAAAGGAAAAGAAGAAAAGAAAATGACTCATAGGGACTAGATAAATTTAAACATAAAAAGCAAGGGCTTAAATGCAAATAATGATAATTTTACTATATAAACCCCATTTTGCGTAAGTGTCTAGCGGGTTACAGTGAGAGAAAGGGGAGTTAGGGATTTTCTTACATCTTCTCTACAATTCTCTCATTAATTCTTGAAAATAATACATGATTATGGAGAGTTAAGACAATTAAGAAGGTTTATGGTGAGCTACACTAAATATTTGAGTGATCTAAGGGTTTTAAAGCTTGTGGAGAAAGAATGAAGTGTGGAGAAAGGAAGAAGAAGGAGGGAGATAAAGGGTGGTTTCATCTTGAGGTTTCTTCTAATTAAATTCCTTGTTATCGTAGTAGGAAGTATGATTCTATTGTGTTGATTGTAGAAATTTCATATATGTATGCTTGGGTTATGATGTGCTTGATTATGGAACTTTGTGATTAGCATATTAGTTGTAGTAATTTGTGATATTGTGATGAAATTATGTTTGTTGGCATGAGAATTGAATAGGTTAGTGTTTAATTGAATAAAAAGTTGAAGAAATTTCATGCTACCCTTTACTTGTAATTTTGGCAGCGGTAAAAAAATATAAGGAATGTATGTGATTGATGAAATGAAAAATTACTATGCTCAAACGAATAAAATTAATCTTAGATGAGATTTTGAAAACTAGAAATCAAAGAAGAATTGATCCCTCCTTGGATATTAAATTTTTTTTTTTGGCAAGGCTAAATGGAAGAAGAGGAAAATTATATTAGACTAAATTAGAATTTTAGTGTGGATGGAAATATATTTGATGGGGTTAAGTAATGCATAAACAAATAGGATATAGACGGGAAAAAAAATGTCAGCCTTGCTAAACTAAGAAATTTGGCAAATTGAGGAAAGAAATAAAATGATGGAATGTGGATGTGGGTAAAGATAAAATTAGCATTGAAATACATTAAGAAACATGGTGAGAAGGATTGAGTTGCAAATTAAATAGGTTTAAGGAAAATCTTAATTTTCCATCTTATAAAAGTTTGGCCAAGTTCATGAAAATAAATGAATTGAGTTGTCAAGGTTAGTTGTTAAATTGTGACAAAATTCTTGTTTAATCTTATTGTTGTAATATATAATGATTAGAAAAAATGGTGGAATTGAAGTCATGGAATGGATAATAAAACCAATTTATTAGTTGAATAAACCATGGCGATTAATGTATTATAAATAAAATATTTTATTATGGATATATGAATTGGAAAATGGAAATAGTTTATTAATAATTTATTAATGTGAAGTTTAAATTTAATTTCACGATGGCAAAATAAATTTAAATTATTTCAGAAAGAAATAATTGTATAAGTGATTTAGTAATTCTTGTTGGTATATGAGAGTTGCCTACGGGAGGACAACATCAGGGTCATGCATTCCATGACCAGACTGTAGGTAGGTGCCCGACACCTTATTTATTTAGAAAATTTTACGAATGTTAAGATATTGTAATTTTTCTTATAATGCCATTGTAAATATAAACATTGATGTGATATTATTATTAAGAGAATTGAAAAGTTCTAGTTGCCCAGTGAGGAATTGGCAGCGGTGGAACTAATTGAAGGATTATAATGATTGATACGAATGGTATCATATATTTACGGAAAAAGATTGTAGTGTGTTTTTCTTTCAAAGTTGATAATAAAATAATTTTGTGATATTATTATGTATATTGTGGTTGTGTTAATTGCAGACAAATTTATACATTGAATTGGTGTCCGAAAAATTAGGCGGATGAATTATTGACCTGGTAAAGGGGTCAGTATCCAGAGAAATTAGGATGAATTTGTGACCTGATAAAGAGGTCAGTGCCCGGGAAAATGGACAGATGAATTAGTAACCCGGTAAAGGGGTAAGGGCCCAGAGAAATTGGACGGATGAACTAGTTCTCCGGATGTTTGGGACTAGTGTCCTGGTTAAAGGGTTACTAATAGAAGCAATTATCAAGTGGATAATTGGTATACGCAATATAATGTTAACGTGAAATCGTAAAAAAAAAAAAATTGGAAAAATATTTTATCAAAAAAAAAATTGTATTGTGATTGAGTACGTGAAAATGATTGGGATATCATGATAATTCTTACTTTCAGACTATTGCATTATACCTCGTTCTGGACTATGAGCATTACTACCTGGTGAGGGTCAAATGCTTGGTGAGGAGGAATGAGAGTGGTTGTCAGATTAAGAAATTATTGCCTGGCTTGGATTGAGAAAAAAAAGTAATGTTCTTAAACGGTTAAGATGGGCCGAATAGAATTGTTAGGGTGATCCTGGACAAGGAGTTATTACTTGGTATTGATCAGTTAATGCTAGTACATGGCACTATTTATTAAAGTGATATTCTTGATTAGTGTCTAGGAATTACTGAAGACATTAATGGAAAGGCACTAGGGATCGAGGCTTTAAACACAAATTCTAATTGAAGGTTTAGATTGAAGGGTCAGTGCCTTAGTCTATAAAGTTATTGTAAGGCATTAGTGACTCGGATAGGGAGAAAGGAACCGTAATTGATGGAATCGAAGGGGAACCTAGTTCCTTTCATATGAACTAGTGTTTATTCAGTGTTAGAAATGAAATTGTTAGAATAGAAAATGTGATGTGATAGTATAGGATATCGGTAATGGGGACTACTCTCGTTAAATATGACGGATAGTAAAACATGTTTATAATGTTGGTTAGCAGGATGATGTGATCGAATGGATAAATGTGTAGATCTCAAGATGATGCTGAACAGAGTAATTGAGATGATCATTAGCATAATGATAACTGGACTAAAGTGATTAGTCGATTTTACTACTAGAAAATGTGAAATAAAGGGGTGATTCTGCGTAAGGATAAGGGATAAATGTTCCAGAAAGGATAGGAGGTATACCCAACTAGCATATGCAAGAGTGAGTGAAGTTGTGGTAATACGAAGGTGCAATATACTTCAATGAACTGAGATCTTGTGGACAAAACATGTCGAGGTCTTGCGGACAAAAAGCATGTTGTGACTTATAACCTAACGATATCATAAAAGTGTGGGGAATCAATGATTCTACTTTTATATAATTATAGTTGTTCAGATTGACATAAATAATAGTTCTATACAAGACTCCTACCATGAATGACAAAAGGAAGTTTTCATTACAAGATAGTTATTTTAAGGGTAATTCGGATATTATTAAATTTTTAGGAGTTGAAACCAAATGAAAAACGTATTTATATTTTTCTCATTTCTTAGTCATTATGTTTCTATTACATCAAATATTAATTTATTTCCTCAATCATTTATTATTTATTATAGTACATTGTGTGTGGAACTAAGACGTTATAGATATTGAAAAAAAATCATCATTTTTCTTGAGTTCAAGGCTTATGAAAATTGTTTTTATCATAAGGAAATCTCGGGTGTTACATAATATGTACTTAGTATTTATTGATTTGCTACTTATATTGTGGGTCCATCCCGAACATCCAGGCAACACCGATTCCATTGCTAGTTGTTATATAATTTTATGCAAGTATATATTATATGCATATGAACAAGTTAAATATAATTTTTCCATGTATATAGTTCACGGTGTAAAAACTCATATAAGTATTTTGGTGTATTCTAATAACTATAATAATATGCCATGAATGTAAACATTGAATTAACTGGTGTTAAGCCTGAGACTACTTGTAGTGTGATGAATGATTGTGTTTTATTGATGAGCCTAAAAACCACATTGTGTGAAATTGATTTAATACAAGAAATTAAATGGATAATGTTTTTGAATAAGATTCTATATGAAAAAAACTCTTGTTGAAATGTCACTAAAATGAAATAAACTTACTTAAATAAAATATCACATCAATATATATAAACATAGGCCTGAATATATTTATAGGTATTATGAACCATGATTAAAGGGTTCCTAATGATAAATATATTAAGAATACTTAATGATGAACTTTTATACACACACATTAATGATGGTTTAATCACCTCATTTTTACCATAGAATCCATCATTTTTACCATAGAATCCATGGTAATATAACTTTTTCTGTTATCTTAGAGAGAGAAACTTAGTGGAGATAATTTTCACATTCAATGATTCTAGAAAAACATATTAAAGCTCAATTTTTATTTTTTTTATTTGGTTGGATTTTGAGTTTTTGGCCGATTAAAATATGTTTTTCCGGTTGGAAAAAGGGTAATATAGGTTCATGAGATATTTTTTTCATATTTTTAGGTGAAAAATAGTTGAAATCTAGGTTTCTAGATTCAAGAACTTGGATTGTGATTTTCCAATTACTGAAATTACCTCTACTGACTTGAAAATATGGCAAACAAATAGCTCATCATTTTCCTTGGCTAGGGATGTGTCATCTATCTTAGTTAGCGATGTGTGCTGTTGGCAAAATTAAAAAAAATAACCCTTAAAAAAAATTATTCTGAATGATGTTTCTAAGCCCAGGCACATTTGGGTCTTGAAGTGGGTCAGGATCACATGTCTCACTAATGCATGTATAACCCATCAATTGTTTTACTCACATTCTTTTCACTTTTCACATTTTATATTTGAATACTTTTCAAATAAATTTATTTAAATGATGTTTACATAATTATTCAAATATATTATTATTTTTAAATAGTATTAGCAAATTCCATGGTGATATTTAAAATTTGTTTTTAGATTATTATATATGAATCTAATCGGCATGGTTCTCTAAATGTGGATGAAATATATATTTTTAAATTTTTTTATATGGTTCTTATTAAAATTATTATTGTTAGTTTTTTAATATATTTGCATCAAAATTATATATTTCACATTAATTAAACTTGCTTTTAAGATTATGATATGTTTTTGTTTAAAAATAAAACTTTTAATAAAAAAATTATTTTGTTAAAAAATAACACATTAATAAAGGAAAAGGTATTGATTACATAGATATATTTTTTTCTATCTTTATTTCAAATTGGAAGATTTCTTGGGATATTGATAATTTTTTTACTGTTTGTATGCAATAAACAACATGGCTAATGAAAGTTATATTTTTTGTTTAAAAATAAATTAATAAAAAACTTATACTAACACTTACTTTTTTTTCAATAATATTTAGATTTAATATTTTTTTGAAACTCTATATTTGTTGCCATATAACTAAATAAAAGAAAAATTCAAAGAACTCCCTGTATCACGAGATAAAAAATCCTTACATGTATCTCTCTTTTAACTTTTTTTATTTAGCATTAATAAATGTTTTAATGATTTTTTTTGTTCATATATTTGAACTTTATATTTTATTAAATGCACACAATAACTTTTTAATTTTAAATTAATTTTTTTCTTTATATAAAAAAATACCTTTGTAACACAAGGGTATTTTTCTCTTAGGACACAAAATTAACTTGAAATCCAACTTTATCTGCCAGTTATGTTCTATTATTGAGCAATTTATCATTTAGAATACGTGGTGTATTTATTTTTGTTAATGTGACAATCTCGAAGAAGAAGCCTTAATTAAAAAGATAAAATTTGGATTTTTTTTTCAAAAAGAAAATTAAAAGACAACATTGTTCTTAAAGGACTCCTCATAGAGATAAACTAGTTAGGTGGCCTGCGATACGCGGCGGGCCAACTTTTTTTATATATAAAAAATATCAAAAAAATCTAAAATTCAAGAGCATTATGTCTATCTACAAAGGGAGACCCTAAAGTTTGGGGCTTGTCGTTGCAATCAGACCAAAGGCTGATGGGCATGGAGTTGCAGCCAGACCCAACGCTCTTGGATTTGACGTTGCAGACAGACCTAAGCTTGGGTCTGGACGCCTCATCCAAGTGTCTTGGGCCAAATGGAGCTGCAAGACCCAATGGACTTGGGTCTCCACTCCTGCCACTCCCAAGCAACTTGAGTCACGTGTCCCTTTCCCGCCTCAAGTTCCTTGCATCTGGAAGGTGATGTCAGACCCAGGTTAATAATAATAATTAATTTTACCTTTCAAATCAAATTTATGTTTTTTTTTATTGTAATAAAATTTATTTCAAATTTAATATTAATGAAATTAATAATATCTATAATATTAAATTTGTATGGCCCAAGTTTCTTATAGTTTTTAATCACTACAAATAAAATTTATTATTTTTCCTTGATAGTAATAATTTTTTTTCAATTTTAATAATAATAATAATATTTCCTCTTTACCGTGTGAAAAAAAATTACAGTATTGGGTTCTGCTAGGGGCAATTCCCAATGTTATTTGACAGGTCGTGCTGACCGTAGGACCCAACGCTGATGGGTATAGCAGGACCCAACGCTATTGGGTCCTCGTAACACCATGACCCAATGACCCAACCGCAATTTTTTACTTACAAACAGCAAAGACAACGCCTTCCCAGGCACTATAATATTTATAATACAAATAATAATATTTTTAATATTAATAATAATATTAAACTTACTCATATTTAAGTGGGTTTGGCTGCAATACCAGACCCAAAAGCTTTAAGCCTATTTTAAATGTTAGACTCAAGAGCCTTGGGTTTGGCTGAAACATCGGACCCATTAGACTTGATTCAGGACGCCAGACCTAATTGTCTTGGGTCCGAACGGATGACCAAAGTGTCTTGGGCACAGCGGTGCTGCAAGACCCAAGGGACTTAGGTCAGGTGCACCTTTCCAGCCCCAAATTTCTTCGGTCTGGAAGGGGATACCAGACCCAAGTTGTTAATAATATTTTACCCTTAAAATTAAATCTATATTTTTTTCGATAGTAATAATATTTATTGTAAATTTAATAATATTAATAATAATATTTAACTTGTATGTCCAAGTTCTTATATTTTTTAATCTTTTTTTAAAAAAATATATGGTTTTTATTTGATGGTAATAATAATTTTTTTTCAATTTACTAATGATAACAATAAATAATAATAATTCTTAATTTTACCCTTCAAATCAAATCTATTATTTTTTTTTCAATATTAATAATATTTGTTTTCAAATTTATTAATTATTAATACTTTTAATTATAATAAAAATAATAATATTTATAATACAAATAATAGTATTTTTAATATCAATAACATTAAATATAATAAAAAAATATTTATAATACAAATAATAATATTAATAATATTATTAAATTTACTCATATTTAAGTGGGTCTAACTGCAACACCAGGCCCACGAGCTTTGAGCTCATCTTAAATGCTAGACCCAAGAGTCCTAGGTTTGGCTGCAACGCCGAACCCATTATATATGCGTCAAAACGCCAGACCCATTTGCTTTGGATTTGGATGCCTGACCCACGTGTCTTGGGTCAGGCAGTGCTGCAAGAACTAATGGACTTGGATCTACGCTGCTACCACTCCCAAACAACTTGGGTTAGGTGCATTTTTCCAGCCCCAAGTTTCTTAATTTTGGAAGGGGATGTCAGACCTAAGTTAATAATAATAATAATAATAATAATAATTGATTTTACCCTTAAAATCAAAATCTATGTTTTTTTTCGATAGTAATAATATTCATTGTAAATTTAATAACATTAATGAATTTAATAATATTTATAATAATAATAATAATAATAATCACTGTAAGAAAACTATATGGTTTTTCTTCGAAGGTAATAATAATTTCTTTTTCAATTTACTAATAATGATAATAATAATAATAATAATAATAATTAATTTTACCCTTCAAATCAAATCTATTATTGTTTTTCAATATTAATAATATATTTTTAAATTTATTAATTATTATATTGGTAATATTAATTATAGTCAAAGTAATAATATTTATAATATAAATAATAGTATTTTAAATATTAATTATAATAAAAATAATAATATTTATAAGACAAATAATAATATTTTTAATATTAATAATAATATTAAACTTACTCATGTAGTTGGTCTGGCTGCAACATCAGGTCTAAGAGCTTTAGCATCTCGAGCCCTGGTTGTGGCTGCAACGCCGGACTTATTTGCCTTGGGTCCGGATGCTTGACCCAAATGTCTTGGACTAGGTAGTGCTGCAAGACCCAAGAATCTTGGGTCTGCGCTTCTGCCACTCCTAAACAACTTGGGTCAGGTGTAACTTCCTGCCCCAAGTTTCTTGGGTATAGAAGGGGATGCCAGACCCAAGTTAATAATAATTATAATTGATTTTACCCTTAAAATCAAATTTATATTTTTTTTATAGTAATAATAGTTATTGTAAATTTAATAATATTAATAATAATATTTAACTTGTCTGCCAAAATTTTTATACTTTTTAATCATTTTTTAAAAAATATATGGTTTTTCTTCGATGGTAATAATATATTTTTTTCAATTTACTACTACTACTAATAATAATAATAATAATAATAATAATAATAATAATTCTCCCGTGGCTGCTGGCCAACTCCACAGGAGTCCTGGACTTGGCAAGCACTTGGCAGGCGACCAAGTCTGGTGTACCCTGACTTGTTGCATAACCACGACGCAGGTCATAAGAGACATGGTGAGTAGGTTTGCACCCAGCGCGCGGGTCTGCAGACCCTAAGCACGCGGTTCTCCACAACGCTCACGCTGGTCTGCACCCTACGCTCGGGTATGCAACCCTTGCGCGCAGGTTTGCAGATCCGTAGACCCGTTCCCCTGGGTCTGCAGCAAATCGTGCGGGCTAATCCTTATATTTTTCAATCTTTTAAAAAAAATTATGTTTCTCTTCGGTGGCAATAATAATTTAAAAAAAAACATTTACTAATGATAACAACAACAATAATAGCAATATTAATTCTTAATTTTACCCTACAAATCAAATCTATTTTTGCTTTTCAATATTTATAATATTTTATATAAATTTATTAATTATTATATGAATAATATTAATTATAATCAAAATTATAATATTTATAATAAAAATAATGGTATTTTTAATATTAATAATATTAATTATAATAAAAATCATAATATTTATTTCACAATAATAATATTCTTAATATTAATACTTTCAAATAATATTTAAAATATAAATAATAATATTTATCATATTAATAATAATATTAACTTGTCTTGCCAAAGTTTTTATAGTAATTATTATAATAACAATAATAATAATTGTTGTTTTATTTTTTATTTCTATTTTCTTCTCTGCACGGTCTGCAGACCTAGCTGCACATGTCTCCAACTCTTAGGGGGTATGCAGAACTCATGTGTAGGTCAGAAGAGACCTGGAGGGTAGATCTGCAGATGTAGTCTAGCGGGTGTGCAGACTAAAGCGTGTGGGTCTGCGAGCAGCGCCTGAGGTCTGCAACCTTACCATGCCCAACTAAATAAATTTGTTATTCTTTACTGTGGGGTCTGTAGACCCAGAGGAGCGGGTCTATAGCCAGACGCCTGAGGTCTGCAATTTCACTATACCCCACTAAACAATGTAATTTATAGTGAAATTACTAACAATCTACAATAATTCATGCTACAGTACCGCATAGTACAATCCACAGTAAAAAGCATTTACAGTCTACAATAATTCACTTTATAGTAAAATTCTGATATCTTTTAGTTATAATTAATATTAAAGCCTTACTTGTTTGCTTGCTGAAAGTAATTTATTTCGGAAAGTGATTTTTATAGAATTTGTATTTGTGTAAAGTAAATTATTTTTTTATATTTGATAATATAAAAAATAAATTTAAAAATAAGTTTTAGATTATGTTATGGAAAATAAATTAAAAATTTTTTTTAAAGGTTTTTTTTAATATATATATATAGAGTCTCAAATTTCAGCTGCAGTTTGAGCGGACGGCAGGCACAGCATTTGAAATTTGAAATTTGAAAATTCGAAAAACTAACTGATGAGCGTTTGATGTGGGCAGTTGGGCTCCACGAACACGAAGCGCCTCGCCGTTCTTAGCCTTTGGTAGGTCCCACTCACCCACCC
>Ga0325401_1004421_pt1 | contig 13234 bp, 13 predicted proteins | sample PopdelMetagenome_FD_205666 | JGI IMG/M metagenome (GOLD analysis project Ga0325401, IMG submission 205666) | Populus deltoides microbial communities from Bellville, Georgia, United States - Xylem-PdKOR-R2 | ecosystem: Host-associated > Plants > Phyllosphere > Stem > Wood/Secondary xylem | place...
GGCCGGCCGCCTGGGTGAGCTGGTGGGTTCGCTGTCCACCGACGTCACCTCCCCGCTCGAGCTGGCCGAGGCGCTCGTGCGCTGGGCCAACGAGCAGGGCGGGCGCGACAACGTCTCGGTGGCGCTGGCCCGCCACTGAGCGCAGCGGTCGCCGGGCAGGATGGCGCCGTGACCGCCTACTGGATCAGCACGTACACCGAGATCTTTGACCAGGACAAGGTCGACGCGTACGCGCGCATCGCCCGGCCCGCGCTCGAGGAGATGGGCGGCACCTACGTCGCCCGCGGGATGCCCGAGCAGACCTACGAGGCCGGCCGGACGACCCGCACCGTGGTCATCGTCTTCGACTCCGTCGACGCCGCCCGGGCCGCGCACGACAGCGCCGGCTACCAGGAGGCCCTGAAGGCCCTCGACGGCGGCGCCACGCGGGACATGAGGATCATCTCCGCGATCTAGCCCGGTCGAGCCGCTTCCTGCGAGGATCGTGCCGTGACCGGTCAGGTGACGAGCCGCACGCCCACCGCCGTGGTGGGCGCCGCAGTCAGGCTCGGAGCGCTCGCCGCGGTTCCGGTCGCGCTGCTGATCGTGCTGGCCCCTGACTTCGGTCGGGCGCTCCTGGACGGTGCCGGCCTCGGGCAGGCGTGGGAGGCGACCGCCCCGACCAGCGACGACTGGGAGGTGCTGCCGGCCTTCCTGGTGGGCGCGGTGCTCCTGAGCGGGGTGATCTCGCTGGCCGCCGCCGCTACGTGGCTGCTGATCGGCAGGTCGCGGGGCTCGGTGCGGCTCGCGCAGGTTGGTGCGGCGGCAGCGGCGGCAGCTGTTCCCCTGCTGCTGCTCGCCTTCGTGAACCGGAGCCTGGCGGTCTCGGTCGCGGTGCCTGCGGCGCTGGTCACCCTGGTCGCGGCGCCGCTGGTCGGACGGCCTCGTCGACAGCCTGCGCGCAGGGTCACCCGCACGTCACCGACTCCTGCGGAGCAGACGGGCGACCGGGGCTAGCTCGCCCCGAGCGCGACGCTCGCCAGGAGAACGGCTGCTGCGCGGGCAGGATGCAGGTTCACGCCGTCACGCTGGTCGTGCCGCTGCTGAAGTCGGCCAGCACGACCGCCGACCAGACGGCGACGCAGGTCCCGACGAGCACGAGGGCGATGCGGGCGGTCCGCGACCAGCGCCGGCACGACACCCCCACGACGACGCCGAACAGCCCGGCGACCAGCGAGCCGACGGGCCAGGACAGCACGGTCAGCAGGGCCGCCACCACCACCGTCACGATCAGGGTGAGCCGCCGCCTGGTCGGGCTGACCACGGCGCCGCGCGCCACCGGGCCTGGCGTGGCACCCGTAATCGGCGGTGAGCAGCAGGGCGGGGGGACACGCGAGCAGTGTCCTACGGATCGAGGTCCCGCGAGGCCCTCCAGCCACTCCGCGCCGGTGGCTCGCGTAGGAGGCCCGTCAGCCCGCCAGCACCTTCCGCACCGCGTCGTACGCGGGCGTCGGCTTCCCGCCGTCGAACAGCAGGTCGTGGCCCTGGTGCAGGTCGTTGTCGTCGTCGAGCCACCAGTCGTAGCGGTCGTCGACCCCCCACGTCGTGTACGAGACGCAGACCGTCGAGCGCAGGCACCCCTTGAGGACCGTGGCGAACTGCTGCGCCTGCGCCTTCCGGCCCTCGGCGTCGGTGACGTCGTTCTCGGAGATCCGGGCGACGAGCCCGGCTCTCCCGACGTTCCTGAACGTCGTGGCGAGGTCGTCGGCGGAGATGGCGTCGGTGCCGAGGTCGTAGACGTGCGCCTGCAGGCCCACGCCGGCGATGTGGCCGCCCTGCGCGTTCGTGTCGCGGGCGAGGCGGAGCAGGGCGTCCTGGCGGGGACCGGGGACGTCGGCACCGTTCTCGTTGATGAACTGCCGCACGCCCGGGTCCGCGTCGTGCACGGCCTTCGAGACGACGGCCGGGTAGCCGGGCCCGAAGACGCGGTACCAGGTGTTCTCCTGCAGGCTCGTCCCCTGGTCGACGTCGAACGGTTCGTTGACCACGTCGAGCGAGGCGAGCCGGCCCCGGAAGTGCGTCACCACGGTGGTCACGTAGTCGAGCAGGGCCGCGGCGCTGGCGCGGCGCTCCTCCTCGGTGCCGGAGGGCAGCTCCTGCATCCAGCGCGGCATCGCCTCGCTGAAGGCGATCGTGTGCCCGTGCACCGCGATGCCCTGGCTCCGCGCGAGGTCGAGGAGGGCGTCGGCCTCCTCGAAGGTGTACTCGCCCCGGCGCGGCGACAGCGCCTGCGGCTTCATGACGTTCTCCGGGGTGAGCGCGCCGAACCCACCCACGAAGGCGTCGGCGTAGTCGGCGTCCGCGGCGAGCGGACCGGGCGCCACCGCCGCCCCGATCAGGAAGCCGGGACGCGTACGGGTGGCGAGGGCCTGCAGCCCGGCTGAGGACGGTTCAGAGCGGGCCGATGCGGGTCCGGCGGCGGCCAGGGTCGAGCCACCCGGCGCCGCGGCGGTGAAGGAGCCGACGGTGAACGAGCCCTCCTCGCTCGACAGCCCCACCCAGAGTCGGCCGGATCCGAAGACGTCGCCGCGCGAGAGAGAGGCGACCGTCCGGCCGCCGCTGGCGATCTCGAGCCGGTCGCCGGAGCGCCGGACGGACAGCTCGGCCGCCGGGTCGGCGAGCCGCACGTGCTCCTCCTGCGTCGGGCGCGGGTCCCGGACGTCCTGCCGGGGCGAGCCGTCGAAGACCGAGACGCGCAGGTCGTCCCCGCGGAGCGTCAGCCGCACCCCGGCCGGCTCGATGCGGAACTCGTCGGCGACGACCGGCGGGCTGTCCTGGACGCTCAGGCTGGCGTCGGCGGTCACGTCCGCGAACGAGACGCTGACCGCGAAGTCCTCGGGGGCCACCAGGTGGGTGCCCAGGAGGACCGGCGGGTTCGGTCGGCCTCCCCCGCCGTCCTGCTCGACGATGCCCCTCCCGGTCGACCGCACCCGCAGGCGGGTGCCGGCCCCGACGACCCCGGGCACGTGCCGCCAGTCCTGCCGCAGCAGGTCGACGACGCTGCGGCGCGCGACGAGCAGTTCGGCCGGGCTGCCGCCGAGCACCGCGCCGAAGGCGGCGTCGGCCGGGGTCGCCGACCCGTTCGTCCCGAGGCCGAAGGTCCTCGCGCCTCTCGTCGTGAGGCCCGCGCCGGAGCCGTCGAGGGTCGTGACCGCACCGCTGCCGTTCTCGCCGAGCGCGCCGACGGTGAGGTCGAGGCGTCCGTCGGCGTCGTGGTCGAGCAGGGAGACCGCCGCGCCGAAGCGGTCCCTGGTCTCCGCCGAGCCCGGAACGCCCCTGGTGTCCTGGTCGTAGGCCTTGTTCCCGCTGGTGCGGTAGCCCTTCCGGCCGCCGAGGACGAGCGTCACCCGACCGGCGTCATGCCGACCGCCGACCGCCTCCCCCGGGGCGCCGACGAGCAGGTCGGCGTAGCCGTCGCGATCCACGTCGCCCAGCGCCAGGGCCGCACCGAAGTCGTCGCCCGCGTGGTTGCTGCCGGGGACCCCCTTCGTCGACCGGGTCAGCACCGTCTCCTTCGCCCGCAGCCCGGAGCCGGTGCCCGAGAACGCGAGGGTCACGACGCGCCCGCCCTCCGTCGACCGAGCACCCGGGGCGGGCACGAGGCCGACGACGACCTCGTCGCGCCCGGACCCCGAGACGTTGCCGACCGCGAGGGACGCCAGTCCCGGGTAGCCGCGCGATGACGGCACGGGTACGCAGCCGCCGCCCGCCGGGCACACGGTCACGGAACCCGCGTGGGCGTGCCCGTCGTCGGCCGCGAGCCCCCGCGAGGCCACGACCAGGTCGGTGCGGCGGTCGCCGTCGACGTCCCCGGTCGCGAGCGAGGAGCCGAAGAGCAGGTCCCGGTCCGTGCCGCTCCGCCTCCCGTGCAGGACGCTGGACCGCGCCGTCGAGAAGCCGGCGGGACCACCCTGCAGCACGGTGACCGAGCCGCTCGCGCCGTGGTCCTCGCCGGGGACCTCCACGGCGTCGGCGTACGGCGCGCCCACGGCGAGGTCGGCCCAGCCGTCGCCGTTCAGGTCCGCCGCGACGAGCGAGGCACCGAAGCCGTCCGGCCCGGCGTCGCCGGCCCGCCGCAGGACGGTCGACCGGGCCGCGGTCAGACCGGTCGACGAGCCGTACAGCAGGGTGACGGTGCCCATCTCCCCCGTCGCGCCCACGGCGAGATCGGCGTAGCCGTCGTGGTCGAAGTCGGCGCTCGCCACCGCCGACGCGAAGTGGCCGTCGGCGACCGGCTCCCCGGCCACACCGGCACTGGCCTGGGTGGTCGTCCGGCCGGCGGTCGACAGTCCCTGCTTCGACGCGGGCAGCACGACGACCCCGCCGGCGGCCACGACCGTCCCGACCTGCAGCGACGGCGCACCCACCACCTGCTCGCGGAAGCCGTCACCGTCGAGGTCGTACGGCACCGCGACCCGCCGGGCCGGTGCGGCCGCCGCCGAGCCGCCCAGCAGCAGGGGCGACACCAGCGCGAGGCCGAGCAGCGCGGCGGTGGTACGACGAGGCACGACGGGGCTCCCGGGATCGACGACTGTCCCGAGAGTCTGGACGAACCATTCCCCCGCCGCAGCCGATCCCGCGCCCGAACTCGATCGGCAGACGCTGGCCGGGCTCCCCGGCCTAGGTTGAGGCCCGTGGAGACGTCGGAGCTCGAGCGCGCGCGGACGGCAGCCGTCTCGGTCGCGGCGTCGCTGGGCCTGGCGGCCGACGACGCGGTGGTGCTCTTCCGCTCCAACCGGCTGGCGCTGCGGCTGACGCCCTGCGACGTCCTCGCCAGGGTCTCGTACGGCGGGCACGCGACGGCCCGGCTCGAGCTGGACCGGGCCCGTCGGCTCGCGGCCGCTGGCTGCCCGGTCGGCGTCCCGCACCCTCGGGTGCCCCCGCAGGTGCACGAGCGCGACGGCTTCGCGCTGACCTTCTGGACCTACTACGACCAGACGGGGCGCGACGTCCCGGCCGAGGACTACGCCCAGGCGCTGGCACGGCTGCACGCCGGCCTGCGCACGGTCGACCTGCCCTGCCCCCGCTTCACCGACCGGATCGAGGAGGCCCGCCAGGTGGTGGCGGACCCGGACCTCTCGCCGGACCTCGCCGACGCGGACCGGGTGCTGCTCGTCGGTCGGCTCACCGACCTGCGCCGGAGGATCGACGGGCTCGGGGCGGCCGAGCAGCTGGTCCACGGCGAGCCCCACCCCGACAACGTGCTCGCCACGGAGCAGGGGCCGGTCCTCATCGACCTCGAGACCCTCTGCCGCGGCCCCGTCGAGCTCGACCTGGCGCACGCCCCGGAGTCCGTGTGCGCGCACTACCCCGGGCTCGACCCGGAGCTGCTGGCCGCCTGCCGGCAGCTCGTCATGGCCGTCATCGCCGCTTGGCGCTGGCGGGTCGACGACGACTTCCCGGACCGCGAGCACTGGAGGCACGCGCTCCTGGGTGCCCTTCGCGACGGGTCGGGCTGGCCGGTCGGGTCGGTCGACGGACGCGTCGTTCGTTGAGCATTCAATCTTTTGATGCTCTTGAGGTAACGGTGCCGTTCGGCTTGAGGAACGGTGGAGGTGGCCTCGGCAGAGTTCTTCTCACCGGCCCACGAGGGGCCGGGGAGCAGGGCGGGGGCCGGCTCGAAGACCACGCACCGAGTCCGTCAGGAGCCCCCGATGTCCGCCACCACGTCCCGCCGCCCGTCGCGCAGGCTCGCCACGACCGTGTCCCTGGTCGCGGTGCCGGCCGCGCTGGCCCTCTCCGGCCTGGTCGTGGCGCAGTCGTCCTACTCGGCCTACTCGGCGACGACGGCCGACCCGAGCAGCAACTGGGCGACCGGCACGGTGGCGCTCACCGACGACGACGCGAACGCGGCCGCCTTCACCGCGACCAACCTCAAGCCGGGCTCCACCGGCTCCCGCTGCATCGTCGTGACGAGCAACGGCACGCTGCCCTCCGCCGTGCGCATGTACGGCCGCAACGGCACCGGCACGACGATGCTCGGGGCCTCCATGAACCTCACGGTCACGCAGGGCACCGGGGGCTCCTTCGGGTCCTGCGACGGCTTCGTCCCGCTGAGCAGCGGCGCGGAGGTCTACAACGGCAGCTTCATGGACTTCGGCATGAACCACACCGGCTTCAACAGCGGCGTCGGGAGCTGGAACCCCACCGGCGCCCGCGCCGAGTCGCGGACGTACAAGATCAGCTACACGATCTCCGCCACCGCGACGAACGACACCCAGGCCGGCACCGCAGCCGGTGAGCTGGTCTTCGAGGCCCAGAACAGCTGAGCCGTCGAGCCCTCGGGCTGACCGAGGGCTCAGGCCCCGACCACGCCCAGGGTCAGCAGCACGTTGGAGAAGACGCGCTGCTCCCCCGTCGCCACGAGCAGGGCGAGGTCGTCGGAGCGGCTGGCCGCGTAGAAGGCCTGCCGGTCGAGCTCGGTCAGCTCCAGGCCCGGCAGCAGCCGGCGGAAACCCGCGAAGATCTCCGGCTCCGGCCCCTCCCCCGGCACCATCACCGCCGCGGACTCCACGGCGACCGCGCTCACCAGGGCCTCGAGCACGTCCTCCGCCCCGACGAGCCCGGGGCGGAGGTTCAGGTAGACGACCGTCGCGTTCGGCCCGACGACCGTGCGGAAGGGGTAGTTGGCGTCGGCGACGAGCACCGTCGAGCCGTGGCCCGCCGAGGCGAGCGCGGACAGGATCTCGGGGTGCACGAGCGTGTGGCTGATCATCCGCGTCAACCTACGGCGCGCGGGTGGGCGTCGGGCAGCACGGTCCCGTACGCGGCCCCCGCGCGGTCCTCGGCGGGGCCCCAGTGCTGGAACGACGGCAGGAGCACCGGGGGCCCGGGGTCGTCCTGCTGCTCGAGGCGCCAGAAGCTCGTGAGGCTCCCGACGTCCTTCGTGCCACCGGACGAGTCCTCGCCGGGGCTGCCGACCAGCAGGAGCTGGCTCGCCGGTGTCTGGTCGCCCGGGCGGGTGCGGCCGAGGGTGCTGAGCGTCGCGCCGAAGCGGTCCCCGCTCTCGTCGTGCTGCGAGAGCGAGCGCTGCGTGAACCGGGTCGAGGTGCACGGGCTGCCCGGCGGGGCGACCAGGCTGAACGACCCGGTGTCGCGGCGGCTCCCGACGTCGGTCCCGGGCGCGCCGACCGCCCAGCCTCCCGACAGGCAGCTGCCGTCGGCCACGGCGACCGCGGCCCCGAAGCGGTTGCCCGCCGTGGCGCGCGTCCCGGCCCGAGCCTTCGTCTCGTCGACGGCGGAGGCCGGGACCAGCGAACGGTCCCGGGCCTCGAGGGTGAAGGACTGCGCCGAACCGGCGTCCTTCTTCGTGCCGATGTCCTCGTCGGGGACGCCGACGAGGACCCACCGCGGCCTCCCCCCGTACGAGACGGAGACCGCCGCGCCGAAGTGGTCGCCCTTCTCCGGGCTCCCGGCCACCCCGCGGCTCGCCTGCGTCCAGGCCGTGCCGCGCCCGACGGGCCCGGAGCCCGCCGGGAGCGGGAACCAGTACGCGGCCCCGGCGTCGGTACGGCCCCCCACGTCCTGGCGCGGGACGCCGACCGCGAGGCCCTCGACCGACGCCGTGAGGACCGACCCGAACTCCGCCGAGGTCTGCACCACGCCCCCGGCGGCGCCGGCGGCCGTGATCGTCTCGACCCGCCGGCTCGTCCGGTCGGCGGCGACGACGAGGTGGTCGACCGCACCCGCCCTCGTCCGCCCGTCCACCGTGCGCCGGGGGGCGCCGACCCACACGTCCACGCCACCGGCCGCACGCTCGCGCACCGCCACGCGCGTCCCGAACCGCTCGCCGGTGCTCCGGCCGGTCAGTGTCACCGCCGGCGGGGCCGTGAACCCCTCCGGGCCGCCGAGGAAGACCTGCACGCTGCCACGCCCGCCGGCGAGGGGCGCCCCGACCACGAGGTCGAGGCACGCGTCGCCGTCCACGTAGGCGGTCGACAGGGCCGAGCCGAAGCCCGTGCCCGACGTCCCGGTCAGCCGCAGGGCCGGGATGCCACCCCCCGGCCGGAGCTCCACGGTCCCCCGCCCCACGCTCGGCAGGCCGACGGCCCGCACGACGCCGGCGGTCCCGAGCGCACCGTCGGCGCCGCAGCCCGGACCCGCCGAGGCCGGGGTGGCCGGCGCCACGAGCGAGGCCGCGAACGCCAGCGCGAGACCGGCCGCCCCCACCAGCCCACAGCGACGACGACGACGCACGACCCCCGCGGTGCTCACCGGCACACCCTCCCACCGCCCGACGTCCTCCGCAGCACCGCTGCCGCCCGACCCGGCGAGGGGTCTCAGCGCAAGGTACGTATATTGACGTACGTACGATTCAAGACGAACCCATGGACGAGCCCGGCCAGCGGCGACCGTCGGGAGCCTGGCCCGCACCGCAGACACGAGGAGACACGAGATGGACCTCACGCACAGGACAGCCCTCGTCACCGGAGGGACCTCGGGGATCGGTCGGGCCGTGGCCCTCGAGCTCGCGCGGGACGGCGCGAGCGTGATCGTGTCCGGGCGCGACCAGGGTCGGGGCGCGGAGACCGTGGCCCTCGTCGAGGCCGAGGGTGGTGAGGCCCGGTTCGTCCGCGCCGACATGAGCGACCTGAGCTCGGTCGCAGGACTCGCCGAGGAGGCCGGGCTCGTCGACGTGCTCGTCAACAACGCAGGCACCTGGACCTTCCGGTCGACGCCCGAGCAGGACCTGGCCTCCTTCGACGCCATGTTCGACACCAACGTCAGGGGCCCGTTCTTCCTCACCTCGGCCATCGCGCCGCACATGGTTGAACGGGGCAGCGGGAGCATCGTGAACATCACGACGATGGCGGCGCACTTCGGGCTGGTGGGAGGTGCGGCGTACGGGGCGTCGAAGGCGGCGGTCGTCAGCCTCACGCGGGCCTGGGCGGCCGAGTTCTCCGGCCGCGGCGTCCGCGTGAACGCTGTGTCACCCGGACCCATCGTCAGCGAGGGGACGCTCGCCGACGCCGGCAGCGACGCGATGGCCGAGGCCGGGTCAGCCGTCCCGCTCCGGCGACCGGGCTCCGTGGACGAGGTCGCCCGGGTCGTGGGCTTCCTCGCCTCCCCCCGGGCCAGCTACGTCACGGGCGCGGTCGTCGCGGTGGACGGGGGGCGCACGGCCGTGTGAGGGCCGACCCGCTGCCCGCGCTCCGGAGGTGCCGGGTGGTTCGGGAGGGTTAGCCTGCTACTGACCAGGCACGCGGCGCCTGTCGATGGACCGTCACGCAGAGATCGAGGACCGGACGCCAGTGCCCACCACGGAGCAGCGCAGCGCCATCACGCTGGACGCCGCGCTGAAGGCACTCGCCAACCCCGTCCGTCGAGAGGTCGTGCTGACGCTCCTGGAGACCCCTGGTGGGCGGGTCACGAACTGCTCGGTCTTCGACGTCCCGGTCAGCAAGTCGACGCTGACCCAGCACCTGCGGGTGCTGAACGAGTCGGGGATCGTGCAGACGACCGACGAGGGCAACCGGTGCATGGTCGAGCTGAGGACCGACGAGGTCGACGAGTCGCTGCCCGGCCTGCTCGACCTCCTCAGGTCCTCCGGACGAACCGGCTAGCTCACCGGCCCCGCGCGAGCACGAGGACCGCCGCGAGGACCGCGGCCACCGCCCCGTCGAGGGCGAGGGGCACCATGCCGACCCGGTACGCGGCCACCGTCCCGAGGCGGTAGAAGACCAGGTAGCAGGCCAGCCCGACGAGCAGCGCGACCGCCGTCGCCGCCAGCCACACGGCCGTGGTCGGCGTGCCGAGCACGCTGGAGGTGCCGAGCGCGACCCCGGCCAGCACCTGCGCGGTGGTCCACACCACGATCAGCGGCAGCTCGGTGGTGAGGGAGCGGTGGGCGAGCGTGGTGGTGAGCCAGACCAGCGCCGCGCCGAGCGCGACGCCGCCGACGACCGTCGCGCCCAGCGCGAGCGCCGAGGCGCGCGGGAGCAGGAGCGCGCTGCCGACGGCCAGCAGGACCACCCCGCCCAGACCGCCGAGCACGGCGCCCGCGAGGAACGGCCCACCGCTGATCGACGGGCGCGACGACGGCCGGAACACGACCGACCACCACACCAGGTAGGAGATGCTGCACACGACGAGCAGCAGCTCACCGATCAAGATCAGCAGCGGGCCGCCCTGCAGGGTCTCCGACCTGGTCACCGGCTCAACCTAGGGCGTCCGCCTCGTGCCGGCTGGTGGCGTCGTCGACCTGGCCGACGAGCTCCTCGATGACGTCCTCGAGGAAGAGGATGCCGGTCGCGTGGCCCTCGCGGTCCACCGAGCGCGCGACGTGCACGCCCTGGCGGCGCATGGTGGCCAGCCCGTCCTCGAGGTCGGAGTCGCGCAGCACCGAGGCCAGCCGGCGTACGCGCTTGTCGGGGAAGGGCTCGGTCTCGGCCGGGCCGCCGGACAGGTCCATGACGTCCTTGAGGTGCACGAAGCCGGCCGGCTCCCCGTCGGCGTCGGTGAGGATGTAGCGCGAGTAGCCGTGCTCGACGAGCGCGCGCTGCACGGCGTCCGGGGTCGCGCTGGCCCGCGGCAGGGCCACGATCCGCTCGATCGGCACCTCGACGTCGTGGACCTTGAGGGCCGTGAACTCGAAGGCGTTGCTCAGCGCCCCGGTCGAGTCGTCCAGCACGCCCTCGCGGGTCGACTGCTCGACGATCCCGGCGACCTCGTCGAGGGTGTACGTGCTGGTCGCCTCGTCCTTGGGCTCGACGCGGCACAGCCGCAGGACCGCGTTGGCCAGCGCGTTCAGCGTCCAGATGACCGGGCGGAAGACGCGCGACACCAGCACCAGCGGCGGGGCCAGCAGCAGCACCGCGCGGTCGGGCACCGAGAACGAGAGGTTCTTGGGCACCATCTCGCCGAAGACCACGTGCAGGAAGGTCACCAGCACCAGCGCGACGACGAAGGCGAGCACGCTGATGACGTCCACGCCGAGCCCGGTGAGCCCGAGCGGGATCTCCAGCAGGTGGTGGATGGCGGGCTCGGAGACGTTGAGGATCAGCAGCGAGGCGACGGTGATGCCGAGCTGGCTCGTCGCCAGCATCAGCGTCGCGTGCTCCATGGCGTAGAGCGCGGTGCGCGCGGCCTTGCTGCCGGCCTCGGCGCGTGGCTCGACCTGGGAGCGGCGCGCCGAGATCACGGCGAACTCCGCGCCGACGAAGAAGGCGTTGACGGCCAGCAGCACGACCAGCGCGACCAGGCCCGGGGCGTACTCACCCACGACGGGCCTCCTCGCGCGCCTCGAGGCGCAGCTCGTCCACGACGAGGTCGTGCTCGCTCTCCTCGGGCTCCGTCGGGGTGAAGCGCAGCCGCTCCACGTGGTTGTCCTCGACCCGCTCGACGCGCAGCGTGCCCTGGTCGATGCCGACCTCGTCGCCGACCTCGGGGATGCGGTCCAGCACGTCGGTCACGAAGCCGGCCACGGTCTCGTACTCCTCGTCGGTCGGCACCTTGATGGCCGCGCGCTCCAGCAGCTCGTCGGGGCGCAGCGCGCCGTCGAAGACGACCGCCCGCCCGTCGTGCACGAGGTCGGCGCGCGTCCGGTCGTGCTCGTCGCGCAGGTCGCCGACGAGCTCCTCGACGAGGTCCTCGAGCGTGACGACGCCGTCGGTGCCGCCGTACTCGTCGGTCACGACGGCGATCTGGAAGCTGCCCCGGCGCAGCAGCCCGAGCAGCGTGTCCGCGCCCATCGAGCGGGGCACGAAGAGCGGCTCGGCGGCGAGGTCGCGGGCCAGCACGGTGTGGCGCGACGCGGCGGGGACGGCGAAGGCCTGCTTGACGTGCACCACACCGGTGATGTCGTCGGCGTCCTCGCCGATGACCGGGAAGCGGGAGAAGCCGGAGCGCTGCGACAGCGCCACGACGTCGGCCGCCGTGTCCTCGGTCCGCACCTTCTCCATCCGCACGCGAGGGGTCATGACGTCCTCCGCGGAGTGGTCGGAGAAGCGCAGGGTGCGGTTCAGCAGGGTCGCGTGGTCGGCGTCGAGCAGACCCTCCATCGCCGAGCGGCGCACGAGCGAGCTGAGCTCCTCCGCGCTGCGGGCGCCGGAGAGCTCCTCCTTGGGCTCGATGCCGAGCGCGCGGATGACCCGGTTCGCGGTGCCGTTGAACAGCACGATGAGCGGCCGGAACACCGTCGTGAAGACGGTCTGGAAGCCCATCACCACCTTGGCGGTGCGCAGCGGCAGCGCGAGCGCGAAGTTCTTGGGCACGAGCTCGCCGAGCACCATCGACAGCAGGGTCGCGAAGCCGACGCCCACGATGGTCCCGACCACCGGGACGCTCGCCTCGGGCAGGCCGAGCGAGCCGAGCGGCCCGGACAGCAGCCGGCTGATCGCGGGCTCCATCGTGTAGCCGGTCAGCAGGGTGGTCAGGGTGATGCCGAGCTGCGCACCCGAGAGGTGCGTGGAGGTGATCTTGAGGGCGTTGATCGTCAGGCCGACGCCCTTCTCGCCGCGGGCCTGGCGGCCCTCGAGCTCGTTGCGGTCGAGGTTGACCAGCGCGAACTCGGAGGCGACGAAGAAGCCGGTGCCGACGGTCAGGACCAGCCCGACGAGCACCCAGACGAGGTCAAGCGCCATGGTGGGCGCGACCGCGCTCTGAGCGGCGTGAGCAGCGGGGTGAGGAGGGGGGTGCGGGCGGCGCGGGGTCGTCCATCGTGGGCGCCACTCTACGTCGAAGTGCGGCCCGAGGGGCTCGCGTGACCGGCGGGGCCGACATACTGAGCGGCGTACCCAGGAGTCACCGCGACGAGGTAGGGAGCACGATGGCGGACTTCTCCGCGACCGTCTACCAGAACGAGTTCCTGCCCGAGGGCGGCACGGACGTGAACGCGATCGTCACCCTCACGTGCGCCGGGGCCGGCACGGCCGCCGGGTCCGGCGGCGCGGGAGGGGCGGGCGAGATCATCATCGTCGACACCTCCGGCTCCATGGGCCGTACGCGGCTGGAGGCGGCCAAGCAGGCGGCCGACGCCGCGATCGACCAGATCGCCGACGGGACCTGGTTCGCGGTGGTCGCCGGGACGCACCAGGCCTACCTCGCCTACCCCGCCGTGCGGACCGGGACGGGCATGGCCGTGATGGACCCGGCCCGGCGCTACCAGGCGCACCAGGCGGTGCAGCAGTTCCGGGCCGACGGCGGCACGGCGATGGGCACCTGGCTGACGCTGGCCGCGCGGCTCTTCGACTCCGTG
>Ga0325401_1004423_pt1 | contig 13233 bp, 7 predicted proteins | sample PopdelMetagenome_FD_205666 | JGI IMG/M metagenome (GOLD analysis project Ga0325401, IMG submission 205666) | Populus deltoides microbial communities from Bellville, Georgia, United States - Xylem-PdKOR-R2 | ecosystem: Host-associated > Plants > Phyllosphere > Stem > Wood/Secondary xylem | place...
AGGCTAGTTGGAAGCTTCAAGGAGTCATTTTCTTGGAGATTTACACCATCAATAGATGCTAGCTAACCAATCATTCTCTGGTTTTGTCTCTATCAATCCTCTTGCATTTCACATCACGTCTCAATCTTTATAAAACCACCCCAAGTTACATTTATTTGCTGAAAAATAACTTTTTTTTAAAAATAAATTTCAGAAAAGTAAATTATTTTTAATATTTAATAGTGTAATAATAAAAAATAAGTTGGAAAACACTTTCCAGTGTTTGGTTATGTAATGAAAAATAAGCTGGAAAATAACTTATTAATATTTTATTTTTTTCAAGTTTATTAAAATAATGAGAAACAAATCTTACAAATTAAAGAATTGAACGAGAATGAAATTGAAAAAAAATATAATTTTATAAATTATGTCAAATAAAATAAATAATAATCAAAATAATAGAGATTAAATCTATAAAAAAATTGAAAGATGAAGAAATTAAAATAATAATAATTAAATTTTCATAAATTATTTCAAATAAAATAAGTAACAATTAAAAAAATAAGGATCAAATTTGATAGATAAAAATTTCAATTAAAAAATGATAGGGAAAAAGCAAATGACAATTATAAAAACGAGGACCAAACTTAATATAAAAGTTAAATTCTAATGGATGAAATTAAAAAATAAATATTCAAAACAAAATATATATACAGCAATCAAAAATTTGAGGACCAGATTTGATATAATCAGCAAATAATATGACATTTTTAATTTTTTCACAACTTTCGAAGAGTGTTTTCCGTCCGAAATAAAAGAAAAACACTTTCCTGAAAACCAAGCCAAGTTTTTTTTAACTGGAAAGTGTTTTTTGTTGACTAAAAAATATTTTTTATTAACCAATTTTTTTAATAACAAACAAATATAAAAAAGTTTATAAACTGGTTTTTCAAAAATTATTTTCTGAAAAACATACACGTCTTGGTTAAATTTCTGTCTCTTTTGTTTTGGTGCTGGGCCTTCACGCGCTCCCAAATCCCAAGTCAATGAACATCACAATGAAAAAGAGTTTTATATCCTAGTTAGTTATGAAAGTCGATCCCTCTAAGTACGTAAATTTTACTTCATACTGTTTTAATATTTTTTCAAAAAATATATAGTCCAAACTTCGAGATGGATAGAGACAACATTACAACGCGGAATCAAAGTTATCCCACCAAAGCGAAGAATATATGTGTATAATCTAGTCCCTATACTCTTGATGTTTGGCAAAACAAGACCATTTGTTTTAAATTTGATAAATTCAAACCCTTTTGTTTCCAATTAAAGCTGATTTGATCCTCCTCATCCACCTCTATTACTAAACAAACAGCGAGATGAAAGCCACGTGTTAAAACACAATCGGATGAAGATCACAATTAAAATATGGGATTTGATTTGACTAAACATAAAAATCAGAGAGACCAAACAATACCAGTTTACGATTTGGTCCCTGAACAAAAAGCACTCAACGCGTATAATCCGAAGATTTTTGTAGTAACACCCACGGGGGGTTGACTGTTCAGTGTCAGAGCAGGACAAAGAGAGAAGCAACAAGGTCAAAAATGTAAAAGCAACCGCATCCACCGAACCGGAACGTTTATAAATGCGGGAAGAGAAACAGAGAGAAAAATGAAAAATCCAGTTGTGCGTGAAGCTGCATGGAGAGCGACTTCCATTACTTCACATTAATTTCAAAAAATAAGAATAGAATAATTTCCCCTTTTATTATTAATTTTATGAATTTAATTTATTTGGAAAACTATTTTATTATCACTGCTTACTGGGCTGACAGTTTGCCGTTAAATCTGCCGCTCAACTTGTTCACTCTCCCTCCTCTTTCCTTCACTACACAAGTTCTAAGTTTAGGGGTACGTGTGATTTTCTCTATTTTGCCCTTTATTGAAAAATCTTCCTTGTTTCCATTTTTATTAATTAATAAAGCTCTGATTTTTCAAGAATGTTTTTCTGAAATCTAGGATCTCGAGGGACAAAGACAACATTGTCATCCAGGGTTTCCGTTTTTTTGTCTCTCCAATCAAGGAGGAGAGAAAAAGAACGGAACTTGTTTGTGTGTCCTCTGAGTTTTTTTTTTTTTTTTTTTTGTTTCTGGTAATGTAGCTTGGTTTGTGTTTTTTACTATAAAATATACAAAGAGTAATGAGGATGAGGTGCTTTTCTTGCATAAAACCAAATCGAAACGATATTAAGATCGACACTGAACACGCCCCTCGATCTAGTTCTCGATGTTCTTATGGGTCCTCAGGTTTTTTTTTTCCCATTTGTTTTTTTTTTGGGTTTTGTTTATTTGTTTATTTTGATAAAGATAAGGTGTGGGATTTGTAGGTACCCAGAACGCAAGGTTTAATGTAAATGGTAATTGTTATTTAATTTTTTGGGATTTAATTTGTTTTTTATAAGCTTTGTTTTCTGTTTAATTAATTATTTGGATTCTTATATTCAACAATGGGGTGCAGAACATAGGAAGAATCAGAGTCCTGAGGATGGGGCTCGTAGTTTTACATTTCGTGAGCTTGCAGCAGCAACAAGAAATTTTAGAGAGGTTAATTTGATTGGTGAAGGAGGTTTTGGCAGGGTTTATAAAGGCCGGTTAGAAACAGGGGAGGTAAGTTGCTGTAAACAGTTATAGAATTTATGTTAATTGTTTTGATTAGTTTATGAATGTGGCTTCTTTTTTGGTTGCAAATAGGTTGTTTGTTGTAATTTTGTGGTCAAACTGATACACTTTCCTTTTGTTTGGTTTGGTTTTTGATGATTAGCTTGTCGCGGTGAAACAACTTAATCAGGATGGTCTTCAGGGGGATCAGGAATTTATCGTGGAGGTTCTTATGTTGAGTCTGTTACACCATTCCAATCTTGTTACCTTGACTGGCTACTGTACTTCTGGTGATCAGAGACTATTGGTTTATGAATACATGCCGATGGGTAGTTTGGAAGATCATCTTTTCGGTAAATTTCTTTTGCATCTTATGCATAGATTTTTAATGTTCTGCAATCTTCTTCTAATTTGTTATTCAATGAACTTGGTCTGAATTTGTTTAGTTTCTGATTTATTTTTTGTGTCAGATAATTCATTGCTAATAAACTCCCTGCCCCATCTTGCCACCCTCTATTTATCCCCTTGATACTGAAAATTTGATTATTCAACCAAAACAGATGATTAAGCAAGTTATTTTGATCTTACAAGTTTGTCTTGTTGATGTTCCGATGGATATCAATGATAATCCTAAGTTTATGTTGTGGAAAGTTTACTTCCTGGAATCTCATTCACCTCTATGATTTCTCTTTTTCTTGATAGGTATATATGCTTTCTCATTGCTAGTTATTCTTGACTCCGCGCATGATTTCATGTTTTTGGCATAGGAGAAAAGTAGATGATTGCTACATAATTTTCAGCTAGCATGCTTTTTGATAATTGATACCGTACTTGTTTCTCAGATCTAGAACCTGGTAAAGAGCCATTAAGTTGGAGCACTCGGATAAAGATTGCTGTTGGTGCTGCCCGGGGTCTCGAGTACCTACACTGTAAAGCAGACCCACCTGTTATTTACCGTGACCTGAAATCTGCGAACATCTTGCTGGACAATGATTTCCAACCAAAACTATCAGATTTTGGAATTGCAAAATTGGGACCTGTTGGTGAAAATACACATGTTTCAACCAGAGTTATGGGGACATATGGATATTGCGCTCCAGAGTATGCCATGAGTGGCAAGTTGACTCTCAAGTCTGATATTTATAGTTTTGGTGTTGTTTTGTTGGAGTTGATCACTGGGAGAAAGGCCATAGATCGTTCTAAGAAGCCAGGAGAGCAAAACTTAGCTGCCTGGGTGAGTTAAAAACTTGAACTTTTTTCCAATTTATTTTTGTTCTGCTCTCATTGCTCATCCAAGCAATCAGCTTATCTGAGAGTTTAATCATAATTGTTTGTGATGCTGGGTGTGCACTCGATGCATCTTCAATCCCCATCCAGGTAATGCCAAAAGCGCGGTTTAATTTCCAAATAGTTGGTTCTTTGGAGTAATTTGCTGACCCTTGTACAGCAAAATGTCAGACCCAAAATAACTCCAACAAACTATAATGCATCGATTCTTTTTTCTTCTCAATCTCCATTGTAGTCTCAGCCGTTCTTGAAGGACCAGAAGAAATATTGCCAATTGGCTGATCCTCTGTTGGAAGGGTGTTATCCTCGTCGTTGTTTCAACTATGCAATTGCTATAACTGCAATGTGCCTTAATGAGCAAGCCAGTTTTCGCCCTCTTATTGGTGATATACTGGCTGCCTTGGAATATTTGGCTGCACAGTGCCATGTCTCAGAACCCAATACTGGTCGGGTACGAGGTACCAATCCATCGTCACCATATTCTGACAGGAAGGTCGTTTCTCAAGAGCGAGATTCTAGGAGTAGAGCTTCTATTTGAATGATGTGGAGCAAAAGTTATTGAAACCCCTTGATCTCTGTACTGTAAGTAACCAATTCCCATTGTCTTGAACTTTTAGAATTTTTTGGTTGCTGAAGGCTTTCAAACTTCCCTGGTAATATTTTATCTTGTGCATTTTATTTTAAAACTTTCATTCATTAGAAAGTGCAGATAGACATATGTTCTTAGCAAAGAGATTTTAATATTCCATGAATTGTTATTATTTGGTGAACGTATACCAAGATTGCTATATTTTTATAGAGTTTACCGGGTTATTTGCTACATTTATACCATTCATTTCACCCTCATCAATGAATTAAATTACATACTTTCACTGTGGCTAACCTGTTTATTTAGACAGTCTCAGTTTCTATACATGTCCGAGCTAAGAAATTGATCATGTCTGCATCGTAAAAACCCGAAACATTATAATGACCTGTACAGTTTTCTTTTTTACGTTTTTGATTTGCATTCTTAAAGTTCTAGTCTTTTGTAAAATGATAGGTTAAGGTATGGTAACTTATCTCGAGGAAGGATCCTTTTCCTTGCACACCCCTGCCCGTTTTGTTTCCATTCTTGCCAGAACCAAACTCACTTTGGTGATCCATATACTTCATGGGCTCTATTTTGGGAAGTTGTTTTTTAGCTGCACTTGTTATGCATGATATATTTCCATAAACGATGCTTGATAGATTGGTCCATACTACTGTAGTCACGAGACTGTTGTTTCTCTGTGCTTGCAGGTGTCTTGCCAAGCTTAGAGGGGATGGCTGTCGTGTTTCATACCATGTAAAAGCGCATCGATACAGTGGGTAAATATGTTTATCGAAATATATGTATAGACAGACTGTTGGGGTTTGGAGTAAATGATTTTTTGCTTACGAAAATCAGGATAAACACATGTTTCTTCTAAGCCGCTGAAGATGGTACTTGCATTGAAGTGAGAATTCTTTGCAAATGGCATTAAGCAGCAGGCTTTTAGAATTGTGTTTAGCACTGTTTGAGAGGGATTGGATTTTTGTTAGATACGTCTATGCTATGATTTTCCATGCTTGTTTCTCCCCTTTTTCAGATCATTCAACATGAAATAGAGAATCAATAAAGGAAGTATGTACCATGGAGCATAATTGTTGAATTCTTTAGCATTTTTAATTTCTGGTCTGTAGAGGGTCCACCAGGCCTTCTACCTCCCATTTCTGGAGAGTAGCTATGCTTCCCTTAAAACACCCATCCGAGCAGCCCTATATATGCTAACTAAGTACCAATGAAGATGAATACATAGTTAAAATACTCAACCCTAGAGTTGGCCTGGACTAATCACCTAGGTTGCAAATTGGATGGGTTGATACAGGGCATCCCAAGTTTTTTTTTTTTTAAAAAAAAAAACCAGGTTTTTCTACTGGACCAAGCCTGATTAGGTCATGGGTCGGCTAGTCGATGAATAGATTGACCCATTGAGTCTTGTAAATAGGAATGAATATCCATTCAGTAAAGAATGTTGTCGATAATTTCCCTAGGAAGAAATGCCACTGCCTTCTTTCCGTCCCCTGTTCTTGAAGAACTAGCATTCTCTGTCTTGAAGAATGCTGTCGATAAAACAACGTCATTTCGAAGAAAACTTGAAAGAAAAAGTCAACGACCATCAACAAATTTCCTTGATCGAAACTTGTCTAAAACATTCAGGACCAAATCGATAAACTTCATGGGTTTGCGATCTAATTGAGAACGAGTATATATATGAAGGATTAAATTGAGGTTTCCCAAAACATTGAACTGGCTAGAAATCAGGTTCATGAGAAGATTAAATGATAAAGAATCCCTCCTCCCAGAACATCCTGAGCTAGAGGAGCATTCACTAATCTCTGACGCTTTTGAGCATGAAGTTCTCCTATGAACAATATTGCAACTGGCGACTGTTCCCCGAGGAGACGTCCAAGGCCTCCTCATCAACAAGAAGCGTATTCTTGTGGCAATCAAAAGAATGACGCATTTGATCTTCTGCTTTGCGAGAAATACAAGGGCACATGTATTGTATAATGTTGATGTCCATGTGGGTCTTGGAAGCATACTGTTATCTTATTAATCTTTGGACAAAACAATTGGAATTTTAAAAAGTTGGAGTCTTTGTGACCATTCTTAGGAGTTGCTTCGAGCGGTGGAATCTTCTGAATTCTATATATGATTATAGGTTATGTTATGATTTTTTCTTAGTTGGAGATGATTAGGATGCATTTTCTGGTTAAAAATTATGTAATTGATTGGTATAATGGATTTTGTTATTATTATTAGTTGTTGCAAGGTTATTGAACCTCGCCACGTTGATAATCCAGCTCGAGACTTGGGTTATAGATTGAACGGGTGTATTTGAGTTAATTCAAAATGTAAAAATAATATTGTTTTGAATTTATTTTTTAAAAGTGAAATTGAATTTTAATTAGATTGATTGAGTCACATATTAACCCGGTATATTACCCGAGTTTGATCGGGTCAACTTCCACTGAGATTTTTTAGACCTAATTGAGGCTAAATTCCGAGTCAACCATGTCCTTAATTGACCTATCAGGTCTGACTGAGTTTAATAACACTAACTTAATTGATTAAATTTTTTAAATGTGATTAGTTTGAACCTTACATACCAATGTACCTATAATAATTTTCAACAAAAAGACGTACCTATAATAATTTCCAACAAAAAGTAATGTAGTGTGATATGGTTGAAATTAAGTTTTGTTTTAGCCATGTTTTTAAAGGCTAATTAACATACATACCACAATTTTGCATAGATTTCACTGAATTTTTTTCTCTTAAAACCCTTGTTAAGAAAAAAACTATATTTTTAATGTGTTTAGGATTATATTGCAAGATAATTTTTACTTAAAATTATATCATTTTTTTTATATCAACACATCAAAATCATAACATTTAAAAAACATTAATTTAATCCAGTGCAACTATAATATCAACCATACAATAAATTACTCTTCATAATATATTTATTTTCCTAAATATGAAGAGAGGGAAAGCTGACAATTTCCTAAAAATGCATGTGCTTTGGTAACCTTCAAAAAGGTTCGAAAGCTACAATTGCATACCAACTTTAAAAGGGTAGGGTCATTTTTAAATAAAAAAAAAAGAAAAAAGAAAAAAGAAAAAGAAAAAGAAAAAGGAGGTGATGTCTCATATAGCCGACGAGGACGAGGACGAGGACGAGGACGAGTATCTGTTTCCTAAGAAATTTCTGTTGAATTTTCTCTCTAAGAAATTCTTGGCCCATCATATAAAACAATAAAGTCCAAAGAATTATAATAAATAATGTCTTAGCTTAATGGGTTTAACACTGTTGTTTATTTGTTTAATCCCCCCATCTCACTGTTTTTTGACGTGGTCAGTCAGCCATTTTATTAGAATATCATATCATATTGGCAACATAGGAGTAATTTTCTGTCTCATCAAACATTATTATTAAATAATTAATTCTATTTAAAAACACTTAAGTGAGTAGATTAAGATTCAAGATATTATTTTCTAATAACAGCCTCAAGTAAAAATTCTTTAAACTTGAAAGTTATATAAGCTAATATTATTTTATGCTTAATTTTTATTAAATAAATAGAAAATATAAGATTTGAATTTGTGACCGCTTAGTTATTAAAGTTTTGATATCATGTTAAAAAATCATCACAATCTAATAACTTAAGCTACTAGATAAAAGTTCAAAATATAATTTATATTATTTTCTAATAATAATTACCTTATTGTTTTTTTTCTTTTTTTCTTTTTACAGGCAGATTTTGATGGAAGATTTTGACAGATGGGTCAAAGCAACGTGATTGTAAATTTATAATCCAACAACAAGATTCTACAGGGCATGGAAAAGTATGTTTATTAAATGAAATTTTATAGTATTTGAATCCAACAGCAACTCAAATTTAAGGTATAATGTTTAACAGCATGTTTGGGAGTGTTTTTTAAAAGCGCTAAAAAATTTAAATTTTTATTTTTGCTTTGAAGTAATATGTTTTTTATGTTTTTCAAATCATTTTGATGTGCTAATCTCAAAAATAATATTTAAAAAATAAAAAAAATATTATTAGCATATTTTTCTAAATAAAAAGCACTTTAAAAAACAACCACAACCACATTCTCAAACACCCTCTAACTTCTATTATAGTAGTCTCTTGGCTAACATAAAAGGGGGATACGGACTTTGCAAGTGTCAATCTCTAACTTCTAATTTGTCATTATCAACTACTATAATATTATTTTAAAAAAACTTTAATTTAAGTTGTGTTCCGTTAGTATTCCAAAACAAAAAAATAAATACAAGAACAAAAATATATTTAATTAAAAAAATAAAGATATAAAATATATACATATCTAGAAAGCTTTTGAATAAATACATGAAGATATATATATATATATATATATATATATATATATATATATATCTTCATGGTTTATATACAATTGGATCCTTGATTTCAAATTTTTTTTTATATAAAAAACAGTGTTTTCAAAATATTGTTTTCTTTTTCACAAAGAAATTTTTTTAAAAAAAAATTTATGATGATTATTATGTTAAACTATCAAAATTTAAAAAATAATAATAATTTAACATTGTTATTTTCTTAGATAAAACCATGTTGTTGACCTTTATTACACTATGGTTAGATTATTTTTTTAACATAAAAAAATCTAATAATTGCTAGTATTTTTCTAGTAGAAAAAAATTTAAACTACGAGGGGTTAATTTAATGTGATCTAATTGACTTGGCAGGTCCAAAAACAACTAAAATCAATTTTTAATATTAAAACGACAACGTATTGGGTCAATGCGGGTTAACTTTATAAATCTATAATTCGGGTCATGAGATCATGTAGTCCCATATAAAACAAATTAAAATAAATTATGAAAATTAATTTTAAATCAACCGAATATTAAAAAATAAAATAAAAAAATTTAATTAAAAAAAAAGTCAATTGTCAAACCAAACAGAGTCGTGAGATAAAGAAAAATCAATTCTAAAATAAAGATACAATGAAACGACTAAAGTCTATCCTGATTAACTTGCAAAACTCATAATCTGGATAATAAAATTAAAATAAACTCGTAAAAAATAAATCAAAACAAATCATCAAATCTAATTAATAATAAATACAATATTAAAAAATAAAGTTAAAAAAATTAATTAAAAAAAATCAAATCAATCATATTAATTCATCAAAATTAATATACGAATCAAAAAGATTAAAATAACTCAGTAATAAACAAACAATCAGTAAATATTGCTCGCTAGTCAAACAACTCAAACCCAAATCGCATAACTATTACCTTCGAGGATAATTTCATCAGAGATAAGAAATCTCCTGAAGTTTAGCTTCGAACTGCTATGAATATTTATGAGGTAAGGCTATGCGTCATGCTTTGCAGTGGCTCCAACTTCATGGGGATCGACAATGGATGTACAAAGTTTATTTGATTATATGATTCCTACTAGAATTTTATATAGTTATTAATTTTAAAATTTTTAATATTTATATTTTTGAAATTTTATTAAATCTAGAATTGAAACCATATCGAGTTTTTTTTAAAAAAACTTGAACTGATTCGGTGACTCGGTTGATCCAGTAAAATCCGGTTAAAAATCTAGTTTTAATCCGTTGACTTTTAATTTTTTTTACTAAAACGATGTTATTTTAATTAAAAAAATAACACGGTAACCCAATCAAAACTCAAAATCCAGATTTTAGATTGTATCGAGTTTAAAAACTTTAATAAAATAAGTTAAAATACATATAACCAGGTCCGGTCATTTATATTAGTTAAAAAAAAACAATGGATGTACAAAACTCTTGAGACAGACATGGGAGACTTTGCCTTGCATACCTCGCAAGGTCATTTAATTTCTCGACTTGCTGGACGGTTTCCTCTATATATTTTGCTTCCTAGGTCTGCATCGTCCCTTCATATGTAATTGAAATTCTATTCAAGTATTTGTTGACATTTTCCCCTTCGTTTCTCAAAGATTTATCAGTGCCTTGGCATGGATGAGAGTAGCCTTGTGGATGAGAGTAGCCTTGAAATATTCCACTTAATGGTTGGTTGAGTCTTGATACTAACATTAATGTTGATATAAAACTCGCGACATGATTGAATCATGATTTCATGTTGAATCATGTAGGAGTTAATTCGGTCAAATTTAATTATTATTATAAATAAACCGGTAACTATATAGCTAGATCCATAAAATCTAGGTGAGATATGGTTTGATTGTTTCTTGAAATTAAATGATATCCTTTTAGATTAGTTAATTTAAATTGACCCTTCCAACTATCACTCGAATGCTTAATAAGATAGTAAGTCTTATATAACAATTAATGTCCGCTAATCACTTACTAATTATAGTCATTAATGCCAATGGTAGTTAAATTAGTTTGACCTGAAGCTTCATATGAAAGCAATAATGTGAAAACTAACTCGAGGACATATCATGGCTGCTTCCTGAAATGACGTAATTAATACGTGCATAAATAGGACAAAAAATAAGGAATATCTCTCATCCTGCCGTATTTCAGGCGCGGGGAATTAGTGCTTTCACACACACAGTTGAAGCCCACCAATAGATTTATGTGCACTGAAACGTCAACAAGAAGGGACCCTCTCGCTCCCAACTTTCTTGCTTGATGTAAAACAATGTTGGAAAATATGAATTTCATCTTCTCAAAGTATTATGGAAAAAAATTAAAGCCATGAAAAAAAAAAACTAAATACTTTACAGTGATGGTGTGTATTTATTACAATTTGATTTGAGTCAACCATGATGTCCTGTCTCCTTGTTGCAAAAGTCTTTTGCTTTTTTAAGGTGCACAGAAAACAGACATATAAAAAAAAATATAAATTTATTTGGCTGAGAAGATAAATAAAAAAATTGAATAATTTTTGAATGAATTTATATATTTTTAAAATAAATAAACATGTATTAATTTAATAGACTGTGGAATGTGTCAACCCATGGACCCAATTGCCTGCACGAGGTGATCGGTGCCGGTCCCGATGACTTAGTTGCGGCTATATACTTGTACTTATTTTCTTTTGTCTTTAAAATAAAATCATTAATGACATGATAAATGAATACAAAAAACTAAATAAAAAAAATATAAAAAAGATGAGTTGTAGGAGGAAAAAAAAATCTGATTTGGTAGTATATATCCATCACATATATTGATCTGATTTCAATTTTGAAAGAAGGGGTGAAATATATATCCTCTAGAAAGTAACGATAATTTCTTTTATTTTTAATAATTTCTTTCTATTTGACAAGTTTTATTAATTTATTTTTAATTCTTAAAATATTATTTCACCAAAGCTCAAGACTCCATTGCTTTCCCTGCCCTAATGATTTACAAACAGCACAAAGACCACGTACCGTGAGCCATATAAAAAGAAGTGGGAGCTAGCAATATTGAAGGCAGCGACTTTAACAAGGAACACGAGAAGGAAGGGGAGAGAGTACAAGTGTACAACTGTACAAGAATAAAAGTCCAGATAACAAGTAGTCACCATCACTGAAACATTTCTCTAATCCTCTTTATTTCTTGACACTTTCTGCTATCTTTCGAGGAACCAGCGTAATCAGTTTATCATTCCATACCTAAGGCCTGCCACCTTCAGCACAGACGATATCAAAAATCTGTGTATCGACATGGGAAATTGTTGGGGAAGTACTCCTGTGACCAATCATAATAGCCCTTCTGCTACCAAGCCTTCTACTCCAAGTAATTACACCATAAAAACCATTCTCAAATCTTCCCTTTTTTCCTAAGGATCTTCTTGTTAATCTTGTTTGATTTATATGTTAATGCAGAAACATCAGCAAACCACAGCAAAGAAAATGGACTGGGGAGCAGAAGCAGCAGCGACCGTAAAGAAAAAGAAAGCGTCAAGATTGCTATGTATGTGAAGAACAAAGACAAGGATGGAACAGCTATAATTCCTCCTACAAGACAGGTCATGGCAATATTGGGACCAAAATCGTTCACTCTGGCAGAGCTGAAGAGTGCTACCAGGAATTTTAGACCTGATACTGTGCTAGGGGAAGGTGGGTTCGGCAGGGTTTTTAAAGGTTGGGTCGATGAAAAGACCTATGCACCGGCTAAAGTTGGCTGTGGAATGGCTGTAGCTGTTAAGAAATCGAACCCAGACAGCTCTCAAGGCCTGCAGGAGTGGCAGGTAACAATCAATTTCTTTCTTTGTTAATTTGTTTTCTGCCATTATAAAGTCAGGAATCTTTGTTTTGCCTAAATCTTTATCTTTCTATGTATAAAACATAGCTTGAATATTTTGGTAGCTCGATCAGCTTTGGAGTTGCTAAAAAAAGTTGGAAAAAAACCTAGATGCTGTAGTGTTTTTTTTTTCATTTGGCGAGCTCCCTCATCCCTCAACCGTTGACAGAAGCACATTTCTGCCACCTGTTGCTTTGACACTTGACCATGTTCAAATTGCATATGATATTTGCATTGATCTTAATATGACGTCCATGCTTACATCTCCAATAGTCATATAATTTTTTTATTTATCTATCTTAGTTTCTCGAAAAATTGAAATGTTCAATTAGGAGAAATTCGTACAAATCCCTGATTTTTACACACCGATTCTCTATCACTTTACCAAGTAATCTATTTTTTATTTCAGTCCCTAATTGCTCAAAAATTTATGATGGTTTTTCAATGCGTTTTGAAGAGAGATTGATGCCACTTTTCTTTTGTAAATGAA
>Ga0325401_1004425_pt1 | contig 13232 bp, 8 predicted proteins | sample PopdelMetagenome_FD_205666 | JGI IMG/M metagenome (GOLD analysis project Ga0325401, IMG submission 205666) | Populus deltoides microbial communities from Bellville, Georgia, United States - Xylem-PdKOR-R2 | ecosystem: Host-associated > Plants > Phyllosphere > Stem > Wood/Secondary xylem | place...
TGAGGGGATTTGAAGTCTTCCCGTTTGGTGGAAGGCGAAATTCATGCATCATCCAATCAGTTTTTGTGCCTTTTCCAGCACTTCCCCGGTAGTAGACCAAGCATTTCTTGAGACCGATGCACTCATGTGTTTCTTTGTCTGAATATATGGGCTTGTCAATACCAGTGGCCTTCCAAAATCCAGATCGTGTCACCCTATTAGGTCTTACGCTGTTCCTGTACTTTCTCCCTCTTAAGCAGAAGAAATACCACTCTTTGTCCTCTGCAGTGCTAACTTAACAAGAATAAGAAAACAGAAAGTTAGAGCCAAGCCAATGATATTATCAGAATGTAGGTGAATTAAAATATGCATTTATCTGCTAATTTAAATCATAGCTTTACACTAAAATCTGAAAGCAGATTCTGATCATGGAGGGAAACAGCGCAAGATTTAGATACTTTTATTTTTTAATTGCATTTTTATATACCTGCTAATACAGGAGGAAATTAGTATTAGAATTATGAGCTAACAACAAGGCAATATCGCGATTTGAGCACCTTCTCTGCTTCTCTTCTAGTGTCCTTTTTCGCAAAATTTTCACCTCGTCCCTCAATTATTTTGTGCAATTACAAATGAATGTCTTGCGTAACTAAAAGTAAATGATTCATATCCGGCCACATGGCTGGATATCGACTGATATCCGGTAGAGCGGCAGGAGCGAGCTGTTGCCATATATCCGATATCAACAAATCCACCATGGGAACCTTTTTATGCTGCAGTTTCTTATTCTTGTTGCTTCTTCTTGTCAAGATGGACAAGCTTATGTTTTAAACATTAGAAAAAAGGAAGATATAATGGATCGGTTTGAGATAACTGTAGTGACTCCAAGGTTTTTATGATCCTTCGATAAGATATCCTTCTATACCATACATCATAGGAAGGTTAAAAAGACTGCAAATAGAAAATTAACTTTCGAGGTAGGGTTGGATTGCCTTGCAAAAAGCAGACCTTACACCCTTTCTCTTCTATGTACTAACCACGGATAAATATCTCAAAAAACAAACAAAATGATTTCAAAATATCTAATTGCTTAACCAGATATCGTTCCTTTCAGTCAGAGACCCATTGAGATCATGCTGGAGTTTCGCAGCTTGACACACCTGAAGTACTATATTTTAGGTATGTGCTGTTTTCTTACACAGTAACCCTGCTTATATACATATATGTCATCTCAAGATAACATAATATGCCTCTAAACAGAAGATTGATTTTGGATACCCAAAGAAAAGCTATAGTTTTGTACACAAAACACGGACGTGATTGCTCACAAGTGAAAAATGAAAGGAGTTCTGTGGTTTCTCTGTAGCTAATTAAAACGAGAAAGTCATAAAAGGTGATGACCTACGTATATAGCTGTGCTTTTAGAGGTGATGGATCGAGTAACATATCTAGATAAACAGTATATATACACGTAAAAGAGCACATCTTACTTGGAAGATCCCATGGATCGTATTTGTAGATATCAATCTGTTTGATGAGTTCAATACCAATTCGTTTCTTTTCCACCTTCCGCCGCAGATAGAACCCAACAAGCTCTTCATCTGTGGGGTGAAATCGGAAACCCGGAAGTATCACTTCCTCATCCTTATCATAATTATCAGAACTAATACAGCCACTCATCTTTGTCACGGCCTCCATCTCTCTCTCTCTCTCTCTCTCTCTCTCTCTATCTATCTATTTCTTCTCTCTTACACCATATATAATGATATTTAGCGCGGTGGTCTTCAAGTATATATTAACATATACTGTGTTCGATGAATGCTTGCGTTGTGTGCTTAGTTTGGTCAAGGCCATGACTTTCATTATAAATTAAGGGTACATAGCTAATAAAGGAAAACGATCAAGTCTTGGAAGAAGTCTGGTAATAAACCGTCAGCTGATAATGATGACTCATAGAAACATGTTCCTGGTAGATGCTGTAGAGAATCTGGGGTGTAAAAATTAGCAAGTGACAAGGGACTTTTTTGGAAAGTTTGAAGTCTCATCAGATATTGAACCAATAAAAGTCTATCTGAAAGAGATACCCTTTGATTATGGAAAATTGGGTTCCTAATTTACTCTTTGTATTTAGGAAAATTTCAACCATGCCATCTCATTGATTTGGAAAGCATATATTTAATTTCATTATATATATATATATATATATATATATATATATAAAAGAAAGAAAGCCACTTTTATGTGAGCATGACTTTAATTAGACATAATAAAACTATTAAAAAAAATCCATATATATTAGAAAAGTTAAAATATAAAAATAGATTATTTATAGATTCATTTTTTTTATCCATTAAACTTTTTCAATATTTCTTCTCAAAAAAATCAAAATATTAATATTAAATATATTAAAATACAATTGAGTATTTAAAATATCTCTTTTTTTTCATTGAAAATTCCATGTATTTTGAATTATTTTGTATTGAACTTGTTATATTTTTCAATAAAAGGAAAAACTTTTCTTAATTATCAAATATAAAAGTGACACTTCAATATTACGGACTCAGATTCTCTCAACATCAGCACCGTTGGCATTATTCTGCATATAAATCAAGTAATCAACAGTAATAATCATAAATGTCAATATTTATCATTAGCAGCCTTTTCTTTTTCCTGCCTTCGAATTGTTAATAGTATTTAACACATTTACTTCAGGTGAAAAACGAATGTCCACGGCGGTTTTCATGTTTTGAATGTATTCTGCGTTTTGAATGTATTCCTCAATGTTTGGTATATTTTTAAAATATTTTTTATTTGAAAATATATTAAAATAATATTTTTTTATTTTTTAAAATTTATTTTTGACATAGTATATTAGAAAATATTAATTTTAAAAAAAATTAATTTATTTCAAGAATGGTTTTGAAACATAAAAACAAATGGGTTTTTTTTTAATATTAAAAAAATAAAAAATAAATAAAAACTATGTAGTTTTGTTTTAAAAATTAAAAAGTCATACTAGGTTTTTTAACACTAGGTAAAAAATTAAAAAGTCAAACATTGTTTCAAAAAGACAAAAATACTTGACTTGTCTATCCTTTCAAAATTAACAGGGCCGGGAAAGGTGACAGGAAGAGAAAATGATAGCTTGCTGACTTTCAGACTTTAGACAATAACATTATAATTGATGATAGCTTAATGCAGTGGGATTATATAATAGAATATTAGCAATATTATAGATTGTTTTTTTAAATATTTTTTATTTGAAAATTTATTAAAATAATATTTTTTTATTTTTACTATTAGTATATTAAAATAATTTTAAAATATAAAAAAATTAGTTAAAACTAAAATAATATATCTTTTCAAAAATATCTTCTAGGCTGGAATCCCAAGCACCTCCCTTGAATTATACATCTGTATGGGGACCAATTCGGATTTCATAGCAGATTTGAATAGAAAGAACTTTGAAATCTTCAATATAAAAGACGAATTGTAAACTTCGAAACATATATATTATGATAAAAAAAAATATATGTAAAATCCCATGTCATATTGAGAGCATATTTTATAGCGTGATAAATATTATTTTTTGAAATTTTTAATTTTAATATATTAAAACGATAAAAAAACATTAAAAAATATTAATTAAAAAACTAAAAATAAAAATTTCAAAAAATACCGTTCAACTACAATCCAAATATATATATATATATATATATATATATATTAAATAGTTGATTTTTTATGATAAAAGTTGCCACATGTGCTTTCATGAAAATTTTATATAAAAAAACTATTTTTTAAATAATTATTACTCTAAATTTTATAATAGATGTTATATTTATTTATGTTAAAAAAAAACAGACAGACTAATTATTAAGAACACTACTTTGGATGTAACTTATAGTATCTCTCAAATAAACAGACACAAATTAATTATGAGGTCTGCCATGCTTTCCATCAGTGGGTTAGAGTATGCTGGCATTGCATAGTAAACAAGAATAAAAAAAATTCAAGGTAGCTTCGGCACGAATATTGAACTCAGTCATGAAAAGCATCTACTCATTAATTTTGGCAGCTGAATTTGTTGACCTGGTAGCCTAGTTAGAGTTTCAAGAAAGGCTAGTAAGCCAGATATCTCTGAAATAGGAGTGAGTCAACTATGACGAGCGTACTAAAATTGATCAATCAAAAAATATGAGAACGGACCGAGTCACTCAGTGAGTGACCATTATCCTTAATTTCAGGAAATTCTAGTACAACCATGTAGCACGTGAGTCAGTAATAAAAGTTTGGGATCAAGAGATTTATTTTTTTTATAGTTTTAGATTCGAACCATGTGGTTGCTAATATAATGACCACTAAAGATTTACATGATTGTTAACTTCAGAACCCGTAAGATTAGTCGAGATGCACGCAAGCTAATCCGGACACCTATGTTAAAAAACAAATTAAATGTTATTAAATTACAATGATTAATATACCATTAAATTTATGTTATTAAATTTGATCCAACTTAGCAAATTAATTTGATGATATATTGATACAGGATGTAATTTAAGTAGGGTTTTAAATTAAATTAAATGTGAGTTGACTTGATTAAACCTGAATGATTAAGGGAGTTAATTTGTACCAATAAATCTGTCAAAATCTAATTTAAAATTTTTAAAATAAAATAAAATAATATAATTTTAAATTAATTTAAAAAAGTCCATTCAATTCATGATATGAGTTTTAATTCAAATCATTTTTAATTAACTTTTCAACAAACTTACCCACGAGGATGCCACCAAACTTGAATGCAAATCAGCTAAATAAGGAAAAGAATTTTCTTTATTTATATACGTGGACATTAAAAAAACTTAAATTGAGGCAAAAGTCCAACCCGTGATTTGAATTCGAGAGAGGAAAAAATCAAAAGAGTCTAGTCTTCCTCCATCACTACAGACATTAGCTGACATGACAGGGCTTCTATTATTGTTTGCCCAATTCTTCCAAATTCTTATAAATAAAAAACCAACCTTATTTTGCCCCCCCTTTCTTTTAAGCTGACTGTGACTATGTGAGTTAATTGATATCCCTAGTCCATCATACAAATCGAAACTAAATTTACTTTTTAAATGGGTTAAAAACAATTTATTTATATTTATCGAGAATTAAATTCTCTTAGCATTATTTGAGATCATCAAAATTTTTCAATGCTACCTAGTTCACAATAGCTATATCGATTTTAAATTTATGATTGATGAGTTAAAATATTTGGTTAAAATTTTATAAATAAAAAAAATCTGATAAAATAAAATGGGTCTAGCAAACACGTTAAATTCAAAAAATTTAGGCTTGGTTAGCCTTAGTGTAGAATACAAATTAGATCCAAAGAGATTGGACTTGGTAGTTAGATAGCGTGGATTTGATAAACATGACAGATCTAAAAAAGTTTGGACTTGGTAGTCAGCCAAGCTCAAGATAGCGTAGGTCTGGCAAACATGTCAGCCCCAAAGAACTTGAACTTGACAGTCAGCCAACCCCAAATATGTCAGACCTAAAGCATTTGGATTCAACCATTGTCAAGTTTTAAGGTTATATGTCTGATCCTAGATGATCTTCTAAAATAAAAGTATTGAAGGTATGATAAATCATCATGCCTCTCTATCTAGAATAATCATTTGTATTGATGTAATGACATCCCTTTATTTATAAATGAATACAAAGTCTCTTAAGAAACTTATTATACTTACTGTCTCATTAATATATGTAAGAGATATTTGTCTCTCATCAATGCTGCTGAAAGTAGAGGAATTTCCAATCCTTTCTTTCTCTGAAAACAACAAGGTTCAGGGGTATAAATACATCGTGAACTATTCAGGTAAGGGTTCATAGCTTTTAATCTTGTAAGATAAACTCTTACAGATTGTAGAGCATTAACCCATTTAAAATTCAAGAACAAAAAATCTTTGTTCCTTGAATTTAAGGATCTTTTAAGACATTTATTGTTTTTCTTATATTTATTGACTTTATCATTGGAGGGTCTTTAAACTACTCTATTGGGACTGTTTTTGTAAGTACTCAAGTACTTGAACGTATTAATTAACCACTATCCAAAACACTAAATAACCTGTTATTTATATATCTTGAATTTTGAAACATCATCAATGATGCTGTCTGTGGAAACATTTACAAAAAGTCATATATAACTTTATTGTTTAATTGTTTTTCCCTAATTATCATTATCAATGGTAAATAATCAGGAACTCTTGAAATATAATGAATTATTAATCTCTCTACCAATACAAATACTCTAGTCCCCACAAAACCAATCCTTCAATAACTTATAGAACAGATACAACTCTTTAAAAGACAAAGTATTTAATACATTGTAATACACTTAAGAAAATAACAAAAACTAACCCTAAAGGAACCTACATCTCCGTGTCAAGTTCCTGGGCCAAATAAACTAAACTTATGGCTAAAACAGGTCTAATTAGGAAGGCATCAATGAAATCTGGGACTTGACCATCTAGAAAACTCTCATTAAAGTCAACTTTATCCCTCTAGACAGATTAAAGAAATACAAGTTTGATATGGCCAAGAAGAGCTTATCCCTTATTGTCTCCGTTAGAGACATAGACTCCTCATATTCAGACTTCAAAGCTCGGGAGTAATTCTTCAAGTTTTCCATTCATGTACGAGAGTTTTGAACCTCTTCTCTAGCTATCCTCAGCTCCTATTTTAAGGTCTTTCTTGTCCCTTTAAGCTCAACCACCTTTTTCTTCAAGTTATTCGTCCCTCTATCTAAGAAGTCAATTTGGTTGTATGCCTTTACCAGCTTTTGTTCAATTGACTCTAAGACGTAAGTTTAGGCTCTCATATGCTCTTATAGCTTGGAGTAAGCAGTCTTAAGAGAGTTCATCTCAATATCTTGAGCAACCTTTTCTTTTCAAAGTCTGCATACTTTAAACTTATTAATACGATACTGCTTAATGAACTCTTTCATGGTTCTTTTCTCATTAGCCTATTCACTCTTGAAGTGAGCACACATTATAAAAGTCTAAACAACAAAAGAGATAAGATAAGTTATTTTTTAAAATAGCATAAAAAATTTAGTTTGCTATCTTACTTAAAAAGCCATGTGTCCAATAATAGCCAAATGACACTGAAAGCTTAGGTCATCTAGTCCTTCCATATCATAACAAAAAATAAGGAGTTTTTCCAATGTCTCAATCACATCCAACCCATCAGGTCTTAGCGTGGACCTTCCCTAAAGAATAGTCTCCATTATCCTCTTCTCTTCCTCACTTAAAATGGGGAAATAAATGGGGACATGATCCAAATTGAGATTAGATAAGATATCCTCTATCCTGGAGGGTGAATGAGCTTGACTGGAAGACCTCGAAACACTATATAAAGGAGGAATAATCTCCACATCAGAATATGATAGGATGGAGACTCTCCTTCTTTTCTATTGGCAAAACGGCCTTTAGAATGACCAAGTTTGGTGTTGGCACCCTGAGACCTCCCGATAGGAGAGGGGGGGGAGAGAGAGAGACAGACCCTTATGCTGCCTCTTGACATACCTTATCAGTAGGAAGGTCAGTTATAAGGATGTATTCAGGAACATCCTCAGTTTGGACAATGGGAATCTCCTAATTTGAATGGAAGACCTAACTCTTCGTCTTTGCATCAATAGTTGACTGTCTTTAAAAGAAGAGTCGTCACTTGAAGAGAGCGTAGACATGTGACTAGGCACAAAAGGGATAGACCCACTGAATTAGATTCCAATAGTCTCAAGTAAAGACCCTGCACGAAGAAATAGTTAGAGAATGAAAGGTATTAAAATAAAAAAATATATATGAAAAAAAATTACCCTAATGCTATATAGCTTTTTAGTCATACAACTGATGTCATATTTAGTATGAAGGTTATTCATCCTGGTGTAAACCCTTTCCTCCTTCAGCCCCAATAGGAGCTTGTCATTTACACCCACTAGAGGTGTCCTCCAATAATAGGTATAGCCCTATATTGGGCTATAATCATCCTGAGGTCTGGCTAGGCCATCAAACCTCATTATAAACAATTGCTCCTTTAATTTTTTGGAGTGGGTGGACTTTCCCCTCGTGATATTCTTTATTGGCCCATTTCATCTATTGATGAAAGTAAACAGGCAGGGGATTGAAGGTCTTCCTTCACTGCTACTAATCAAGGTATAACACTGCCTAAATACCCTGATTGTAGGCCCCTCATTCAAAGTCCTTAATAACTTTTCAAATAAGAATAAAATGGTTTATCCATTAGGATGAATTTAAGCATGACTGAGGTTGTACTACATTAGAATATCCCTTATAAATACTTGTAAAGAAAACAAGCTTCCAAACTCGTATAAGCATAGGGGTAGTAATTATAACATCACCCCCCTATATTTGCTGATGACCTAAGAAATATAGTCACTAGCTTTAGGGATGACCATTTTATAATCTCCTAGCTGACTAGCATTGGCTAGGGTTACTTAGTCCCAAGTCACCGAATTTTGTGCATCATGCACAAGAGTCCTAGGCAACCTCAGTTGTCCTCTTAGGTTTGTAATCTCATGAGGAATGTCCCCATCCCTTCTTCCAGTAAAAAAAGGTTAAACACAGTCACTCTTAGATATATGACCAATCCTTATGGCTGGAGATCTTCAACGAGCACTTTTAGTTTCAAGTTTGAAATTGAAATCATCTTCAGGAGATATGTTTCCTTTCCCTTTTCTAAAAGTCATAATGGTATAAGGAAGAAGAGATTGAAAAAGGGTTTACATAAATACAAGAGAAGAAAATCTAGTTTACCCAGTCAAAGAAATCCCTTCGGCTATACAATTGCTCTTTTATTGTGAAAAATTGAAAATTTCTAAGTCAGGTAATATTGGAAAAAAATGATTTGTAAAAGTAATAAAAGGGAGAGAAGAAATGAATGAATGATAGATGGCATCTCATCTATAACCATAGAAGGGTCAGAAGCCTGCAATATTTATTGTACGTCATTGGGTGGTTTTTCCAAAATATTTTTGCTTTATTTTCCATAGAAAATCTTTTAGATCAATCAACAACACCTCTTCACAAAGGAAGAAAAGACATGTACTAACCAACTATCTCTCAAAAAATTTCTGAAGTCTTTAATACAAGATTACACATTAAAGACTTGAGGGGCAACTAATGGGTTAAAATATTTGGTTAAGATTTTTATAAATAGAATAAATCTTAACCAAATAAAATGGGTTTGACAAATATGTCAGACCTAAAAAACTTAGGCTTGGCGGTCGACCAAGCCCAAGGTAGCCTGGGTCTAGCAAACAAGTCAGATCCAAAGGACTTGGGCTTGGTAGTCAGCCATGCTCAATATAGCGTGGGTCTGGCAAACATGGTAGACTCAAAAAGCTTGGACTTGGTAATCAGTCAAGCTCAAGATAACGCGAGTTTGGAAAACATGTCAGACTCAAAGAGCCTGGATTTGATAATCAGCCAAATTCAAGACAGTACGAGTTTGCCAAACACGTCAGACCCAAAGAACTTGAGCTTGATAGTCAGCCAAGCCTAAGGCAGTGTGGGTCTGGAAAACATGCCAGACCCAAAGCATTTAGATTCAACCATTACCAAGTTTTAAGACTGTGTGTCTGATCCTAGACGATCATTTAAAATAAAAGTATTGAAGGTATGATAGATCGTTATGTCTCTTTGTCTAAAATAATCATTTGTATTGATGTAATGATTTTCATACTTATTGTCTCATTAATATATGTAAGAGATATTTATCTCTCATTAATTCCGTCAAAAGCATAGGACTTTCCAGTCCTTTTTTTATTTGAAAACGACAAGGTTCGGGAGGTATAAATACCTCCTGAACCATTCAGGTAAGAGTTCATAATTTTTTATCTCATATGATAAACTCTTATAGATTTCAGAGCATTAATCCACTTAAAACTCAAGAACAAGCATCATTGTTCCTTGAATTTAAAACTCTTTCACGACATTTATTGTCTTTCCCATATATACTGATTTTATCATCAGAGGGTTTTAAGTCCCCTTAATTAGAAAAGTCTTTGCATGTGATTAAACTTTTACCATAAATATGAAATTATTGAAATTAAAAAGACAAAATCTAAGAACTTGAACATATTGATAAACCACCATCTAAAACATCAAATAACTTGTTATTTACATATCTTAGATGTTGAAAGATCATCAATAACATGTCAAAATTGATGAAAATTTAACATTTAGTTATACTTTACTCGTAGTTGTAAGCTCAATTTCACTTAAATAAAATGAAAAGATAAAATACATCTCTTTCACAAATCAAAAGTCTTTATTTCAAATAGAATTCACCAGGAACATACCTAAAGTAAATGTATGTTTTAAGAGGAGCATTAATAAAATTTGAGAAAGGAAAACAAAATAGCCGGTTTATGTAATTAAACCAATCTATGGGGATTAGGGGATTTAAAAGTATATACTAGTTTAAATGGATACATATAAAATTATTTATATTCGATTTTCCTGTTTAATCCATTCTCTTTCTCTAAAACAATTATTAAACTTAATTTGTAGTTGAGTTTAAACAAGATTCAGGTTATGAATTTAGTATACTAACTCAAATTAATCCGGATTAATTAGTTTTTGAGTTAAAATAACATTATATAATCTTTTTAAAAATCAAATAAAATTTTAACCGAAACATAAATTCACCATGTCAAATTAGTTAATATCCGAGTCTTGAGTTGACTCATCGCATTTTGTTCGTATCGTAAATGACGGGAAAATGAATTTTCAGCGAAACAAGCTTCTATGTTTACACAAACGTAATTCAAATGGACAGAAACCAATCACAAACGAGCACGAGAAAACTTTTACATGATATCTTCTTCTTCCACTTTGACGAGAAAGTTCAACGTTTTTTGTTTAATTTGGAAGGATGATTGCTGTCCAACCAGCTTATCGGAAGCATAGGAGAAGGAGTTCCTGTCTGGTTTAACATTTTAAAAGTATTTTTAAAAAAATTAAAAATTTTAATTTTTTTTGTTTTAAACTAATATTTTTTTGGTGTTTTGATATTAAAAATTATTTTTTTAAAAAAATAAAAATAAAAAATAAATTATTTAAATATATTTTTAAATAAAAAATACCTGGAATAGAGGCGTACACGGAAAAATTAACGGAAAACGAAAGGCATACTAGCTAGTATGCATAAGTTTAGCAAATCACAGGAACTACGACAAAGATTTATTTCTTTAAGAAAGTACACGGCAAAATCATAGATGTAAAATAAGTTAGACATGGAGTTAGTTTATTTTTGTATTTTAAAAAAAAAATTAATTATTTTATTTTTTAAAAATTATTTTATTTTTTCAAATAAAATTTTTAAATCGTTTTAATATAGTCACATCAAAAATATATTTTAAAAAATAAAAAATATTATTTTAATATATTTTTAAATAAAAAATACTTTATAAATAATCATTATCCTACTGTGAAACATCACCTTCAACATCTTCAACATTATTTCTAACTACGTTCTTAAAGTGTTTCTTGGAGAACATACATGATTTCTAGAAAACTAATTTTCGTAAACAAATAAGACCTGAGTGATATTTTCCATTAGAAATGTACGACAACTCCAATTTATATTAAAAAAAAATAAAAATGATTGTGGATTATATTTAGAACGGGCTTTGGCTAGCGTTTTTATCAAACATCTTGAACCAAACATAACTCCTCATTTATGATGATTAATATGCTGTGTAAAGGAAGGGAAATTGAAGGAGTTCATCGGATACTTTATGATGATTAAGCATTGTTGAGTTCCAAGTCGAGGCAGGAATTAAATTTATAAATGAAACCTCTTAAACTTTCTTCTAAGCTTCTTGCTTTAATGGTGTTAAAAACCAATCTTGTGCGTCACAGAAATATTTCAAATGGAGACACAGAAAAGTCAACCAGAAAAACAGCAATCATCTGCATCCCTGGATCCTGCTGTCACTTCATGTCGTAAAAAGAAGAGGGATGATGCCACTTTTTTGGAGGATGTGAAGGATCACATCGATGAGTTCATTTATGCGTCTATGGATGAGCACAAGTCTTGTTTTACGAAGACAATCAAGAAGGTTTATTCCCACTTTTAAGTTGAATGTTTAATTGCTAATTGCCAAGTACCAACCGACAAATTTACTGTGTAAATCTCCGAGTGCGTGTGAACTGGTAGCTGACCTAATACTTGGTTTATTTTCAGATGTTTGGAATGTCAGACTGTTGCTGAGAGGATTGCTGATGCGAAGGAAGTTGAAAGTTCTCTGCCTCTCCGAACTGTAGTGGCAGAGTAGAATGTCTTCTCCCTTACTGTAAATTTGTACTAGCTCATGATGCTAGTTTGAGTTTGTCATAAAAGAGTTGCGACATCAGTATTTAGTGCAGCTTGTTAATTTCACATTACTCTGTTCAGTTTTGACTTTTGAAGTTCGAATTCTACGAGGACACCATCTTAGGACTTTTATTTCATCCGCCCCCTCAAAGGGGTTTTCCCAACTCCTTGGAAGAGCGAACCCTTCAAATAGTGCTTCTTTAAGGGTTTCTCTGTTTTTATCAAGACAAACTAGTTCCAGTCTTGTTGCCTTAGTTTCCTTTCCTTTCATTCTCTCTCTCAATTCTTATTAGACACATCACCGTTTCCCTATAAAATCATGGGTGTTTTACTTTTCAGCTCTGGGAGCCTAACCTGAAGCTTGAACCCTGATGGTCAAGCAAGATCATTTCTGACCACGATACCTATCTCAGTTTAATGTTTACCTCCTACTATGATAATTATGGATATGACTCAGCTGTAAGTAGCAGTCTAATTGAGCCGGGCTTGTACTTCGGGCTACTTAGAATTTCAAGTCGCTCCGAATAGAGCTCGTGCACAGGCAAGGAAAACAGATGCTACCACCAAAATAGAAAAAAATCAGGCAAAGGTTTGAGGAAAAATGAATAGGGAACAAAAGAATACTAGTGAAATATCAAATCCTCAACGGCCACAGTTGTTAAAACAGGGGAGGAACAATGCTGGCTGTGAAATGTGTAATCAGCATTCAAAATAAAGGGATCATCTATCATTCACTACTGTTCAGCTTTCTGGCATTCATAGACCTGTGGGGAATTCTCCAGGAAGCGAAGGACAGAACATGTTTCTGAGCTTTGTGAAAAAATGTGGAACTCTGATTAGTTTCTTCGGACAGCCCACAATTGGAT
>Ga0325401_1004431_pt1 | contig 13229 bp, 13 predicted proteins | sample PopdelMetagenome_FD_205666 | JGI IMG/M metagenome (GOLD analysis project Ga0325401, IMG submission 205666) | Populus deltoides microbial communities from Bellville, Georgia, United States - Xylem-PdKOR-R2 | ecosystem: Host-associated > Plants > Phyllosphere > Stem > Wood/Secondary xylem | place...
GTGACGCTGGCCGCGGCGCTGACGCTGCCTGCCGGTTTCCCGGGCCGCGACTTCGTGCTGCTCGCCGCCTTTGCCGCGATCCTGGTCACGGCGATCGCGCAGGGCACGACGCTCGGCCTCGTCATCCGCTGGACGGGGGTGCGCCGCACGGCCGCCGACGAGCCGCCGCTCGACCTGTTCGCCGCCGAGCAGGCGGTGATACGAGCGCAGCTGGCCGCGTTGGAGCGGCTGGCGCGGGACGAGGACGGCAACGTCGTCCATCCCCAGCTGCTCCGCCGATACACCGCGCGGGCAACGGCCGGCGAGACCTTCTCCGGCACGCACGAGGAGCGCGTACAGGCCATCGCGTCGCATTTCGACGTCATCATCGGCGCGGTCGAGGCGGGACGCGAGGAACTGGTACGGCTTCACCGGCAGCACCGTATCGACAACGAGACGCTGCGCGGCCTGGAACTGGACCTCGACCTGGAAGAGCTCGGCGCCATCTCGGCCAAGGCGTAGAGCCAATGCTTGTGTCGACGGCTTCGTCGATCGGTCGATGATTTGACCGGGCCGGCATAAGCCGAACGAGCGTCTCGTTTCAAGGAGCGGCAGAACAACGCCGAGTGGCCGGATCTAGGGTCAGTGCCGCAATTGCCGTGGCATGAGGTCGCCAGACCGAACACGCCAAGGACGCTCGCCTTGCAAGGCGTTAAGGTCCCCGCTGTCCGGCAACGATCATGTCACGGAGTGCCTGCAGGGCCGCGCTGGTGCGGTGGCGATGCGGATAATAGAGGTGGTAGCCCGGCAGCGCCCGACACCAGTCGGGCAGTACCTGCTCAAGGCGTCCCGCGGCCACCGCGTCGTGCGTCAGATCGGCGACGAACTCGACGATGCCGAGCCCGTCCTCGGCGAGCGGCACCAGCATCTCGGACTGGTTGACGAAGAAGGGGCCGGCCGGCGTGAATCGGAACTCTTCGCCATCGCAGGCCATGCGCCACGTCTCGATCGTGCCCGTCGTCGCCGAACGGAAGCCGACGCAGCTGTGCGCGGCGAGGTCGCGCGGGTGGTCGGGCCGGCCGTGCCGGTCGAGATAGGCCGGCGATGCCAGCATCGCGATGCGCATGTCGGGACCCAGCCTCACCGCCACCATGTCCTGCTGCACGAGATGGCCGAACCGGATGCCGGCATCGAAGCCTCCGCGCACGACGTCGATCAGGGTGTTCTCGATCGACAGTTCGAGCGTCACGCGAGGGTAGCGTCGTCGAAACGCCGGCAGGATCGGGCGAAGCAGCTCGTGGAACGCCGTTCGCGGGATCGTCAGGCGGAGCGGCCCGTGCGGCTCGCCGCCCGCGAGGAAACGGGCGGCGTCGCGGATCGCCCCCACGGCCGGCTCGACCTCTAGGCGGTAGCGCTCACCCGCGTCGGTCAGTCTGACGCTGCGGGTGGTGCGCTGAAGGAGCGTGGTGCCGAGATGACGCTCCAGGGCACGCACCTGCTGACTGACCGCCGATGGCGAGATGCCGAGCCGGACCGCGGCGGCGGTGAAGCTGTCACTGTCCGCAACGGCTAGGAAGGCAGACAGACCAGGCGGAAGATCACGATCGATCACGATCATGAAGCTATGCTTCAAGCCGTATCGCGGGTCGAGCCACTAAAACTCGATCGTAGCCAACAGCACATTCATGACTGCGATCGATCCAGATGGAAGCAAACGCATGGGTGATGAACGAGGACTGGCGCTGGTCACGGGCGGATCGCGCGGGATCGGACGGGCGACGTGCCTGCGGCTCGCGCAGGACGGATACGCGGTCGGGGTCGGCTATGCTCACGGCGCTGACGACGCACACGAGGTAATTGGTGCCATTCGCAACGGCGGTGGTCGTGCGGAAGCGTTCCAGCTCGACGTGGCGGAGCCCGCGGCTGTGTCGGCGTTCTTCGCCGACGCGGAGGCGGCACTCGGCCCCTTGCGCGTCTTGGTCGCGAACGCGGGCATCCTCGGTGACGAGCGGCGGATCGACGAGCAGGAGCCGCAGGCATTGCGCCGGCTGCTCGACGTCAACGTGCTGGGAACGATGCTGTGCGCGCAGGCGGCGATCCGGCGCCTGTCGAGCCGGCACGGCGGTGCCGGCGGGACGATCGTGCTGCTGACGTCGGTCGCCGCGCGGCTCGGCGGGTTGAGCGGCCTGGTCGCCTACGCCGCCAGCAAGGGCGCGATCCAGACGCTGGCACATGGTCTGTCGAACGAGGTCGCCGGTGAGGGCGTCCGCGTCGTCGGCGTCGCACCCGGCGTTATCCGTACCGACATGACCTCCGCCGACGCCGAGGAGGCCGCCCGCTCGGGCACGCCGATGGCGCGAACGGGCACGCCCGAGGAGGTGGCCGAGGCGATCGCCTGGCTGGCCTCGCCCGCCGCATCCTACGTGTCGGGCACGGTGCTGACCGTGTCCGGCGGACGCTGAGGAGAAGGTTCATGCCTCATCTGACTACCCGCGACGGCACCGACCTGTTCTACACCGACTGGGGCACCGGCCGCCCCGTGGTGCTGATCCACGGCTGGCCGCTTTCTTCCGCCTTTTGGGAGTATCAGGCACGCGTGCTGGCGGAGGCGGGCTACCGCGTCGTCGCCTACGATCGGCGCGGCTTCGGCCGTTCCGACCAGCCGTGGAGCGGCTATGACTACGATACGCTCGTCGACGATCTCGCCGACGTCCTGTCGACGCTCGATCTCAGCAAGGTCACCCTCGTCGGTTTCTCGATGGGCGGCGGCGAGGTCGCGCGCTACCTGTCCCGACACGGCACCGGACGCGTGGCGCAGGCGGTGCTGATCGCCGCGGTGACGCCGTTCCTGCTGAAGACCGACGATCATCCCGAAGGCGTCGACAAGGCGGTCTACGACGAGATGGTTGACGCGGTGGAGCGGGACCGGCCGGCATACCTTGAAGGGTTTGCACGCAGCTTCTTCGGCATCGATCGACCGAACTCGACCATCTCGGAAGGCATCATCCGCTGGTACATGCAGCTCGCGCTCCAGGCCGCGCCGCACGCGACCATCCTGACGGCACGAGCCTGGTCAGAGACGGACTTCCGCCCGGACATGGCGAGCTTCACCGTCCCGACATTGGTGCTGCACGGCGGTGGCGACGAGAACGTGCCCGCGGCGATCGCCGGGCGGGCTGCTGCGGCGGCGATCCCAGGCTCCCGCTACGTCGAGTATGAGGGCGCACAGCATGCCGTCATCATCGACAGCGCGGCGCGGGTGAACGCGGACCTGCTCGCCTTCCTTGGGCAAGCGCTCGAAGACGCGGCGAAGTGATCCTTCCCGCCGGGACGTGCTGGCCGCCAGCCTCGCCGTTGGCATCGACGGAACGGCTGCCCGCGCCGGCACCTATCCACGCCGACAGGAAGCAGGAAGAACGATCCGCATGAAGCACGTACGCACCGAGGTACTCGACATCGCCTATCTAGAGGGCGGTTCGGCCGATGGCTGGCCGGTGCTGATGCTGCATGGCTGGCCGGACGATCCGCACGGCCTGACCGACGTCGCGGCGCTGCTTCAATCGCAGGGCTTCCGCACGATCGCGCCGTGGTTACGCGGTTTCGGGCCGACCCGCTTCCGGTCGCCCGAGACGCTGCGCGACGGGCGGGCGCTGGTGCTGGCGCAGGATGCGATCGAATTGCTCGACGCGCTCGGCATCGGCCGCTGCACCGTCGTCGGTCATGACTGGGGCGGGCGCGCCGCCTACAACCTCGCCGCGCTCGTCCCCGACCGGCTCGACACGATCGCCGCGCTGGCGATCGGCTACGCGCCGAACGGCCGCTTCACGACGCCGGGGTTCGAGCAGGCGCGTCGCTGGTGGTACCAGTGGTACATGAACCACGAGGGTGGTGCCGAGCAGGTACGCGCCGATCCGGTCGGCTTCGCACGTATCCAGTGGGACACCTGGTCGCCAGAGGGCTGGTACGACGAGGCGACCTTCGCGCGAACGGCCGAGAGTTTCCGCAACCCCGACTGGGCGGCGATCACGCTTCAGGGCTATCGGTCCCGTTGGCTCTCCGAGCCGCTCGATCCACGGTACGACACCGTTGCCGCAAAGGTGGCTGCTACTGACCGGCTGAGCGTTCCGACCCTGATGATCCAAGGTGAGGCTGATGCCTGCGATCCGCCCGCGGAGTCCGCAAACGATGCTCGCTGGTTCGATGGCCCGTACGAGCGTGTACTACTGCCGGGTGTCGGCCATTTCCCAGGACGTGAGGCGCCGGCTCAGGTTGCTGAGGCGGTGATCGACTTCCGCGACCGGATCAGCGCGGAGCTACCTTCAAAGCGGGGATGAACAAGCGTCTGATTCCGGGAAGACGCAAGTCTGCCCGGAATGTCGCTTTTTGAGTGAATACCGCTTGTAGGCAGCCTGGTCGCTCGCGACCGAGAGCAGCGGCGCTTGCAGCTGTCCGGCCCACCGCGCAGGATGATAGTTGCGGGGTGGATCCGCGAGCCTGGGAGAGCTGTCATGTGCGACGACCTGACCAACGCCGATAACGAGCGGTTCCTGGCCGGCGTATCGCGTCGCGCCTTCGGCGCCGGGGCCGCCGCGACGGGGTTGGCGGCCTTGCTGCCCGCGCCCGCCGACGCCGCTCCGATCAAGGGGCGTGACGTGACCGTGACGACGCCCGACGGGCATTGCGATGCCTACCTGGTGGCGCCCGCCGGCGGCCGCCACCCGGGCGTGATCGTCTGGCCCGACATCTTCGGCCTGCGCCCGGCTTTCCGCCAGATGGCCGACCGGCTGGCCCAGTCCGGCTACGCGGTGCTGACCGTGAACCAGTTCTACCGCTCCACCAAGGCGCCGTTCGTGACGCCGGGCGAGGGCATGACCCCGGCGTTCCGGGACAAGGTCGGGCCGTGGCGGGCGCTGCTGACGCCCGAGGCGACGACGCGCGACGCCAAGGCCTTCGTCGCTTTCCTTGACGAGCAGCCGCAGGTGGCGACGAAGCGCGGCATCGGCGCCACCGGCTACTGCATGGGCGGTCCCATGGTGATGCTGACCGCCGCCGCGGCGCCGGAGCGGGTGCGGGCGGGCGCGACCTTCCACGGCGGCGGGATGGCGACCGAGCCGATGCTGGCGCTGGTGCCCGGCATGCGGGCGAGCTGGCTCGTCGCGATCGCTCAGAACGACGACGCGCGCGCCCCCGGCGACAAAGACGCGCTGCGCCGCGCCTTCGCGGCGAACAAGGCCCCGGCCGAGATCGAGGTTTACCCGGGTACCATGCACGGCTGGTGCCCGCCCGACAGCCAGGTGTACGATGCCGCCCAGGCCGAGCGCGCCTGGAGCCGACTGCTCGACCGGTTCGGCCGGGCGCTTGCCTGAGGCGGGTCGGCTGCCAAACCGCTAGCCGCCGCCAGACCACCTCGGAGCCGGTCGGCGGTCCGAAACCCGCCCGCGCTGCCGTGGAAGTCAACCGTCAGGATTGGGGCTTAGAGCGGTTTCCAACCAAGTTGAACCATTGTCATCGCCCTGCGGGCGACCGCTTCGCGGCGGGTCGATTTCGATCCGGGGCGGCGTTGCTCGTCCGTCACGATGCCCAGGCATCGCTCCCTCCTCTCGCCTTGCCCCGAACCGAAATCAACTCCGTGCCAATGATCCAACTCGATCGGAAACCGCTCTAACGGCACCATAGCGCCGACCCCGCCGCCCGCCATGCTCCAGCCGATTGGCGGGACGAAGGCGTATCGGCGACACGGGCATGAGATGCTGCGTTATCGGCGACAGGAGCTTCAAAGCCTCCTGGTCGCGGCCGAACCTTTCTCGCCGTACGCCACGCGCGAGTCCCCCAGCCGCGCCTCCAGCAGCGCCGCCGTACGCCGGGCCTGGTGAAAACATCCGGTACGCAGCGGCAGCGAGAAGGCGAGTACGGTTCCGCGGACCGTCGCCTTGCGCAGCCAGTAGTAGCTTCCGCCGCGCAGCCGCAGGTTGGGGCAGGCCATCGCCGCCGCTCCATGGGTACAGCGATGGGCGCAAACGCACGCGTTCGTCCCCGATCGCCGGGGTAGGCGGTGCAAAAACAAAAGCTTAGCGCTAATTGGTCGGGGAGAGAGGATTCGAACCTCCGGCCCCTGCCTCCCGAAGGCAGTGCTCTACCAGGCTGAGCTACTCCCCGACGGAGTGGGCGGGGCGCGCTGGCCCCGGTGCCCGGAGGCGCGCCTATAGCCATGCCCCCCGGGGCTGGCAAGCGGGGTCGCGCACCCGTTTCGGGACGCGCGACGGCTCTCGACCGGCTGGTGGGCGGGCTGCTAGCGGCGGACGGCGTGGACCCCGTCGAGATCGTCGCTGCCGTCCTGGTTCTGTTGAACGTCGCGCTGGTGGCGCGGCGCAGCGTATGGAACTATCCCGTCGGCATCGCCGCCGTGCTGCTCTATGGCTGGGTGTTCGCGGTCGCGCGCCTCTACAGCGACGCGGGATTGCAGGGCTTTTTCCTGGTCCTCAACGTCTATGGCTGGCGCAACTGGGCCGCCAATCGCCAAGCGGCCGGCACCGTGCAGGTACTGCGCCTGTCGAACCCGGCGCGCCTGGCCTGGGTCGCGGGCATCGCGGGCGTGGCGTGGGGCTGGGGCGGCCTTATGCACCGCTACACCGACGCGTCCTATCCCTGGTGGGACGCGGGCATCGCCGCCGCCAGCGTGGCGGCGCAGGTGATGATGGCCCGGCGCCAGTGGGAGAACTGGCTGTTGTGGATCGCGGTGGACGTGGCCTCGGTCGGGTTATACGCGAACAAGGGATTATGGCCGACGACGCTGGTCTACTCGTTGCTGACGGGCTTGGCGGTGTGGGGCCTGGGCGACTGGCTGCGCGCGCGGCGGCGGCAGCGGGACAAGCGGCGGGGATCGGCGTGACGTTTCGGACCATCTGCCTCCATGGGCCCGAGAGCACGGGCAAGACCGCCATGGCGCCCCGGCTCGCCCGGCATTTCGACACGCGCTGGGTGGCGGAGTTCGGCCGCACCTATTGCGAGGCGTTCGGCACCGACCTGACCATGGCCGACCTAGTGGCGATCGCCCAGGCGCACGATCGCAAGACGGTGGACGCCGTCGCGTCGGGCACCCACCCGGTGATCCTAGACACCGATCCGCTGATGACGGCGGTCTGGGCCGACATGCTGTTCGGGCGCCGCGACCCGTGGTTCGCGCGCTGGAACAACCATGCCGACCTGTACCTGTTGTTCGACATCGACCTGCCCTGGGAAGCGGACGGCACGCGACTGTTCGGCAGCGCGCGGGAGCGGCAACTGTTCTTCGACCGGTCGCGGGCCGAACTGGAGCGGCGCGGCGTGCGCTGGGCAATGGTCCGGGGCGAGGGGTCGCGCCGATACCTGAACGCGGTGGAGGCGATCGAGCGCGCCGCTGCCGACCTGCGCGCGACCGCGCCGCGCTGAGGGCCTGTTCTGGAACGCGCTGCGGCGCGTTCTGCGGCACCCGCCCGCTTGGGGTCGGCGGACGGGGGTGCTAGGGGGCGGCCTTTCCAGCAATAGCATTGGCCGGCCCCCACCCGTGGCGACACCCCTCGACCGTATCCGCAACTTCTCCATCATCGCGCACATCGACCACGGCAAGTCGACGCTGGCCGACCGCTTGATCCAGGCGACGGGCGGCCTCACCGACCGCGAGATGAGCGAGCAGGTGCTCGACAACATGGAGATCGAGAAGGAGCGCGGCATCACCATCAAGGCGCAGACGGTGCGCCTGGAATGGCGCGGCCACGTGCTGAACCTGATGGACACGCCCGGCCACGTCGACTTCGCCTATGAGGTGTCGCGGTCGTTGGCCGCCTGCGAGGGCGCGCTGCTGGTGGTGGACGCGGCGCAGGGCGTGGAAGCGCAGACGCTGGCCAACGTCTACCAGTCGATCGAGCACGACCACGAGATCGTGCCCGTCATCAACAAGATCGACCTGCCCGCCGCCGAGCCCGAAAAGGTCAAGGCGGAGATCGAGGACGTGATCGGGCTCGACGCGTCCCAGGCGGTGCTGGCGTCGGCCAAGTCGGGCATCGGCATCACCGAGGTGCTGGACGCCGTCGTCGATCGTATCCCCCCGCCCAAGGGCGACGCGGCCGCGCCGTTGAAGGCGATGCTGGTCGACTCATGGTACGACCCGTATCTGGGCGTGGTCATCCTGGTCCGCGTGGTCGACGGCACGCTCAGGAAGGGCCAGCAGGTCACCTTCATGCAGGCGGGCACCCAGCACCTGGTCGACCGCGTCGGCTGCTTCCGCCCCAAGATCGAGCAATTGACCGACCTGGGACCGGGCGAGATCGGCTTCATCACCGCGCAGATCAAGGACGTGGCCCAGGCCCGCGTCGGCGACACACTGACCGACGCCAGGAAGCCCGCCGCCCGGGCGCTGCCCGGGTTCAAGGAAGTCCAGCCGGTCGTGTTCTGCGGCCTGTTTCCCACCGATGCCGCCGATTTCGACAAGCTGCGCGAAAGCATCTCCAAGCTCAGGCTGAACGACGCCAGCTTTTCCTTCGAAATGGAAACGTCCGCGGCACTCGGCTTCGGCTTCCGCTGCGGCTTCCTGGGGCTGCTGCACCTGGAGATCATTCAGGAGCGCCTCACGCGCGAGTACGACCTGGACCTCATCACCACCGCGCCCAGCGTGGTGTACGAGATCGAGCTGACCCATGGCGGCGGTCACGTCGAACTGCACAACCCCGCCGACATGCCCGATCCCAACAAGATCGCGACCATCGCCGAGCCGTGGATCAACGCCACCATCTACGTCCCCGACGAGTATCTCGGCTCCGTCCTCAAGCTGTGCCAGGACCGGCGCGGCATTCAGCAGAACCTGACCTATGTCGGCGGGCGGGCGCAGGCGACGTACGAACTGCCGCTGAACGAGGTGGTGTTCGACTTCTACGACCGGCTGAAGTCGCTTTCCAAGGTCTATGCCAGTTTCGACTATACCCAGATCGGCTATCGCGAGGGCGACCTGGTCAAGATGGGCATATTGGTCAACGAGGAGCCGGTCGATGCGCTGTCGATGATCGTCCACCGCTCGACCGCGGAGGTGCGCGGGCGCGGCATGGTGGAACGGTTGAAGGAACTGATCCCCCGCCACCTGTTCAAGATTCCGATCCAGGCGGCGATCGGCGGCAAGGTGATCGCGCGCGAGACGATCAGCGCGATGCGCAAGGACGTGACCGCCAAATGCTACGGCGGCGACGCCACCCGCAAGCGCAAGCTGCTAGAAAAGCAGAAGAAGGGCAAGGCCAAGATGCGGGAATACGGCAGCGTCCAGATCCCGCAGGAGGCGTTCATCGCCGCGCTCCGGATGGGCGACGACGCATAGGGGGATCGACATTCGGCTTTCCGGTCGATTAGCCCTTACGTTACCCCGGACTTGTTCCGGGGTCCACCGTCGTACAGACGTCGGACGCATCTCAGTTGCCCCCGGAACAAGTCCGGGGTGACGAAGGCTGAATATCGATCCGCTTTGGGCGCTGCCACCTATCCTGAGTGCAGCGCGGCCGGCGGGCCGGCATGGCCGGACCCGTTCGACGCCGCGGCTTCGCTACGGCGCTGTCCCGATTTGCTACGCCGTTCGTCGCCCGACCTCGCAACCCTCACCGTCTCGTCCGCGTTAACCCTCTCTAAAAACCAAGGGAGAGGACCATGCAAAAGGGTATCATGGCGTTATGCCTGGCGTCCGCGGCGATCGCGGCGTCGCCGCTGCAAGCGGGCCGCACGACCGACCGTTACACGTCGTTGACGGTGTTCGGTGACAGCTTGGTCGATGCGGGCAACGTGTTCGCATTGACGGGAGGGCGAACACCGGCGGAAACCAGCGGCTATTTCCAGGGCCGGTTCACCAACGGTTATGATTATACCGACCTGCTGAGCCTGTCCTTGTTCAACGCGCCCACCGTCGCGTCGCTGAACGGCGGCGCGAACTACGCCTATGGCGGTGCGCGCATCCTACAAACCAATCCGGCAGTGCTGGACTTGCAGGAGCAGTTCTCGGTGTTCACCGGCCGGCTGGGCGCGACCGGCCGGGCCGACGCCAACGGTCTCTACGTCCTCAACTTCGGCGGCAACGATCAGTTCAACGCCGGAACGCTGGCGCCCGGCTTCGGGGGCACGGACGCCTATTTCACCGAGGCCGCGCGCGTCTATGCTCGGGCGGTGGCGGACCTGGACGGTCTGGGCGCTCGCAGCATCCTGATAACCGGCTTCCCGGTGGACGACGCCAACGCGACCCGCGCCAACCAATTGCTGACGGCGGCTTTGAACGGCTTGACGTTGAACGCCGACACCACCGTGCTGCGCTACGATTACGTCGGCGCCTTCGCTCGCATCGCGGCCAACCCGACCGCGTTCGGGGTCGAGCCGATCACCACGACGGCCACGTGCCAGAGCGGCGGCAGGGCGGCGATCGACAATGGCTGCGCCGGCTATTCCAGCTTCGACGGCATCCACCCGATCGCCACCATCCAGCGCGCGATCTTTCGCGACATGGACGCGCAGTTCGGGCTCACCGCCGCGATCCCGGAACCCGCGGCCTGGGGCCTGATGATCCTGGGTTTCGCGATGGTCGGCGCCGCCGCGCGGCGGCCGGCAGTGCGAACCCGCTACCGCTTCGCCTGAGGGGCAGGGGTCAGGCTGGGAGCGGGGGGCGCGTGCGGCGTCCCCCGCTTCTGTCGCGACAGGCGCGTCATCAGCAGGGCGGCGCGCTTGGCCTGGCGGGGGATGCTGTCCAGTTCCACGCGCTCGGCCGGGGTGTGGTCGCCGCTCGACGCCGCACCCAGCCCCACCAGCCCGTCCACGTCGGCGGCGACGAAGGAGATGTCGCCCGCGCCCCGCTTCAGCGGGTCCAGTTCCGCCATCTCCGCCAACCCCAGGTCGCGGTTGACGCCGTTCAGCGCCGCCAGCAACGCGCGGTTGCCCGCCGTAGGCGCCATCGGCGGATAGCCGCCCTTGAAGTCGATCCGCGCCTGGGCGCCTGGACCGTGGTCGGCGACGATGCGCTCCATCTTCGCCCGCACGCGCGCCGTCTGATCGGCGGACAGCGTGCGGAAGTCTCCGCGCGCCACCGCGGCGGCGGGGATGATGTTGGTCTTGCCGGTGGCGGCCGCGCCCGCGCCGCCGTTCGTCAGCTCCGCGGTCGCGCCCGCCGCCACCAGCCCCGCGTTGAACGTCAGGTTCGCCTCCGGCAGCTCGGCGCGAAATCGCGACAGGATGCGCGCCAGCTCGAACGCCGCGCCGTCGCCGATGCCGCCTGAGAAAATGCCCGACGAATGGCCGCTGGTCGCCGTCACGCTCAACGTCCAGTCGTTGGCCGACCGCCGCGCGATCGAGCCCATGTCGCGGCCCCCCTCGCGGGCCAGCCCCTCGAAATCCAGCGCGGCGTCGGCGCGGCGGCCGGCGGCGATCAGGTCGGCGCGCGCCACCGACAGCGGCGTGCCCGACGATTCCTCGTCGCCCGTCAGCACCACCTCGATCTCCGCGTCCTTCAGCGTGCCGGCCGCCCGCATCGCCCCCAGCGCCGCCAGCATCACCACCATGCCGCCCTTGTCGTCGCCGACCCCGGGCCCGGTCGCGACCGCGCCCCGCTTCTCATAGCGCTGGAACGGCGAGTTCGGCTCGAACACCGTGTCCAGGTGCCCGATCAGCAGCAGCCGCTTGGTCCCCGCCCGGCCGCGATGGGTGGCGATCAGGTGGCCTGCGCGTCCCGTCCGCGCCATCGGCACCCAGCGGACCTGGAAGCCCAGCGCCGTCAGCTCGCGCGTCATGACGCGCCCCACGGCCTCGACGCCCGCGAGGTTCAGCGTGCCGCTGTTCTGGTTCACCAGCTCGGCCAGCAGCGCTTCGGACCGCGGCAGGTTCGCGTCCACGGCCGCCGTCATCGCCCGGTCCGCCTGGGGTGCCGGGGCGGCCGCCGCCAGCAGGAGCGGGGCCAGCAGCGTCGGAACGCGCGCGCGTCCTCGTTCGTCCTGCAACCGGACCGATGAACGGAGACGGATCGTGGCGATCTTCAACAAGGACATGGTGGCACTCGCAAAGGGCAACGACCTTTGGCAGAAGGAGGTGTACCGCGACAACAAGGTACAGATCGTCCTCATGAGCATCCCCGCGGGGGAGGATATCGGCCGGGAAACGCACCCCGCCGACCAGACTACCTTCATCGTCGACGGCGAGGCGCACGTCACGATCGACGGCCAGTCCACCAAGGCCGGCCCCAACCACATGGTGGTGGTGCCCAAGGGGGCGCAGCATAATTTTACCAACAAGGGCTCGGGCACGCTCAAGCTCTTTTCCGTCTATGCGCCGCCCGCCGAGCCCGAGGGCGCGGCGTTCCGCACCAAAGTGGAAGCCGAGGAAGCCGAGAAGGGCCTGCTGGAGCGCGCGGGCGACAAGCTGCGCGAAATCGCCGGGCATTGATCCGATAGCACAGGAGAGCAGAGCATGAGCACGTCCAAGCACGACAAGATCGACGGTCCCTCGCCCTTCCCGGACGATCTGGAGCGCGATCCGGGCATCGGCCGGTCCGGCGGCACCTTCGCCGAGGTCGGCGGCGCCACGCCCGAGGAGATCGAGGCGGACAATACGGAGGAAGGCGACGTCGAGAACGGCGCCGGCCCGTCCGGAGAGGCGCGTCGCGGCGACCTGGGCCGTACCAACGCTTGATATCGATGTTCGCAGGCTAATGTTCGCAGGCCGGGCGGCCGGGCACGCACGCCCGGCCGTCAGCCACCGAGCTTCTCGATCCGGTCGGTCAGCCTCGCCATCTCCGCCCGCAACGATGCCAATTCGTCGTCGCGATCGCCAGGTGCGGTGTCGGCGACCGGGGCGGGGGTGGGGACGGGGGGCTGTCCGGGCCGAAATGCCTTCGCGGCCGCGTCGAACATCGCCATGTTGCGCTTGGCTATCTCCTCGAACGGCGACCCGGCGAACGCGCCTTCGACCGTTTGGCGGAACTGCTGCTGGTTGCGACGGAACGCGTCCATAGACGCGTCTAGATAGCCCGGTACCATTGCCTGCACCGAATCCCCGTACATGGCGATCAGCTGGCGCAGGAAGCCGACGGGCAGCATGGTTTCGCCGCGGCCCTCCTCCTCCATGATGATCTGCGTCAACACGCTGCGCGTGATGTCCTCGTCGCTCCGCGCGTCGACGACTTTGAAATCGCGCCCCTCCCGCGTCATCGCCGCCAGATGGTCCAGCGTTATGTAGGACGACGTTTCGGTGTTGTAGAGCCGCCG
>Ga0325401_1004432_pt1 | contig 13224 bp, 3 predicted proteins | sample PopdelMetagenome_FD_205666 | JGI IMG/M metagenome (GOLD analysis project Ga0325401, IMG submission 205666) | Populus deltoides microbial communities from Bellville, Georgia, United States - Xylem-PdKOR-R2 | ecosystem: Host-associated > Plants > Phyllosphere > Stem > Wood/Secondary xylem | place...
AAAAAAAAAAATTAAGAAGATTGAAAATTTACCATCTCACGTACTAGCGTGGTTGAAAAATGACCAGCATATTGGAATAGATTGGCCCATGTAAATCGGCTGGCATTTTCACCTGGCCTGAAGGGTTGGACCATTAATTGCAGTTCATTTTCTGTGGCCTCAAAATACAGACCCCTATTATCGTAGTTTTGATCATATTTGTACTGTCACTTTCTTCAGTCACCTCCATATTTTGTAGTATATAATAGCTCAAGGTCCCCCAATCTTTAATGGCTGTCAACATTTTTGTATTTTCTTCGTCACCAAGGCATACTGTAATGCTGACCAATGCACTTCAAGAATCCTCATCCAGATCATGTTTCAGTAAAGCCAATGAATTATCTTTCTCAAAATGAAGAGATTGTAGGTTATTAAAGGGATGTTTGCGAGTGTGGTAAGGCAGTTGATGTTTAAAGTTTTTTTATTTATAAATATATTAAAATAATATATTTTTTGTTTTTAAAAAATTATTTTTAACATCAACATATAAAAAAGATTTAAAAACATAAATAGATAATTTTAAAAAGAAATAAATCAAATTATCGTTTTAAATACGTTCCCAAATACACAGCTCCTAACAGATACCGTAATCATACAGATATTATTATGTTGTCACTAGTTAGTCAGAGATGATCACTCTTAACAGATACTGTAATCATACAAGTGAAGTTCATAACGAACATAAATTCAATTATGAATGAATATATACAGACAAATTAAATTTGGTAACAAAAGGGATTTTTTTTATTTATTATTTTCAATGCTAAGGGTTTTTCACAGCTAGTTTTTGCACGTCGGGAGAAGATAACTTGGGATTTGAAGCGCCTTCGGGGAAGTTTCTGCTATTTCATCACCAAGGTCGGGAAGCATTTTTTGTACTGAGCAAGACAAAAAAACGAAGACATTTTCTTTCCGAGAGATCCAAAACCAACCCTAGTAGGGGGCACACATAGCCCCATGTGGGTTTTTATGCGATCCCACTTACAATGGACTGCTCTCAAAACTCAACTGTCGGTAAAATGCCTCATCCAGATTTAAATTTTAAAAAGCATAGTGTGATGGTAAAAGATTTAAGATCTATATAGCAAGTTTTGAATTCTAGTCAGGACAAGTATTTTTTATAAGAGTCTAAAACAGTCGGGGTTTTACTCGTTCACCTAAACTTATAAAATACGCATTTTAGAAAATAAGGTTTTCTCGGATGCAAAAACAATTTATAATTTTTATTTAAAAAAATAGCGTTGGGCCATCTCTTTGGTTTGCAACTTGCTTTTCTTATTCTCTTATTTTATTTTCAAATTTATCTATTTTTTTTAAGTAGAAGTGCAAGATTTGGACACACAAATGTAGTAAAAGTTCAAGATTTGGACAAATGAATGCCCAGAATTTGAACATCCTTGAAGTTTGCTGACCTTCACAAATTTCTTTTTTGTTTTTTTGGGTAACGGAGCAACCTCAAAATTTGTTGTTCTCAATAGAGGAATTTGCATATTTTTTTAAAAAAAGAAAAAAGATTGCATTGTTATGATCAATCAATTTATTACTGGATAACACTATTTTCAACAACACAATTTATTAAGCTGAATTATTTTCCTAAAAACCTTTCTAGGACTTTGCGGGAATTCTCACTTGCTCATCAAACCCTTGCCTTATTTTTTTTTTTTTCCTCCGCGTTAACGACCCTTAGGATTGCCGACCATCGCTCTAAAGCAGCCATTAACTTTCACATTCCAGACAAAGAAGCTTTCTTGAGCTGAGAAATAAACGTACAGTCCCCACACCTTCACCAAATGTAGACCAGCCATTGCCATTGAAAGAGAATGAACCGATGAAAATGGCACTTTGATAGACAGTAACACAGACACCAGGAGACTACTCAAAACCAAGGTTGTCACGTTTTGTTCTTTTTAATTGGACAGCATGTTTTGCTTTTTTTTTAATTGGAACGGAGCATTTTAACGTGCCATTTCAAAGCTATTTTGTTCATATATATATATATATATATATATATATATATATATATATATATATATATATAATATCAAACACAAGTAAAAATATGAGAATTGATGTGATATGACTAGATGAGAATTGAAAGCAACATAAAATTTGTTCCGATTTATTTCATTTTTTTTTAATTGAAAAAAGATAATACTTGACATTTCAGACAAAACAAAATTATTAACCTTGCTCAAAACATATCGAGTACTTGTTGAGGGGGACCACTTCAAAGTAAATAACTAATCTTGGTATTAAAGGGGCTGGCAAAGCTACTCGATCAGTCATCAATCTTTCAGCAACTATGAATAAATGTTGCCAGAATCTCAAATTTCCCGCCCCCCACCCCAGTGCAAGGGAATGGATTATCATGAAAGCAAGATCACAGAAAAGAAGCCCCCATAATAGTTTATATTCAATCATATTGAGACTTGCAAACTAGTTGCCAGAAAGCCCTAAGTGTGAATAGTGAGTCTAGGTATCAGCAAGAAAAGCACACCAGGATCTTTACTGATGCTTGTGTATATTAGCTTTATATGCATGGCATCAAGCTATTACTTAAGTGCATTTGAATGGCTGGCGCAGTTGCAGTATTGTTACCAATCACTGGAATGAATCAGGCTAAAAAACCAACACTTGCTAACATGAAAAGAATAACAATATTGTCTAGATTCCAACATTAACTCCTTTAAAACGTTGCTCAGCGGAACTATAATGAAATCCACTTGGATATGGTCCCCAAGGCCAATTGTTTTGAGCTCGTGGCTTTTGCCACTAACATGCTGGGTCATAGCAAAAATATCTGCAGCACAGCCACAAGGTCAAAAAATATAGCAAAATTTCAGACACTTGATTATTATGGCCAAGAATGCAGTGAGATAATGCTTATCGGTGAAAAGACTCATAAGCTGACAAACAAAGGGGAATAACAACAACTAATGGTATTGAAGCATGGAGCATGGAGCATTAAGCTCAAGGACAAACAGTCATTATATTTTGGGATGTAACATGGAGCCAAATAGGGCGAACAATGTCGTGTATCTAATTTCAGAATTTTACATGGATACCCAAGCAAAAAACAAGAAGACATATCTCTGTATGGATCTGTCTTTGATAGAGAGAAATGCTCCTATCACTATGAAGTTTGAGCTTGACCCAATGCTACACTGGGCATGTTTCTGTAATGAGGAATCTGTTTTGCACATAAAATTCACATTTATCTGTCAAATTTTATGGAGAAAGGATTGACTTTCCAGCTCAATTATATTTCTGCCAGCTTACAGTTAAATTGATTCCAAAACTATTTTGATTTTTTTCAAATTAAAATAAATGAAATCCATTTAATTTATTGGATTTAACCGCCTAAAAATATCCAAATTGAGAAAACTTAGGAGCAGCAAAAAAATAAAAAAGGAAAAGAAAATAAAAGATTTCTCCGCTACTTGGAAGAGATATCAAGGAATCACACTGGGATACTATATTGTAGATGGAAGTGTGATAATGACATTACATAAAGCTTGACAGTTGGAGAACATAGAGAAGAAGGCCATGGCTTTAAAGAGTGCCAGCAAGGCATGGTGAGTTATAGTACCAGCAGAAGTGAGGAGGGCATGAAACATCCAAGGGGCCAAAATTAAACTGAATGGTAACTTGACATAAGGAGGGTTATTGGTCTTTGAATTATTGTCAGTTCAGAGTAAGGATCGCTTGGATGCAAAGAAGACAATTGTAGGGCTGAGTTTTAAGGACGGCAGTGTAAAAACTTCATTATTTCCCTTGTTTCTTTTTGGCTGGGCATCAATCCTTCCACTCCGAAAAATGAGAGCTGTTCATTTGCATCTTGAACATGCTATCCAAAAGATGTCACTTGGACAGAAGATCTGGTGGCAAAGCTTCTTCATAAAGTGAATAGCATTATGTACAGGAATGAACTGCAGAGTCAATGCAGGCACGCTATCCTCCAATTAATGGTCAAAAGCGAACTGCCCAGAGGCATAGAAGCAAAAATAAGGCAGACGAATTAACTTTCAACAAGAATCCGAAATTTCACTCGCCTCTTAACACTACCCATTCTATCATACCCAATCCCAATCTTGCTATGCATCAACTTCAAAGCCAAATCTGCATTGCCAGCTTTCCTCAAAGCATTGATTAAAACAGTGCGAACTCTCCCTGGAATTTCCCGGCCCCTGTCAACAAAGCCATCAGCCAACTTACAGGCCTCTTTTATACGGCCTGCTTTGCACAAAACATTGAGCATATCCTCGAAAGCTGTCTCGGGAATGACACCCATTGGTGCTAGTTCATCCAAAAGTTTACAAGCTCTGGCTACCTTGCCTGATAAACAGAGACCAATAGATAGAGCCCTAAAAGCAGCTGCAGTTGGTGTGATACCCTTATCTATCATCATATCCCACATCTTCAATGCCTCTTCATTTTTATGCTCTCTGAACAATCCATTTATCATTATGGTGTATGTATATACAGTCTGATCGCACCCTTCATCCTCCATTCTCTTAAAGAATGCTAATGCTTCATCGATCTTGCCACATTTGGCAAGGGCATCAATAAGAGCATTATAGCAATATGAATCTGGTGGGCATCCTTTCTTGACCATCTCTTCAAAAAGTTTTTCAGCTTCGTGCACCCTCCCAGCCTTGCCAAGGCCATCAATAAGACTAGAATATAACATGGCATTAACTGCCACTCCATTAACTCTACAAAACTCCAAATACTCCATAGCCTCATCCAACCTCCCACTCTTACACATACAATTAACAACGACCCCATAAGTAACCACATCTGGTTCAAGTCCTTCCTTTTTCATCCTTTCAAAAAGCAACATTGCCTCTCCCATGTTACCGCATTTTGCATTTGAGTCAATCAAGGCTGTATATATTGCCACGTTCACTTTACATCCTTTCTGAATCATCTTCTCGAAAACAGCATATCCTTCCACACATTTCCCCTCCTTACAAAGCCCCCCAATAACTAGACTATAAGCATGAGGCGGAATTTCCAATCCATTCTCATCCATTTCATGATATAAACTTAAACACAAATCAAAATCCCCCTCCGCATAACACGCCTGAATCAAAGTCATATACGTAATCTTATCTGGTGCCACATTTCTCAACTCCATATCTCTAAACTTCTCAAATGCTTTTTGGGTCTTACCGACCTGACAATAGCCTTTAATCAAAGTATTATAGGTAACAACATCAGGTCCAATTTTTCCGTTCTCCATGACCTCAAGAACACGCTCAGCGGATTCAATAAACACTGAATTAACCAAACCATTAAGCAAAAAATTATAGGTAAATAAACTTGGTTCAACCCCATTTTCCTTCATTCCACGCCACACCCACAACAACTCCTCTACCATCCCTAAACTACCGAAGCTCTTAATCAAAGAATTCGCAGCAGAAACATTCATCAAAAACCCCATTCCTCTAAACTTAAAAAAAACTGACTTTACATTATCTAAATCACCATTTATAGATAAAACATCAATCAAAGAAACATAACATTGAAGATTATGAGTATATTTCTTTTGCTTACCGGCCCAAGTAAAGAACTTTAAAGCAAGATCAGGTCTTTTTTGAAGTTCCATAGATTTCAAAACAAAAGACACAAAATTTGGCGATAACTTGATCAAGAACTTGTTGCAAAAAAGATCCAATCTTGATTCCATGTCCACCGAGCCATCTAACAAAAGACTCATAATTTGGTGAACCCAAGGAGAGGGTTTAAGGTCTTGAGGGGTTTTTGAGGCGATATCAGAGAGGTCATTAAAGGGCTCTATCCATTCAGGTGGAGGGAGATAGTTGCTGTCTGTGAATACCCACCTAGAATTTGAATTGAAAGTCAGCGTAGGTCCCTTTTTTGGATGTTTTGATGAAGACCCGCCATTGTTGTAGGGTAGGAGAGTTGTAAAAGAGTGAAGGGTTCTTGCGGGGAGAAGGGAAGGAGGAGGTCTCAAAAGGGTTATTCTTCTCATCAGGGTTTTTGGGTGTTTGAGTGACACACTGAGTGACAGAAATGGCAGAGGTTTTGAAGACAGAACAGCATTTGGAAACTATATTTTGAGGGAGAACACATAACCATTGGTCCCATGGTCTAGTGGTGAGGACATTGGACTCTGAATCCAGTAACCCGAGTTCAAATCTCGGTGGGACCTCGATTTTTTCTAACTATTTTTTTCACAGATTTCTTTGATGGTGGAGGCACATATAATAACCTCCAACTCCATTAATCTCTATACCTGATTTTTGTTATTTAGATTTATATTTTTTATATTTTAGATTTTATTATTTGTATTATGAAATATTGTTGAAATTTAGTTTATGAACTCGATTCTTTGGAGATCAGTCTGCTTTAGAAAAAACTTAGACAATCGATCTCTTTTTTTTCTATTTTTTTCTAATGAAGTCTAGTCTTTATATTTATTTTAATGAACATGGAATATATATATATTATTTTTTTACACTTATTTTGTTTTTCATATCCTAATCTAAAAAAATTAATAGATCTTCAATAGAGATGAGTATGAAAATCTAAAGATTATCATGAAGCTACGCGAGAGAAGAAAGTGATCGATGTAACCTCCGATTAAGGACATCTCAATTTCCATTGCTACGTAAAAAAGACATGGATGGAACTGGATCACTGACCAGTGGGTGAAATTAATTTTCTTTTAATTTAAAAAAATATATTTAGGTATAGTTAATTTTTTTTTCAATAAAAAATAAATAAATAGTGTGGGAGCTGACTTAATATGATTTGGTCAACTTGACAAGCTCAAAGACAATTTAAATAACTGGTACAAACATAATTTAACTCATAAAAATTCAAGATGATATTTTTTTTTAATATTAAAATGACAACATATTGTATCAACATGAGTTAACATTTCAAATCTGTAACTCGAGGTCATGAGACCATGATAACCCTATAAAAATCAAATCAAAATAAATTATAAAAGCATAATTTTCAATCAACCTAAAATGAAATGATGAAATTAAAAATGACAATTAAAAGAAAAAAAGAAGCAATCAAAGTTAGCTCGAGTTAACCTATCATGTTCATAACTTGAATTATAAGACTAGGATAACTTCATAGAGAGTAAATTAAAATAAATTATAAAGTCTAATTCTCAATTGAAGAATGAAATTGAAAAAAAAATTAAAAAAAAATAACTCGGATTAACTCATGAAACTCATAATTCAAGTCATAAGATTAAGATAACCTAATAGAAAATAAATAAAAAAATGATCTGAGTCAACCTAAGCTGATCTACCACACCCACGACTTGAATTATGAGACTAAGATAACCTTAAAGAAAGCAAATGGAACAAATTATGATGTTCATTTCTTAATAAACTCATTGTTGAATGATAAAATTAAAAAAAAATCAATATAAAACAATACATAATAAAACAATTTGAGTTTACCCGAGTTAACTTGCACAACCCATAACTCGGGTTATGAGATCAGGATAACCTTATAGAAAATAAACTGAAATAAATGACAAAATCTAATTTTTAATCAACCTAATGTTAAAGATGTTAAAGGATAAAACTTAAAAAAAATATTAATTAAAAAAATATACAAAAAAATTGATTCAACTAGATTAATCTGTCAAAACTGTGATAAATTGTAATAAATAATAAAATTTAATCTTTAATAAACTAAATATTAAAGAATAAGTTAAAAAAAAATATAGATTAAAAAAAACAACACTATTACAATGAATAATACTTTTATAAAGTGATAAACATTAAAACCACCATCTTTTATAAAAATTTTTTAATAATAACAAATAATGTCCTCTTATCACTACCTTGCACAAATACAAAAAAAAATTCTTTTAACCGAGGGATCTTTACATCCTTTTCCCTTTGGGAAAATTCCATTTGGATTGCCTAAAACTACCATATAAATTAGATTGTGTTTATAATATATAGTTGCTAAAGTATATAAAATAATTAAGAATTAAGAGTGGATTTGTATCAAAGGAAGAATTACGATTATCTTGGCAAATATTGATTATATACTAAAAACAAACTTGAGATCATTATGTAGCTTCATTGGTATATTCTTTTTTTTTTCAATTCATCCCTTTATTTTTTTTTCATTCTCCTTTTTCTTAATTTGATTTATTTTAATTTTATTTTTAATTTTTTTTAACAAATATTTACATTGTTTTTAAATCAACTAAATTGACTAGATCATGTTAGAGTGACTTGTACATGGTTTAATTTTAAACTCGGACTAAGCAAAGAGACATGTATTGAGGTTTTTTTCTTTCAATTTTATCATTTTTTTTAATTTTATCTTCAAATATTTTTATCAATCGGTCAAGTCATACAAGGACAATTCTAATATGGTTTGATTTCAAACTTGAACTAGGTAAAAAGTTGAGTTTTTTTTTACGTTGATTTCATTTTTTTTCCTCAATTTTATCCTCTTGCTTATTTTACTAGTTGATCGGAATGTCTTTTGATCGGCCAAGTCAATTGTTATATGATTTAATTTTAAACCCGAGTTAGGTAAAGAGTTGGACTAAGAGATTTTGAACATGTTTGGCCTAGTTTAATAAAAATATTAAAAAGTTATCCGCATCCTATATATTTTTTATTAGTGTTTTTTTATATATTGTTTTGAATCGTAGCATAGTTCAAACCTGCAAACTAATTATAGTTGTAAAAATAGTTAATTTTCGATCAACATGTTTATTATCAAAGTCATTAAATATAACATGTCCTATCAAATGCTCGGGCTGCTAGTCAAATGAGTTGATCTAAATCAATTTAAAATATTATCATTTTAATATTTTAAAAAAATATAAAATGATATTATTTTTAAAAAATACAATAAAAAAATTAAAATTGACTATGTCAAATAAATTAGGAATTAATCTATCTTATTGAATAAATCAACTCTAATCCAGTTAGATTTAAAATCTAATTCGACTAAGAAGTCAAATCAATGAGTCACGGAGACAACTTATATAGGCATGTAGATTTTAATAACACAAGGAATTCCTTTATGATTGTTTCAAAATTAAAAATCAAGCCGATTTAAATGTCCAACTACAAGCCAATTTAGGAAGAAATGTCAATGAATCTAGTTTTGAGTGACATTACCAAGGTGGTCATTGTTTGGGATTCGATCTCTAAAATTTATCAAAAGTTTTCTCATAAGGGAAGGTGAAGATATGTGGCAAGAAAACCTCCACAGGAAAGGTCGGCAAGGTTTGAAATGCTGACTTACTGTACATGGTGATCGAACACATGATGTGGCTCCTTTATCTTACACATGCTCTTCTCTTTAAGGTCCGAATGTAAGATCTCCTACTCGACTTCTTTAACTAGAAGAATGTGCAGAATTAACTCCACTCATTTTCCCTTTTCCTCGAGAACTATGCATTTTAGCTTAAAAAATAGAAAGATATAACCTTAAGAAGTAAGAACAATCACAGCTCCAATCAAAATTGTCTTCATTGCCATTCTTGCACTTTTGGTTTTAGCTCACTTTCTGATCCATGGCCACTCTTTACACGCTTCCTTCCCATCACAAATTCTCTTCGCTCACCAAAACCCACAAACCCTATTCCTCTTCTCCTTCACTTCTCCTCTCCACAAGACTCTTCACCAAATCCAACCCATCAAAGAACACAATCCTCTCAACCAAAAAGACTAGAACTTTGATCACTGGATCGCTCACAGAAGACAAAGAAGTTGTTCCAGTCAAAGATAAACCTTTGAAAGACAAAAGTAACCCTTCGCTTGTTAATGGGTCCAAAGATTCTGACCTTCTTTCATCATCTTCTTCTTCTACTGTTGAGACTGATGATGAAGAAGAGAGAATGACAAGTAGAGCTATTAATGCTACCATTGTATTGGGGTTTGGTACTCTTGCTGTCTCTAGGTTGCTTACTATTGATCATGATTATTGGCATGTAAGTAATGCTTTTGTTACCTTAAATTCCGTTCTTTTTTCTTGTGGTTAGTAAATGAATCCAGTTCTGTTTATGCTGGCCATGAACATCGGTGAAAGTTGTGCTCTTTGTAGTTTGCTTCTGTTTATGATTAACAGGTGGGATTTTTGTTTTTAATTTTTGGTTTGTAATGTTAATTTGTTATGTATTGTGCAAAATTTGGATTGGTTCATTCCTGGTTTGCACAAGAACTTTTCTTTTTTCATTGATCTTACATGTGTGAAACTAATTGCTCAATTTTTGTAATTTGGCTCTTAGAAATCTGATATTAATCTTTGAGGTTTGATACCCTTTGATTGTCAGAATCATGTTTTGTGAGGTTAAGCATCACCTGAATTGGTTCACAAATTGTGGGATCAGCATTATTTGATGTTTTCCGTAATTTAAAGAGTAGAAATTTTATCCAGTGATGAAAGAAGCTGAAAAGAAAGCTTAATATTAATTTCCTTGCTACATTTTATCAGTAATGAACAGAATTATTGTTCTAGTTACTGCATTTCTATCCTTCAGGAAACTTTTCGTAATTTTTAATAGCGTTCAGGGATGGACCCTTTATGAGATTCTAAGGTATTTGCCTGAGCACAATTGGATTGCATATGAACAAGCTCTCAAAGCGAACCCTGTTTTGGCCAAAATGGCAATTAGTGGGATGGTCTACTCTATAGGAGATTGGATTGCTCAAGTAAGTCTTCTGTTTCCCTTGTATGGGATTTTTCCCAGGTGGCTTAGAAGAGTTTTCAACTTGTTTTTCACAATTCACGTGTTTATATTGTTCTGAAATGCAGTGCTATGAAGGAAAACCAATTTTCGAGTTTGACCGGACTCGCACGTTTAGATCAGGGCTTGTTGGGTTTACTCTACATGGATCCCTCTCTCATTATTACTATCAATTCTGTGAGGTGATTATTGTTGTTTGGGTTTTGTTCATTTCACTTCACTCGCTGTCGTGTTGATGTCATTTGGATGGCTGAAATCGATTACATTGGTTTCTAGGCTCTTTTTCCTTTTGAAGATTGGTGGGTGGTCCCAGCCAAAGTTGCCTTTGACCAAACAGTTTGGGCAGCACTTTGGAACAGCATCTACTATGTGGCGCTAGGTTTGTTGCGTTTTGAGTCCCCAGACAATATTTTTAGCGAGCTGAAGGCAACGTTTTGGCTAATGTTGACTGTAAGAAGCTCCTCGAATTTTTCCATGTGCAAGTTGAAAATGCTATAAATAAATGCTCCTGATTGAAACATTTTCCCCTTGATTTCAATTTGTCCATGATACTAACATTGTTGTCTGGGAAAAAAGTCATTGATTTACCAGCTTTGATTTTGATTTTATACCAAACTTATTTATCAGCATTTTCATTGCATTTTGAAATTTGCTATTGGATTTTAAATTCAGCTAAAATGTTTCTCTAGAAAAACCGAATAAAGGATAGAATATGTCTCTTCTAATTTAGACCGCAGGATTGAGGCTTCTACTGAACATGTGATCTTGGGATTGTGAAGGGACAAATTAATAGCCTGCCTGAGAATGTCCTCCATGTCAATTGAGAATATGAAGAAGAAAGATTTTTGTGCTCGCATTGAGGCCCTTGGTTAGAAGATAACATAGAAGGGCTATAGACTGCCACTAGCATCCTACCTGTTGTAACCCTTAAAAGTTTGACAAAGGAATTATCTTTGAAATCATTTTTTTCACAAAGAGAAAAAATCTTGAACAGCTCAATGTAATCTAAATTGCATTCATTTGTCTCCAATGGTGCTAAAAGTAGCATGAACTAGCGGCAAGAAAGAATAATACAATGGTAAAGGTCCATTTTCTTGCCTTTATACACTGATGTGGTTGAATGATTTTCACCGAGGCAATTTTTTGAGGTCCATTTATGCTTTGAGGTCCATGTAAAATAACATTCAACTGATAGATAATTGATAGATAATTGTTCATTTATACATCGTGTCTTGGTGATAGTAAACTGTTTCTGTTGATCTGCTTGATAGGCAGGATGGAAGCTTTGGCCATTTGCTCATTTGATTACCTATGGTGTTATCCCTCTTGAACAAAGGCTTCTTTGGGTAGATTGTGTGGAGCTCATCTGGGTGACGATACTCTCAACGTAAGTATTCATGATCATTAACCAGCTAAAAATGAGGGTATCTAATGAGTAACACCAGTCTCAACAATTAGACCTGCTAGAATGGCTGGTCTCTTTATAGTTTGTTTAATTTGCAACTGAATCTTATGACTTGATATATAGGATTGAATTATAAAATTACTTTTTTTTTTTGCTTTGTTCTATTCATACGACCTATCATTTTTGGTGGCTAATTGGCTGCATAGTGTAATTAACATATGAAAATTAAGGATTCCGAAGCGCTTAGGACCCCAGGTACAAACCATTGTGAACTCAAAAGGAGCATGTCTTTTATTCTTACCGTTTGTGTAGCATTGCATCTTTCTTCGATTTCTGTTTCTGGTGATAACTTGTAACTATTATCATAGTTTTGTTGGGGTTTTTTTCCTGGTGTTAAAATTGTGCTATAGCCTTTCTTCTATGTAAAATGCTTCGCTGATTTTCTATTTAACACTGTGTTTTCTTTTCTGTTTTCAGTTATTCAAATGAGAAATCAGAAGCTCGGATTTCTGACACAACCTTGGAGGCAAACTCAAGCTCTTCAGGCAGTGCTGATGAGGTACATCACAATTAAACTTTTCCTTTCAAATAATCCCATTATGGATAAAACTATATTATTGGAAAGTCCATTGACTCTGAACAATGTAACCAAAAATCACCGCTCCTCTAGGCTTTGCGTTAAGTAATCGAACCTATACTGTAGGTCTGAGGAACCACAATTTTGTACAGGTTCATGTTGTGATGCAGTTGATTTTTAGTTTCCTATATGCTGATATCCTCCCCTTTATCCCACCTTGCAGAAATAAATGAACTGGAAAATCATGTCCCAACAAGAAGGGTGGTGCACTTGCTGTCATCAGGCAAACATGGACAGCCTTGCTGTGCAAGAACAGCCTCTACCGTAATTTGCCTGTTGTTTTGTTGATGTGTATACTGTATATTAATATTGTTTTAGGGTGAGGCTTGGTGGCTGCTGCAACAGCAGATTGTTTCTTTGCTACTTGGAGCATGAGCTTCAAAATACAGAAGCAGCTTCCTGCAATTATAGCAACAAGGGTGTGAC
>Ga0325401_1004435_pt1 | contig 13223 bp, 6 predicted proteins | sample PopdelMetagenome_FD_205666 | JGI IMG/M metagenome (GOLD analysis project Ga0325401, IMG submission 205666) | Populus deltoides microbial communities from Bellville, Georgia, United States - Xylem-PdKOR-R2 | ecosystem: Host-associated > Plants > Phyllosphere > Stem > Wood/Secondary xylem | place...
TGCCTTAAACTCCTATTAAAATGTGTGCTACAACTTAGTGTAGTGTTTTAGCTAAAAGAAATGGAAATAAACGCCATGAAATAAAAAGGGTGAATTTAGCCAAAAATGAGAAATAAAAAGAAAAGGAGAGATAGAAATCATCGTAATACATAAAACTAAACTGACAATATATGTTAAATGGCAATTTACCATGTGTAAAAAGGATTCGGTTGTATGGGTTAAGAAACTATATAAAAGGGATAAGTTGAAGTCTGAAAACTAGTTAAATTTGAATATATCTTGATGGATTGATGTAAATTTGAGTCATTGGGGAACTAAAAAAGGGTTCCTTGTTTGGTTTGACATGTTTTGATGTTTTGAAACTTGTTTGGTACGTGAGAGGTTGTTGTATTTGGGCAGTGTACTGGAGCTTTAAGGTGATTATAGACACTAGATAGGTGTTCGGTACCTTATAATACCCATAAAGATTTATGTAATTTTATAACTACAAATTCTTTAAATGTGTGAATATTAAAAGCATAAGGGAAAAGTAAGATGCAACCACAAGATTAAGGGATTGATTGGCCTTTATTGGGAATGGTTTGATTAATTGGCATTGATGTGGGATGGTTAAATTGACTGGCATCTGTATGAGATGGTTGGATTGTTGGCAACCATAAGGTTTTGCCAGATTGATTAGCATCTGTGTGTGATGGTTAAATTGTTGGCAACTGTAAGGGTTCACTAGATTAATTAGTATCTATGTTAGATAGTTGAATTGTTGGCAACCATTAGGGTTCGCCAGATTAATTGACATTCATGTTGGATGGTCAGATTAGTGGCAACCATAAGGGTTCACCGGATTGATTGAAATCCGTGAAGGATAGCCAGAATATGGATAAACCCATAAAGATGAAGGTTAAAAGTTAGATTGGTAATGGAAAAAAAAAGAAAAAAAAAAGCTTGTGTAATGACTTAGAAAAAAGAGAGGAAAAAACATGACAACTATGGTAAAGGAATGATGGTGTTAGTCAATATTGATACCATGATTTAATTAGTTAGTAAACCATAAGGGTGAGGACCAATAATGTTAGGTACTCTGATATTGAGGATGGATGGATGACCACACATTGTAGTGATGTATTTAAGATTGAATTCAAAGGATGTAACAAAGAAGGAAAGACTTAAATATTCTATGAAAAGTTATTAGAAAGAACAAAAGAAAGAAATTGAGTTGTGTGATAATTATATGTTAGAGGATTAGGTGTAATCCACAACATTACATGGATAAGTAGTTTAATGGTGATGCTAAAAATGGTTATTTTGATAAAATGGTTATGTGCAGGTGGTAGCTGTTTCGACAGCATGATCATAAAAAGATAATGGATATTTTTGACTAGCATAACAAGGTTTGATAAAGATTGTTTTGACATCCTTGTACGGTACAAGGTAGGGTTGTCTGATATTGTGATGAGGCATATCCAATGGTTGTTTTGACATTTTAGCAAAACATGTATTGGGGTTGCTCTGATAGCGTGACATGGAGTATTTAAAGGTTGTGTTAGACAATCTTATATGATATCTTATGGAGTTATTTTGTTAGGAACTGAGATGTTTTGGAGAGCGAAATAAGGAATGTAACTTCGGGAGGCTTTAAATGAGTGAATGAGAAATTAATGAGGGTTATTAAGGTGATTTACGTATATTATGAGATGGCCTATATATTAGTCCATAAGTCATGGATAGTCTATTGGTAAGGTAATTCCAAATAAAAAAGAAAGAAAAGTTATGACAAGGGATGTGGGAAAGTGTGAACTCTAAGGTTATAGTAAGTGTGTGCATGTAAATGTATGAGTTATTATATGAATAGGAAATATTTGAACAAAATGATGGAGGATGCAATGTTGAATATGGATTAAAATATGAAAAAAAGTGATGACTGAATAATTAGTGTGTATGATTAGATAAAAGCAGTATTGATGAATATATAGGGGTATTGCAGGATAATACAAGGAGTATAATCCATTTTTCTGAAGAGCGTACTGGACATAAGCACTAAGAATGAATTCACCTTGTTTCAAGCATATAATATAAAGATAAACATGTGGACATGAATATGAATTACATGAACCTTGGAGGTAAGGATTGATAAAGCAAATATCTTAAATAGATCCTTAAATAAGATGAAATTCTTAATTATTTTGATAAAAAGAATGAATTGTATCAAAGAAAAGTAGAGATTAATGTTAGCCGATGAGTAGACAATAATAATGCAACTTGAGGAATGGAAAGTGAGGTATGAGAATTGTAAAAGATAGAAGTAACATGGTTAATAAGTGTACTTGATAATAAATGTGTTGCTTATAGCATGATAAGAATTATTTAGTGTGGACTGAAGAGTCTTTTTATGTAAGAATGTTAATTTCTGACCAACTGGTTTAATATTAAACCTATATTTTCAGGGGGTTTTTCATATCTCTATTTGCTATTGATTGAACTTATCAAATGGGGAGCACTTATACGGATTATTGTACCAAAATTGTTGTAACAAATTAAGTTATCTTTTAGACATGTTTTTTAAAAAATAATTAGATAATATAAGTAGAATTTGGACAACCTAGATTTTTAGTTGTGTAATTAATCGTAAATGTAAAGTTAAATGTGATTGTTTTATATGTTCAAATGAATACTTAAAATGTATATTTTGTCTGATATGATGATTGTTTGATTGAGAGGCACGATGCCAATACTTAAATATGATTTGTTTGTCTACGAGATTTAAGACCCCAATTGAATTTTATTTAGGTTATTAAAAGAAGAGAAAAATTGATTAATGACACGAATAAAGAAAAATTTGTTGAAATTTTGGTAAAGATCTAAGAGTAATAAATCATAATGATTGTATGATTATATGATTTGAATTGTAAGATTAGTTTTAAATTAAAAAAACTACCTTGTTTAAGGCTCAAAGTTCCTTTATGAATACTATGAATTAAAGGGTGTTACAATTACCTTCCTAAAGAAATAATTTGTTTTTGAAAGGAGAAGTAAGAGGAAAATAAAACTTGAAGAAGTTCAAGAATCACAAAATGATATCTAGAACCTAAGCCTAAGACTACAACATTGGATGTTCAACTTAAATCTCAAAAAATATAAAAACTCTATAGATTTGGTAGGACATGTCATGTACCAATGAGAAATGGACTTCTTATAGAAGTTGAAAATGACGAGTTATACTTGATGAGCCTACCAACTACATGAAAGCAATATCTAATATTGATTCGGAGGAATAGCTTGAGGCCATAAAGTCTAAGATGGGTTCCATATATATATCAACTAGGTATAGATCTTAGTTGATCTATCTAAAAAGATAAAACCTATTGCATATATATGGGTCTTTAATAAAAAAATTATCATGGATGACAATGTACAAGTATAAAACTAAACTAGTGATATCTTTTGATCCATTCATGAGTAAAACACCATAGATTTTGGGACAACTAAGTTAGGTTCAATTAGACTTGCCTTGACATAACCTGAGAGAACTAAAGATTGGAGAATAATTGATATCTTTAATACCTGTATCAATTGTAAGGATAAAAGTTACAAGATCATCATTGATAATGAGATTTGTATCAATACAGTATCTTTAAATATTATAGCTTTCATAGGCTTAAACCTTGTTCCCTATCTTAAGCCACATAATGTGTTATGGGTTGATAATACCTCTATAGTACTTAAGGAGATATATATTTCCCCATCAAATTCCTAGACTATCATAATAAGATCTGGTGTGATGTGATTATAATAGATGTAGGATATGTTATTTTGGCTAGGCTATGACTATATGATCTGGACGTTACCAATTATGATCGATCAAATTCAAGTTCTTTCACTTTTAAATGTAAAAGTTTCCAATTTATCTGCTTATTTTCAAAGCCTAACGATAGGAATAAGACATAAAGGAAAAATACGAAAGAAAAAGGAATTGACATAATAAATTCAAATGTGTTTTGGAATAAGGCTTAAGAAAAATTTGTTGTGTATGTTTTAGTTGTAGAGGAAGTTTAAAGAAACTCTCTAGTGAGAGTGACTAAAGAGATAATAGAGGAGTCTCAAAATAGTTGTCCTTATGAAATCCATAACTCCTTAATTCTTATACTCTGGATCCAGCATGTCATAAATTTTAAATGATATGCTAAGGTCTTTATATCCTTACCTTTTATACATGATTAAAAAAATAAGGATGATTTCAATTTACTAAGTTATGTCAAATCTATATCTACTCATATTTTGATTAGTGTTTGTCCCATTTTACAACCTCAATCATATAGTGTTCATGATCACAAACCTAAGAGGTATACACATCTTATTCTCGTGTCTCCTCACACTCAGATGTCTAAGTTACTTGAGTTTTTTGCATGTACAATTCTTGATTTGTGTGTTGGGATGCAAATAATGAACAATACAAATTTCAAGTTGATTTACAAAAATGTTATAATAACCTAATTTTGACCCCTTCATTTTTTATATATATTCCAAAAATAGAAAAAAAATCTAAAAAGACCTTTTTAATAAATTCAGTCAATTCTAATAATTTTGTTTATTTTTTTCATTTTTATTTAATTTTACGTGTCAAATTAAGTTTTAAAAAATAAAAAATATATATAGATGGGGGCAAAATTGAACAAATAATTGAGTTTCACAAATTAAAAATTGATTTTGGGAAATTTTAAAAAATACAGGAATGGTTTGGATTGTGATTGTGGACTCCAATGAAGAGAAATTGAAGGGAAATGGCTTAATTTGGCTAAGATTTGAAAAATTAAAAAACCAAGGGTGAATTTGATACAGATGGCCAATTTAAGGCACACGATTGAAAATAAAAATGGGATTTATGATAAAATTGACCTAAAATGCATAATTTTGGGAACCAAAGACTTAAGTGGAATAAATGCTTAAATTCGCGGTTTTATTAATTTATTTAGGGATTGAATTGAAAAGAAAATCTAAAATTAAAACTCTAATTGAATGAAAATTGAAAAATCTAAAAATACAAGGATTGTAATGAAAAAGGTTGAAAATTGTAGGACAGGATTGAATTGTTAGCCTTTCCAAAAACAACAGCATTTTTATAAGTTGAATCCAAAAAACAAAAGAAGAAAAAAGAGAGAAGTGAAACGACATCTTACCAAAAAACAACCCCTTTTCAAGCAATCTTTAGCGTCAATCTTCAGTTATGATTGATCTCCAGATAAGATACAATCATGTGGAAATTGGTTTTCAGCGTTCCAAATACGTTTCTAATGGATAAAATCTTGTTTTAATGCCATAAATCATCCCCACAATCCTTGCAAAACACCAAACCCGCAAAAGATTCTGAAACGTTCCAATGGCCTTTAATGGGATACTTGAGTGATTGTAGCCCTGAATTTCTTCATTCCTTATGCATATAAATAGTAAAGATGAGAATAAGAAAGGGGCACAAAAAATTGAGAGGGGAGAAGAAACAAAAAATATGGTTAGCAAGAAAAGAAAGAAGATAGGAATTTGACAATAACACTTACTTATACTACCCTAATTTGTTCCAAAGTTCTTATGGAGAAGTTTATTGTAGGGAAGAGTTGGAAATCAACTTAGAAGTCTTGTTTGAACTTAAGAAAAAAGACAAGAACAAGAGAAATAAAGATAGAAATAGTATTGGGACAGTAGCAACAATGTCAAGATAATTACAGATTTGGCGACAATTTCCACAACTTCAATTCATTATCATCCAAAGTTCTATGGTCACACCAGAGGCTTTTAGTTCTACTAAACCAGGTATGAGTAATTTCTTTGATGATAACATGTTACATATGTTGGTTTTATCCTTAAATTCGTATTGTTTCTTGGTATATATGTGCATCAAATTAAGGATATAGTTGTGTCAAAACAGTATCCATTTCTCCACCACAGTATGTATGTATTTCCAAAAATCTATAACCAATGTCTCCTTTGTATATAAACTTGAGTTTGTTGAAGTTGCTTTTTCTAGTAGCAAAAATAAACAAAAAGATAACATTAGCTGTTAGTAAAGGCTAACAGTGCATAAATTTTTTTCTAGTCACCAAAATTTTTAGTTCTCATGACAACAGAAACAACACAGATATTGTAAGTTTTGGCTAATACATCATTTGTCTTTCTTTACAAAATTTAATCTTGAATATGTACCATCTCCTCATTACAATTTAGGAAGAATATATCATCATCTAAGTAGCTTTTCCAAGTCTGCAATATATATATATATATAATTATGAATAAACACAGGTTTGTTAGGAAGTGTCTTTGATCTAATGGCAATCCATGTTTTGTCCAAAGATTAATTGCTGCAATCCTTAAACAAGCTATTAGGTAATTCATGAACTTGAGATGTTCAAGCTAAGAGTGACTTGTTATTACAATACAGGGTTTTTTTTATTATAAAAAATCAATAAATCTGCAATCTAGTGTTGTTTTAGGAACAAAAGCAAGATTATGATGATGATGATGATCCTTTGTTTCCTTATGATAGTCCATATTAGTACTTGATGTGTTTCCATGGAGTAAATGATGTTTATAAATCTTGATTTTTTGTTTTGTTTTGGAGTTGGAATGTATAGACGTTGCATATTCATCTCAATCAGAATGAGTTGTTCATTTTCCTGTGTAGTGATAGGCATTTTACAACTTGCACTATCTAGCAGTTATTACCACATCTTACTGTGACTAAAAACTGCTCAAAACTAGAGAATTGTTCCGTGGTGTGTGTTGATAAGATTAAACTGAATGCTGTCATGAGGGAAGCACAATTGATGCTTGTTATAAAAAAAATAATAACAATCCTTTGTTTCTTTAGAGCTTCTCTTTTCTAAAATCTTTCCATGTCTGCAGAATGTAAATAGGAAAATAGAGAGCAAACCTTGGGTATTTTGGTCTTCATTCATGTGCTTAAACCATTTACATATGCTTGTTGATCCAATAATATCATAAGTTTGTTTTATAGTCTTTTAATTTGAGTCCAGGATTTTGTTCACTTCTTCTTAGGGTTCTGATAATAAACCATGATTTATAGATATAAAATGCAAGCACAAAATATTAATAGAACAAGAGTTGTAGTTTTTATTTTTATTTTTTAAAATCATCATCGTAGGTCTTTAGGTTTGATTTAGAAATCTGAAAATTAGAACTTTAAATGGGCCTTTTTAAAGTTTTCTTTTCTAGAGACCGATTTCAAATTTTTTTTTTAATGATTTTTTTTTTATAAATTGTTTTTAAGAGACTGATGTTGAATTTTTCACAAATAATCTTTTTTATTAGTCTTTTTTTTAAAGGATCGATGCTAAATTATTATTACATGGTCAAATCAATGAGTATTATTTTTTTTAAGAGCTAGAATTGAATTTTTCAACATGTAATTAAAAATAAATTAAAATATAAATTGTAAATAAACTTATAAAATAATTAGGATATTTAATGACAATAAAAAGGATAATTTTCAAAGGAAAAAATAGCAAAAGTAACTTTTCGTAATAAATGATGTGGTAAGGATGACGTTGTTTTTTCTGTATATATAACTAACCTCTTACCTTAATATCTAAGACTAATGCTTATTTTATGATCTTTAGTTTTCTCTAATTACTAAGTAGTCATCTATTTTCATATTTTTTCCCTCAAATTTGGAAAAGTCTCATACATATCTAGGTATTAAAGCATGTTGTGACAAGTGTCTTGATGCATTAAATATTATAGATTATTTCATAATACAGATTAGACCTGAATTGTACCCTCTTGAAACAAGTTAAAAATTGCAAGAAGTAGTACTAGACAATCTAAAGTGTTACAAATGGTTGAATCAAATATTTCTATCAATAACCTACAACTAAACTTAGATGTTAGCTCTACTCTTAACATAAAAGACTTGTTATATATAAATGGCAACAACATATCATTGATGTTCCTTTTGAAATCTCTACTTCATTACCTTATCATTGGGATAAACATGACATATAAATGTTATTTAGAATGTATAACTTATTTATTCTAGGGATGGTGAATCTAGTTCATGGATCGAGCAACTTGCTTTGGACTATACTTGTATTACTAGAACAATATTGTGACAACTTGATCATGTTCTTTTGAAATATTATCGGAGTCTTCTAGAACTATACTCAATAGGGTTGAGTTCTTCTAACCTTGAAAGAAATGGTAGGGATATAAAATCCAAGACACTATTCACACATGCATATGATATAGGATGATGAAGAATAACCAAAACCCGTCACTCTTTGGTTAGGCGATTAGCTTAAGCCTATGTGATTGAATTTTATATGGTTTAATTATTAGGCTTACTTTATGTTATTGTTGGACATTTTATTTTAGTAAGCTAGAAGCCTAATTGTTGATTATGTAGGTTTTACTATTTATATATACTTGTTTTACATTGTCGCGGGGGCGCGAGCCGGCACAACGTTGTCTGGCAACGGTGGAGGCTCTTGTCGTGCCTCTTGTGTGAGGTATAGTGTGTTGTTGGGAAAGCTTTTTGGATTTAATCACAAAGTTATGATTAATGTTTAGGAGTCGCCACCTAGTATTATGGTCATTAGGAACCTATGGTCTGCAAGAGTCTGGGTAAGGGACTAGTTGTGCAAGGGGAAGATGCATCACTCTCAGTGCACTCTACCTAAGGTAAGCTGCATTGTTGTTTGATTTTTTTTTTCTAAGTCGGGTTTCTATTCGTTGGTTTTTTCTAAGGTTTAAGGTAGATCTTTCTTTATGAGAAAGTCTCTACCTTATGGGGTTAAATCCTAACCATTCTAAAGTCTGAATTTTAGCATCGCATTTTTACACCTTATATCTTTAATACCTGAGGGTGTACTTTATCATGTAATTTTACACCTCACAAATATTAAAGTCTATATCGGGATCCTAAAAAAAGATTGGAAAAATATTTTTGACATGTTGGCTAAATCCTAATGGATAATCATAAACTGGTTACGATATACTTTTTTTATTTTTTTAAACATGAAAAGGATGCGAATTTTGATTTTTTTAATGAAAAATATGCTTGAAAAAATTTTAGGATTTGGCTGTATGCAATAAAATATTTTTTTCTTTTTGAAAATGTTTTGAAATTTATTTTTTTTGAAATATTTTAGAGAAAACCAGGTATTTTAATATTGGATTTGTATTTTAGAGTGTAAATATACAAAATTAGTAGAAAAATATTTAAGAAAATCACATTTTTTTAAATGATTTTTACATTTTTTTAATTTTTTTTGGGGCTGCACCAGACCCAGCCCGACCGTTTAGACTGGGCCAGAACTGGTCTGGCCCAAGGTCCACTGGAACAGTAGACATGAATTATAATTTGCATTCCACTGTTCAAAACAATGGAACTTTCATGGAGAAGACGAAGAACCAGGGGAAGGGTAGCGGACCACCTGGCGTGGCGGTGGAAACGGCGGTGGAGTTGGCTGGAGCGGCTGCAACTAAAAAAGAAAGAAAAGGAAATCTGCAGAGAGGAGAGGAAGGAGAAAGTCACGACTGTTACTTCTGAAAGAAGGTGTTTGGACGGCGGCTTGTGGTGGAAATGATGGTTTCCATACCACTGCTGGTGGTGGTGGTTGCTTAAGGCGGTGCTAGAGGAAGAAATGTGACAGTGTTGGTTTCCTGTGGTAGAGGAAGAAAGAAGAAGAAGTAGAAGAAGAAAATCTGCAGCGGGTTATCATTAAGACTGAACTATACACATAGAGTTGTAGATGAACTGTAGAGGATCATTTTCGTGCAAGTTTTGTTAAATTTGGTGGACGTTAAGTGCATTAAATACACATGCAAAGTAGGTACCGGCCCAGCTTTACCTGGGTAAAAGAAGAAGATAATGAATAGTTACTAGACGACGCGTCGTCTGGTCCCTCTTTTTTTTTAACTCAACACGGCGCCGTTTTGGGTTTGAATTAGGGATTTAAACTGATTTTTAATTTAGTCCTCCAACTTTCAATTTCTTTCAATTAAACCCCTAATTGACCCTAAACTTTTGATTTAATGTAATTAAGCCCCTGTTGAACTTCAATTGGAACCCCGAAGTTACGCCTTTTCCAATATGGTTCTTGGTCTCGGATTTATGTAATTTAATTCCTAATTGACCATTAAACTTTCAATTTCTTCAATTTCACACCCGGTTTTTGTCAATTAAACCCCTATTGTTTGGCGCTTTTTGCAGATTGGTCATTGGTTGCGAATTTCTTAAATTTAGCCCCTAATTGACCCCAAAACTTCAATTTTCTAGCAATTTTGCCCTTGATTTCAATCAATTAACTTGGTAAAAATTAAATTTGATCTCTTAAAATTTCAATCGTCTTAATTAAGCCTAACTTAGGCTCCTAAACTTAAGTTTTCACTAATTAAGCCCCAAATAAAATTAATTTGACCCATTTATAGTATAATTAAGTCCTTGCACTTGATTAAATCCTTCAATAGGACCCAAATTAATTCTTAAACATAATTAAAATTTAATTTGGCCCATGATTAAATCTAATTGGCATATTAAAAAATTTAATTATGTCATTGGACATAATTTTTATGCAAATTCGTCCAATAATAATTTAATTTGACCTTAAATTTGCATTTTTCTCCATGTTTTGGCATAATGGGGTACAATTAGGACTTGAATTTCGTCCAAAATTGTAGTTTGATTCCCCAGCCTGCTTTCTCCACGTTGCCAGCCTTTATTTTATTTTTTTATTTAGAAAAAAAGATGATTTTTTAGGAATAACCCAGAATTGGGTTATGATAGTTGCCCTCCTCTTTACAATGCTTACGATAGAAAGTCTCGTAAAAGACTTTAGATAGTAAGCATTGTAAAGAAGAAAAAGAAGAATGAGAGATGATGGACTCATCATATTGAGAAATGATGAATCCTTTTGAGGTGGTCTTATTGTAATAGGTGACCTACCCAGGTGAAAAACACGAAGATTTTTCAAAATGGTGAAAAATACAGAGATTTTTCAAAGTGGTATTATTGTAATGGGCGACTTGCCCAGATGTAACATTTTTAGAGGTGGTGAGAAATGCGAGGATTTCTAAAAAAAAATGGTTTCATTGTAATAGGCAACCGGCCCAAATGAAAGAAGAAAAGAGTTTTCAAAAAGGTTTGATTATGATGGGTGACCTACCTAAGTGAGAAAAATGAAATGTCTTGAAGAGACGAAATAATAGGGCTTGAAGGCGCACTATTCAAGAGATGGGAGCTCAAAGGAGCATTCAAAAAGAGATAAGACCTAAATAGGACCTAAAGGAGAACGAGGGATGGAAAGCGCACTCGAAAGGAGGTAGGGTTACAAAACATACTACCTTAGAGGTGAGAGGTCATAGGCGCACTCAAAATGAGGCAAGGTTAGAAAACGCACTACCCATGAGGTGAGGGCTTAAAAACACACTAAAAAGAGGTAAGGATAGGAAACGCACTACCTAAGATGGTCGAGGGCTCTAAGGCGCACTCAAAATAAGGCAGGGTTAGAAAACACACTACCCAAAGTGGTCGAGTGCTCTAAGGTGCACTCGAAAGGAGGCAGGGTTAGAAAACACACTATCTAGGAGGTGAGGGCTCGAAGGCACACTCGAAAAGAGATAGATAGGGCTCGAAGGCACACTCGAAAAGAGATAGATAGGGCTAGAAAACACACTATCTAAATGATGAGGGCTCAACAGCCCGCTCAAAAAGAAGTGATGATGAGACACCAATCTGTCAGGGATGAAAGTAATGCATCATGATTAATATGTATGTATACTTACCTGAGAAATATAGGTCATCTTTTCTTCATGGAGTTTTCATTTTCTCAAAAGTTTGAGTCTCTGATAGTAAGCTTTAATGGCTCTTTTCGCTCTTGCTTGCTCAAGTCATATCTTGTGATTTTAACCTCTGAGGGGGACCAGCATACTTCTTTATCCACAAACCTTTATCTGAAGGATTGCTAGCTATGCACTATATCTGATGTTTTCTTAAAAGAGGAATCATAGAGCCAGCCCTATATGTTTTGGTGGACTGCCCCCTAGTTTGATCATGTCTCCAAGTGTTTAATTTGGGTTTTCCTTGGGGATGAGGTTATATGGAAGAAGATTTGGTTATTTATAAGGAGTTGTTTTCATGGAGAATTTTTGGAATTTCAAAGCTATTCCGAAAAATCATTTTGATGTTTGTTCAAAACAAACTTGTTCTGAAAAATTCAAGCTATTCTTATAGATAGGTTTACATAAGTGTTGAAAATTTTGTTTTGCTTTTGATGAAGTGAAGTGATGTTTTGATTGGTCAAAAGGGTTCAAGATCCAATCTGAGGGTTTTAAAGAACCAGTTTTTAAAGCATTCATTTTGCTTACATGAATAATGACATGTTTCACATGAGAAAACAAAGTCTACCGATCCAGATTGTCTGTCTTTGATCAGAAAGGGCTTGATTGGGCACTTAACGTAGGTTTCGGCTCTTGGCTATGAAGAAAATGATATTTATAGGCTCAAAAGGTGTTTAAGGGACTTTAAGACTAAGGATCGCTAGTGCTTATATCCCAAACTCTTTTTTGGTTCATACATTTCTGGACCTTGGAATTGATTTGCAAAATGGTCCATGGTGCCCCCCAATGTTGGTCTTTTTCTTCTTTTGGTTTTGAGCATCATTATATTAGTGATTTTTGTGGCATGCTCAAATATTTTTGGAACTCTTTCATGCCCCCCAACTTTGTTTAGGCACTTTTGATCATTGAGGATTTTGTTTCATGCGCCCAGTGTTGTTTGGGCTCTTTTATCATTGAGGACTTTTCATGCCCCCAAGGTTGTTTTAGTCATTAAGGATTTTTTTGCACTTGCCTCCTAGTGTAGGGTGTGATCCTAGCCAAGGTTATTTTTTCAAGAAAAATGCATTAGGCTTAAAAAGGGACTGCAAGGGATTTTCTAGAATTTGTGAAAGGATGATCAAAGATGGTCTTTCTTCATTTCAAATGCATTCATTCAAAATCGGCAAGCTTTACTTTCTCACATACGAATATGCAAGATGGTTTCTCATTATTCATGCAGTCAAAACGCAGCTTTGAAGTTATCTCATGGTGTTCGGGTTGTCTTTTATGTTTTTAAGTGTTAGGATATCACTTGAATTTTCAGAACTTGTTTATTAGAACAAACATCAATTTGATTTTTATTTTTGTATTAAAACTTTGATTTTCCAAAAACCCTTGTGAAA
>Ga0325401_1004436_pt1 | contig 13223 bp, 11 predicted proteins | sample PopdelMetagenome_FD_205666 | JGI IMG/M metagenome (GOLD analysis project Ga0325401, IMG submission 205666) | Populus deltoides microbial communities from Bellville, Georgia, United States - Xylem-PdKOR-R2 | ecosystem: Host-associated > Plants > Phyllosphere > Stem > Wood/Secondary xylem | place...
CCATCTCAGTGGTCCTCGGTGCGCAGCCGCCCCAGCCCGGTCGGCACGGCCCGTCCCCGCCAGCGCACGGAGCCGCGCACGGCGGTGAGCAGCACCGAGCGGGCGAAGACGAGGTCGAAGGCGAGCAGCGTCAGCGGGAAGAGCAGCCAGGTCCACCACGCGAACGAGCCCAGGCGCCGAAGCACCGAGCGCAGCTGGGCGGCGACACCCGCCCAGGCCAGCACCCACGCCGCCGCGACGATCGCGGTCGGCACGTCGGGGTCGGCGGGGGCGGAGACGAGCAGCCCCGAGAGCCAGGTCAGGGCCCCGACGGCCACGGCGTGGTGGGCCGCGACCCAGCCGGTGACCACCAGGGCCGGCAGCGGCGAGGTCGCGGCGGCGCCGGAGGCGAAGTTCTTCGTCCACCCCTCGACGAGCTGGCGGGGCCCGGCGGGGTACATCCGCATCCGGGCGGCGCGCCCGCCGACCAGGCACCGCACCGGCAGGCCGGCGCGGTCGTAGGCGCGGGCGAGGGCCACGTCGTCGAGCACGTCGGCGCGCACGGCGGCGTGGGTGCCGGCCGCCTCCCAGTCGGACCGGGAGGTGAGCAGCACCGGCCCGAAGGCCATCGGGCGGCGCGGCGGGCGGGTGCCGAAGGAGCCGCTGGCCAGCAGCGAGACGGCGTTGAAGTACGCCGAGAGCTGCTCGTAGCCGCGGCGCACGACGTGGAAGGGCTGCACCGAGAGCAGGCCCTGGGGGCGGGCGGCGTACGCCGAGAGCAGGCCGCCGAGCGCACCGGGCTCCAGCTCGGTGTCGGCGTCGAGGAAGAGCAGGAGGTCGCCGCGGGCAGCGGTGGCGCCCTGGTGGCACGCCCACGCCTTGCCGGTCCAGCCGGGCGGCGGGCCGTGGAGGGTCAGCACGGTCGCCCCGGCCTCGCGGGCGACGCGGGCGGTCGCGTCGCTCGAGCCGTCGTCGACGACGACGACCTCGGCGGGTCCCGGGTCGAGGCGCGCCAGCGAGGCGAGCAGCGCGGGCAGGCGTGCCTCCTCGTCGCGGGCGGGCACGACGACCGAGACGGTCCCGGCGGGCGCGTCGACCTGGCTCCCGCGGGTCTCGCGGAGCGAGCGCAGACCGAGCCGGAGCCAGTGCACGCCCAGCGCGGCGACGAGCAGGAGCAGCAGGGACGTCAGGGCGTTCACGCCGCCCGCCCGGCCCGACCCGCACGGCGCGTCAGGACCAGCGGCATCCCGCCGCGCGGGTGCACGGCGACGCGCGCCTGGTGGCGCGGACGGGTCCAGCCCGCCGGGAGGTCGAGGCGGTAGGCCGCGAGGACGCGGCTGAGCACCAGCACCATCTCGCCGATCGCGAACTCGCGACCGATGCACAGCCGCGGGCCGAGCCCGAACGGCACGTACGCCGTGCGACCGGCGCCCTCGGCGAGGAACCGCTCGGGGGAGAAGGCGAGCGGGTCGGGCCACGACTCCTCGCGGCGGTGCAGCAGCCAGGGGCTGACGATCACCGTCGTGCCGGCCGGCACGTCGACGCCGCTGACGGTGTCGGGGCCGTGGGAGCGGCGCGAGACGACCCAGGCCGGCGGGAACAGCCGCAGCGCCTCGTCGACGACCGCGCGGGTCCACGGCAGGTCGGTGCGGTGCGACAGCATCGAGACCCGGCCCGGGTGGGCGGCGAGCTCGGCGTGCACGCCCTCCTGCGCCTCGGGGTGCTCGGCGAGCAGCATCAGGGTCCAGGCGAGGCTCGCGGCGACGGTCTCGTGGCCGGCGATGATCATCGTGATCAGCTCGTCGCGGATCGCGCCGTCGTCGAGGCCGCTGTCGATGAGCAGGCCGAGCAGGTCGTCGCCACCGCCGGCGCCTGCACCGGCGCCGCGGGCGCGGCGTTCGGCGATCAGCTGGGCCGACACGGTGGTGAGGCGCCGGCGCGCGGTGCGCAGCCGCACGTTGAGCGGCGTCGGCACCCACGGGGGGATCGGCAGCAGCGCGCGCCCGAGCCGCACCACGAGGCGCGCGGCGTCGTCGGAGGCGTCGACGAGCTCGTGGGCGCTGCCGGAGAGGTCGGCGGAGAAGAGCGCGCGCCCGACCGCGTCGAGCGCGACCCGGAGCACCGCCGGGGCCAGGTCGACCGTCCCACCGGCGTGCGCAGACCACTCGGTCACCGCCTCGTCGGCCGCGTCGAGCACCTGCTCGCCGATGCGGTCGAGCCGCTCGTGGTGGAACGCCGGCGCCGCGGCGCGGCGGTGCGTGATCCAGCTGGACTCGGCCGAGGCGAGCAGCCCCGGTCCGGTGACCCGCGCGAGGGCGGTGTACTGGATGGTCTCCTTGCTCCAGTTGCGCGCGTTGCCCTGCAGGACGTGGCGCACCCCGTCGGGCTCGTTGACCAGCAGCACGGCCGCGCCCGGCACGGGGAAGGCCGCCAGGTCGCCGTACCGGTCGACCACGCGCTGGAGGTAGCTCAGCGGGTCGGAGCGGATCGCCGGCAGGACCTTGGCCATGTCCTGCGACGTCGGCCCCGGGAGGCCGAGGTCGATCGGGTCGGCGGCCCAGTCGCGCAGGCTCACGCGGCCTCCCCCACCCTGCGGGAGCGGCCCAGGCGCACCCAGACCGAGCAGGCGATGAGCACGAGCCCGAAGCCGAAGCCGAGGTCCTCGACCGGGGCGTAGAACAGCCGCCCGTCGCCGATCAGCTGGGGCTGGGAGTCGCCGATGATGGCGTCGGCGCGGTAGCGCACGATCTCGCGACCGGTCAGCCAGCCGTTGGTGAGCAGCTGGAAGAAGACGATGATCGCGTAGGTCATCCACCAGGTCGCGGTGCTGGTGAGCCGGGTGCGCAGCACCCAGCGGTCCACCGCGAACCCCGCGACGGCGGAGATCACGGCCAGGGTCGTGTAGGTCATCGGCGCAGCACCCAGCGCCCTCGCCCGGCCCGCACCGCCGCGACCGCCTCGTAGGTCAGCACGCCGACGAGCGGGATGACCACGAAGAACGAGATCTCCTCCAGCGGGAGCCCCGCGATCCGCCACGGCAGCGTCTGGTCGGGGTCGAAGCTCCAGTGCCCGACGTGGGTCGCCCACAGGTCCCACACGAGGTACGGCGTGCCCGCGGCCACCACGGCGAGCGCGAGGCGCGCCGGCTGGCGGAGCACGTCGAGGCGGAAGAGCCAGACGAGCGGCAGCGTGCCGAGCAGGCAGAAGGCCAGCATCGCGACGTAGGACCAGTGGACCAGGCTCACGAGCTCACCACGACCAGCCGGTGCCCGGGGTCGCCGGGCCCATGCACGAGGAGCGCGTCACCCCAGCACCGTAGTCGGCCCTCAGTAGCGCAGCGTGATCGTGGCCCTCCGGTTGCGCTCGCGACCACCGCTGGTGGCGTTGCTGGCCTCGGGGCTCCGCTCGCCGCGCGTGCGGATCACGACCCGCACCGACGACGGCAGGTCGAGCGCCGAGCAGAGCGCCACCGCCCGCTGCCGGCCCAGCCGCTGGTTGAGCTCCGCGCCGCCCGAGCTGTCGGTGTAGCCGGTGCACGTCACCACGCGCACCGCACCCGCCCGGCGCGCGACGACCCGGGCGTACCTCCGGTCGGCTCGCGACAGGGTGGACGAGGCGTACGCGAACTGCGCGGCCCGTGCCAGCGTGAAGCGCCGCACCACGACCCGGCCCACCGCGGTCGCCGTGCGGGTCGCGCCGGCCGCGGTGGTGAGCGTCAGCTCCCCGGTGACCGGCACGCCGCCGGGGGTCGCCGCGAGCGCACGACCGACGGCGTTGAGCCGCACCTCCACGACCTGGCTCGCCCCACCACCGGCGGTGGTGGCGGCCGAGCCGATCTCGGTGCGCTGGCCCTCGACCGTCGCCCACAGCCGCACCCGGCACGAGCCGATGACGGCCACGTCGGTCGCGCAGGTGGTCGGCACCGTCGCCTTCCTGCCCGGCGCGACCCGCGTCAGCTCCGCCAGTCGCAGCGAGGCCCGCGGGTCGACCGAGGGAGCCGGCAGCGACGGCAGTGCGGCGACCGGCGCCACGACCGTCGGGGTGTACGTCGAGTCGGCGGTCTGGTCGAAGGCGTCGACGACCCGGTAGCGCACCGGCGTCGCCGTCCCGCTCGTGCCCGCGGCCGGCACGAACGACACCGTGGCCGTCGCCACGTCGAGCAGGTAGGTCCCCTGCGCGACGCTCACCCGGGTGGTCTCGTCGCCGGAGCCGTCGACCAGCACGCTGGTGCCGCCCGTCGGCACGGTGAGCTGCACGGACTGCGTGCCCTCCCCGACCGAGGTCAGCGGCGACGCGGTGGGTGCCACCGGCAGCGCCGTCGGCGTGTAGGTGCTCGACGCCTTCTGGTCGTAGGCGTCGGTGACCTCGTAGGTCGCCGGGGTCGCCGTGCCGGCGTACGTCTCGAGCGGGGTGAAGGTGATCGTCGCGTCCTCCACCGAGTACGTCCCCTGGCCGGGCACCGTCGGGTCGCCCACGAGCGCGAGCGAGCCACCCTTGGGCAGCGTCACGGTCACCGACTGCACGCCACGCGCGCGGCTGGTCAGCGGCGACGCCGTCGGCACCGCAGGCAGCGCGGTCGGGGTGTAGGTGCTCGACGCCTTCTGGCCGTAAGCGTCCGTGATCTCGTACGTCGCCGCGGTCGCGGTGCCGTCGTAGGAGTCCAGCGGCGTGAACGTGATCGTCGCGTCCTTCACCGAGTACGTCCCCTGGCCGGGCACCGTGGTGACGCCCAGCAGCGCCAGCGAGCCACCCGTGGGCAGCGTCACCGACACCGACTGCACACCGCGGGCGCGGCTGGTCAGCGGCGACGCCGTCGGGGCGGTCGGCTTCGTCACGGTCGGGGTGTACGTCGCGTCGGCCTGCTGGTTCCAGGCGTCGCGCACGCGGAAGGTGACCGGGGTGGCCGTGCCGGCGTAGCCCAGGACGGGAGCGAACGTGATGACGCCGGTGGTCGGGTCGAGGGTGTAGGTGCCCTGCCCGGCCACGGTGACCTCGTCGACGGTGGTGGTGCCGTCGAACAGGTGCACCTCCTGCTGGTCGCCGACGGAGACCGTCTGCTGCTGGGACGCCGTCCCCACGCCGGTGGACGTGAGGTTCTTCGGGGCGGGCGGGGCCGGCGCGTCCGCGATCGGCGCGAGCGCGGAGCCGCCCGGGAAGGCGAAGCCGTCGTAGCTGCCCCACTCGTAGACGGTGACCCCGAACTGGTGCGGTGAGCGCAGGGTGTGCTGGCCGGTCGTGGTCGAGACCTGAGCGACCGAGTACTCGGTGCCTGCGGCAGCCACGAACAGCGCGGCGGGGACGGCCGTGCCGTCGAGCACCACCTTCCCGATGTCGCGGGTCTGCACGACCAGGGAGAGGTAGGGCTGCAGTGGCACGTCGCTGGTGGTCGCGGCCGGGGCGGCGATCGTGTACGACGTGAGGTGCTGACCGACGGGCGTCACCAGCGTCATCAGCGGGTCGCCGGTGGTGCCGTCGTAGGCCTGGCCGTTGCCGTACTGCGCCACGAGTGCCGGCTTGCTCGTGGTGATGACGACCGCCTCGTTGGCGGCGACGGTGCGGTCCCTCGGCAGGACCGCCTCGTAGAACGCTCCCGCGGCGAGCGTCGCGACGAGCGTGCCGCCGACGCGCACCTCGGTGCCGGCCTCGTCGGCGAGGACGCGGTAGGTGTCGCCCCTCTTGCGGGTCGCGAAACGACCCGAGACGAAGGTCGTGCCCCAGGCCTCGACCGGAGGCAGCTGCGCGGTGAGCGGGTTGCAGAAGCCGCTCGTCGTCGGGACGTAGGCACAGGCGTTGCCGCCGACGACCGCCACCGGCTTGTCGGAGGTCACGGTCGTCCCCGTCACGTCCTGCCCGGTCGCCGAGCTCTGGAACTGGTAGGTCTGTCCCGCGTCCAGCGAGACCGTGAACGGCACCCCGGCGGCGTGGGTGCCCACCGTCGTCGCGGGCGTGAGGGTCACGGTCGTCTCGTCAGCACTCGCCGTGACGAGCATGCGCGACTCGAACCCGCTCGTCCCCGCCACGGCGGGGTAGCCCAGCGCCCGGTAGCTCGTGCCGAGCGATGCGTCGGGGAGCGCCTGGAAGCCGCTCGAGGTCGACGGGGCGAGCGCGGCGGGGTAGACCGAGGCCGGCACCGTCGACACGACGTGGAGGCCGGCGCCGCTCACGCCGTCCCCGACCGGGGCCGCGCGGCCGGACGGGACCGTCAGCGTGGCAACGGTCCCGGGGGTGAGCGTCTCGGTGTCGAGGACGGTGCCGGTGCGGTCCTGCAGGGACACCTGACCGGCCTGCTCCGCCGAGACGTAGACCGACCGGACGAGCTTGGTCGCGTCGAGGCCCGCGGCGTTGAGGGTGCCGAACGACAGCCAGAAGCTGGTCCCGACCGTGGTCGGGGTCGCCGGCAGCGGGGTGATGCCCCTCATCGCCACGACCGACGGGGTCGCAGCGGACCCGGGTGAGGCCGCCAGGAACGGGAGCGAGACCGCTCCCAGAGCGGTGGCCAGCGCCACCGCCGTCCGGACAGCACGACGAGACACAGCGCCCACGAGATCCCCCAGCAGCTCAGGCGCGACCGCGCCTCGGCGCCTCACCAGCGAGGGCCCACCGAACTCTAGTCCTCCGGACGGGCGACCCGCCTGGCCCTGAGGGGCCATCTCGAGACCCCCGTCCGGCACTGGGGTGGGGGGCCGTCAGGCCAGCCGCCGCACTCGCCGCAGCTCGCGGGCGAGGTAGGTCCGGGCGCGCCGCTGCCCGCCTCGCGTGCCGATCGCGCGCTCGAGGTCACCCAGAACCCGCTCCAGCCGCGCGCGGTCCGGCTCCCACCCGCGACGGGCGCACTCCTCGAGCCAGGCCACCGGCGCCTGGTGCCCGCGCTCGCCGTTGCAGCGTCCGCAGGCCAGGACCTCGTTCTCCAGCCACGACGGTCCGCCCTTGACCCGGGGCACGACGTGCTCCGTGGTCGGTCGGACCAGCCGACCGAAGGCCCGGTGGCACCAGATGCACGTGTCGCCGTCGCGCTCGACGATCAGGGCCCGTCGGCGGGCCCGGTCCGGAGCGGGCGGGGAGACCATCTGCTCCCGACGCTAGCCGGGAGCCCGAAGCCGAGGCGGCCCGCTACCACGTCTCCGTCGACGTGACCAGGGGGCCCCTGGTGGCGGCGGGAGACATCCACCGCCGACCGCTGAGGCTCCCTAGCGTGAACTGCGAACGGTCCAGCCCCACCACGAAGAAGGAGCCGCACCATGTCCGCACGCACCGTCCTGACCACCGCAGCCGCCTCGATCCTGGCGGCGGGCGCACTCACCACGATGACCACCTCGGCCGCCGACGCCAGCGCCACGGGCGTCCAGCCGTTCCCGGGTGGCATCACCGTCACCACCAAGTACGGCGACGTCACGGTGCCGCCCGGCGAGCTCGACCACGGCGTCACCGGGGACGGTCTCTTCGTCGAGAGCCAGGCGGCCGGGTTCACCACCGTGCCGGCCCTGTGCAACTGGACGATGACCTACGAGCTGCGCGACCTCGAGGGCAACGTCGTCGACTCGGCGTTCCGCGACCCCGGCTCGCGCTGCGACACCAACGTCAACGCCCCGGGTGTCGTCTGGAACAAGACGACCGTGCCCGGCCGCGCCTGCGCGATCCTCAAGGTCGGCAGCGCCGTCATCGCCCAGCAGTGCCACCAGGTGGCCGGCTGACGCCCAGCTCGTCCCGGGCCGCGGCGACCCGCGCGACGCGCTCCTGTGCGTCGGGCGGGACGCCGCCCTCGGCCACCACCCGGTCCGCGCTCGTGAGGAAGGCGGCCGCGAGCAGCAGGCCACGGTCGCCCGGCACGTCCTCGACCACCGGGTCCTTCGCGCAGAGGTACTGCACCAGCGTGTAGACCGAGTCGGGGGCGGAGAAGACCGACGCGCCTCCCCCGTCGTGGTCGACGGCCCACTGGTCGAAGACCGACGGGGTCCACAGGGCGATGCCGTGCTCGCCGCGCTCCTCGTCCGTGGCGGCGGCGTCGAAGCCGGACTGCACCTCGAGGATCGCGGCCACGAGGGCCGGCGTCACCGCAGGGGCCGGGCACCCGCGGGCGGCCGCCGTGACGTCCGCCCGCAGTGCGTCCGGCACCGCGGTGCCGTCGCGCAGATCACCCGCGAGCCGCGCGGTCGGCGGCGACGCCGGATCGGGGTCGGCGTCCGCGGGGGCGTCGTCCTTCAGCGCCAGGCCGGCCGCAGCCCCTGCGCCCACGACGAGCAGCGCAGCGAGTGCCGCGGGCGCGGCACGCCGGCGGCGTCGAGTGCGTACGGCGGCACCGCGGCGCAGGGCGGTGATCGACCGGTCGACCTCGCTCCGCGCACGCAGCCGCTCGTCCTCCGTCGGCGCCAGCAGCAGCTGCACGACGGAGGCCCAACCGGCGGGCACGGCCGGGTCGAGACGCAGGGGCGCGGCGCCCGCGGCGTACGCCTGGGCGGCTCGCGACCTGGCCGTCGCGTCCTGGCCGTCGAAGCAGAACCGGCCTCCGCTGAGCACCTGGTGGGCCAGCACGCCGAACGACCAGAGGTCGCGCGCCGGCCGCAGCACCACCCCGTCGAGACCGACCCGCTCGGACCACCACTCGGGACCGACGTAGTCGAGCGACACCGGCGCGGGCGCGTAGGCGTGGGTGCCCTCGAGCTCGCCGGCGAGCCCGAGGTCGGCCATCAGCGTCCGGCCGTCCTCGAAGACGAGCACGTTGCCCGGCTTGAGGTCACCGTGCACCCAGCCGGCCGCGTGCAGAGCCTGCAGCGACTCCCACAGACGCGCGAGCAGCTCGTCGGCGCCCTCGAGGGACCGCCCGGGCTCGGCCGTCGCGAGCAGGTCGGCCACGCTCGCCTTCGCCCGCTCCATCACCAGGGCGTGGGCGCCCCGCAGCGGCGGCTCGTCCGCCTCCGCCCGGAGCACGTCCTGCACCTCGACGCACCCAGGCAGAGCAGGTCGAGCCGCGAGCGCGAGCTCCCGGTGCACCACGGCGGCCAGCTCGGTGCGGCGCTCGGCGAGCGCCGGGTCCGGGAGCAGCTTGAGGGCCGCGGTGCGGCCGTCCTCGGCGTGGCCCTCGTAGACGCTGCCCCACGCGCCGGAGCCCAGCAGCGCACCCACGGTCCACGGACCGATCCGGGTGCCGGCACGTGCCGGGACCGGTCCGTCGGTCGGTCCGTCGGTCGGTCGGCCCGTCGGTCCGCCGCCGGGGCTCACGCCGCGGTGTCCAGTCGCCGCAGGTCCTCGACGCCGACCAGGTCGTAGCGCAGCGCGAGCGAGACGATGGCCTGGCGCCGGTGGTCGGCGCGCGAGGCCGCGTCGTGCGTCTCCCGCTCGCGCACCCGCAGCTTGTGGTCGGCGAGGTAGTCGACGTGGAACCCGACGGCCGAGGGGCTGAGGTCCGCGCAGTCGGGCAGGGCCCGCAGCCGGTCCTGCACCTCCCGGTCGGTCGGGATGGCCAGGCTCGCGGGGTCGCGCAACCGCGGCTCGCACAGAGCGAGGAGGACCAGGAAGTACTTCGCCGACCGGTCCATCCGGAACGGCACCCGGGTCGACTCCCCCCGCAACCGCTCGACACTGGCCTCGTGCGCGTGCTCGGGGGCGAAGACGAGGAGGTCCGTCGTCGAGCGCGCCGTGGGGAAGCGCAGCCGGGCGAACTCGAACGGGATCGGTGCGCCGGACCGTCCCGGGGCCACCTTGACGAACTCGCCGCCGCCCTCGGGGTTCTCCACGACGAGGGGCAGCTCGGCGCCGAGGTTGGTGAGCGTCCAGAAGTCGGCCACCGCCCGGATCTCGGCGGCCCAGCGCGGGACGTACGGGTCGTCGATCCTGACGTCGACACCCGCCTCGCGTCCCACGAGCACCCGGTCGCCGGGCGAGAGCTCCCAGCTGCGCGGTGCGCCTGCGTCACCGGCGGCGGGGAGCTGCAGGATCACACTCACCCTGGCGACGATAGCCACGGCCCGAGACGACGGAGGAGCCGCGCGGTGGAGCCGAGGGGACCCGGACCCCCGGCCCTCATCGCGACCGGGGGCGCTTCGGGGCAGACGTCGTGGGCGCGTGGTGGTGGTGGAGACCGTCCCCGGTCGGTCGACCCTTCTCGTCCGGGGAGCTCACCCGGCGTCAGAGACTGCAGCGCCCTCGTCGGGCCTGCTCGCCCGATCGGCACGCTGCGCAGCGGAAGGCTCCTCTGCGGGCGCGACCGGGCGAGAGGGACCAGGCCACTGGTCGGCGTGCACGACCCGGTTGCGACCGGCTCGCTTGGCGGCGTACAGCGCAGCGTCGGCCACCGCGTAGAGACTCGAGTGCGGTTCGGTGCCGCCTGGAGCGTGAGCCGCACCCACGCTCACCGACACCCGGATCCCCGAAGCCCGACCTACGGAGAACGAGTGGTCTCGGACCGCCTCGACGATGGCGTCCGCGCGCAGCGCACCCGCGCCGGCTGTGCAACCCGGCAGCAGCACCGCGAGCTCGTCACCACCCAGACGGCACACGGTGTCGCCCGAGCGCGCCATCGACCTCACGAGACCGGCGGTCTGCACGAGCACCTCGTCCCCACCGGGATGACCGAACTCGTCGTTGATCTGCTTGAAGTGGTCGATGTCGATGAGGATCAGGCAGACCCCCTCAGGATGAACGACCCCACCGACGGCCCGGTCGACGGCCGCATCGAACGAACGCCGGTTGACCAGTCCGGTCAGCGAGTCCGTCGACGCACGCTCGTGCAGTTCGGCGACCAGCCGGTCGACCCGGCTCATGCCTCGACCCAGCAGGTAGGCGGTGGTCACCAGGGTCGCCGTGACGAAGACGAGATCGTTCAGCGCGGCTCGCCACGGAAGCTGGGCGAAGACCAGGACGGCCTCGCCGAGGATCGACGAGACGGTCATCACGACGGCTCCCGGCCGACGGAGGAGAGCCCCGCCGTACACCGCACAGAAGACGAAGAAGATCTGAGCGCCGATCGACACGTCGCCGGTGCCCAGGCCGATCAGGGTGATCGCGAGCAGGGCGAGCAGGGGCGACGCTGTCCACGCCAGCCGGCTCGACTCGTCGAGCAGTCGGGCGGTGACGCCCAGGACCACCGCCGTCACGAACGCGATGCCGGCCAGTGCGACCAGCGCCGGGTCGGTCCTCGTCGCATCACCGCGGGAGAGCGGGAAGGTCACGATGGTGGCGACGAGGGCGACACCGATCAGCAGTCCCAGGGTCCGCCCGGCGTCCTGGTGGGTCCGGGGCTGCATCCACTCCGTCAACGCCACTGCGCACCCTCCCCCGGTTCGCCGCCCGTGCTCGCAGCCAGTCGGACCGACGAGGCGGGCACGAACGAGGCTAGGCGGTCTGAGGACGTCGCGGACCGGTTCGGCCGAACCTCACCCGTTCGGGGCGCTCACGCCCTCCCGGAGTCGCTCGGCACGGGCTCCGGCTCGTCGAGTCCCTCGCCACCCCCGCCGTCGCGGCACCAGGGGCACCACGGCTGCAACCGGCGGTGGGTGGTGTGGGACAGCACCAGGTAGACGAGGCCGCCCTGCGCGGCCGCCCACCCCCAGCTGACAGCACCGACCCAGGTGGCGGGCACGACCACGAGCGCGACGTCCACGGCGACCAGGAGAGCCACCATGACGAGCAGGGCGGAGGGACGGGTGGCTGCGTGAGCCGTCCACATCCGTCGTCGGTTCCGGTGCGCGGCGGCCGAGGCGTCGAGCGGCATGGCCGCCACGCAGCGCTCGCACAGGCTGCGGTCGTGGCGCCGCAGCAGGACCCAGGTGGTCAGGACGATGCCCACGAGCCCCACCGGGGCGCCGATCGCCACCGCACTCCCGGGTGGCGCGGGCTCCACGACGAGGACCGCGCTCGAGACGATGGCGGCGATGAGGACGTGAGGCGCGAAGTGGCCCCACACGTCGCCCAGGGGCCGCCGCCCGGGACCCCAGTGCGCAGATGCAGCGCTGCTCGTCATCGTGCCGTCGCCCCCCAGCGATCTGGCTGAATGTGCCTCCACGGTCCCAGAATGTGCTGTTCCCAGGACGCCGTGGCCCTCCTGATCCTACGCTCGAACGGTCTCGTGCCCACCCCCCAGGCTCCAGCCAGGCACATCACGCAGTTCCGCACTCTCGGTCGTGGTCGCTCACCACTGGGCGGAGTCGTCGGCGAACGCGCCGACCTCCCGCCACGGTCGGGCCACGGGAAAGGCCCCCTGTGTTCCAGACGTACCGCCCGCTGCTCGACGCCCTCGTCCGCCGGGGCACGGACGCCGCGACCGTCGAGCGTGCCGCGGCGGAGGCCGAGAGCACGGGCCGGTCCATCCGGGACGTGCTCATCAACGACTCGGTGGTGACGGAGCTCGAGCTGACCGCCGCCTCGGCCGAGGCCAGCGGCATCGGCACCGTCGAGCTCGAGGGCTACCCCGTCTCACCCGAGGCCGTCGCCCGCGTACCGCTGCCACTGCTGCTGCGACACCGGGTCGTCGGCATCGACATCGTCGGCGGCGAGCTCATCGTCGCCACCAGCGATCCCGATGACGTCGTGGCGCTGGACGACATCCGCGCCGCAGCGGGGATGCCCATCCGTCCGATGGCGGCGCCGCGCAGCGAGCTGCGCCAGGTGCTCGAACGGGTGAAGCGCAACGAGAACAGGCTGGGCGAGCTGGCCACCGGCCTGCACGAGGAGACCGCGGACGACGTCAACAACCTGATCGACGCCGGCGCGGACGCACCCGTCGTCCGCTACGTGAACTCGTTGATCGAGCAGGCCATCCAGAGCCGGGCGTCCGACCTGCACCTCGAGCCGTCGGAACACGACATGCGGGTCAGGTTCCGCATCGACGGCGTGCTGCACGAGGTCGACTCCGTCCCGAGCGGGGTCCAAGCCGCCCTCGCGTCCCGGCTCAAGCTGATGGCCAACGTCGACATCACCGAACGCCGGGTCCCGCAGAACGGACGCATCACGGTGCGGCTGAACCAGCGCAACGTCGACCTGCGCGTGGCCACGATGCCCACGGTGCACGGCGAGAAGATCGTCCTCCGAGTCCTGGACACCAAGGGCCTCGACCTCGAGCTGCGCCGCCTCGGGTTCGCGGACCACAACTACGACCGCTACGCACACTCGTTCCGCAAGCCGCACGGCATGGTTCTCGTCACCGGTCCCACGGGCTCGGGCAAGTCGACCACGCTCTACGCGACGCTGCGCGAGATCAGCACCCCGCAGGTCAACGTGATCACGGTCGAGGACCCCGTGGAGTACCGCCT
>Ga0325401_1004438_pt1 | contig 13222 bp, 9 predicted proteins | sample PopdelMetagenome_FD_205666 | JGI IMG/M metagenome (GOLD analysis project Ga0325401, IMG submission 205666) | Populus deltoides microbial communities from Bellville, Georgia, United States - Xylem-PdKOR-R2 | ecosystem: Host-associated > Plants > Phyllosphere > Stem > Wood/Secondary xylem | place...
CTCCTCCAACCATGTTAAGTGTTTACCTAAAATAATAATTGGTGTGCGTGTTTTACTCCTTGTATTTTGGGCTATAATAAAATTACATTTGTATTTTTTGGTCCAAAAAATTAAGTATCTCCCGTCGAAGTGTTAATGTTTTTTTTTATACATTAAAAATATTTTTTTATTTTCAAAGTCAATAAAACGGTTGATAAAGGGTATCTTGATTTTGAATAAACTTCTTAACAGTAAAAATACGAATTTTTCTTTGAGTCAAAACCTTATTGTGATGTTGGATAAAGGTATTTTGAAGTTTTTAAATTTTAATGTACAGTAAAATTACTTTTTTGATCTTAGAAGAGATAAAACATAAGTTTAGCATTTAGAGGTATTTTTTGTACTCTTATATGAGTATTTTGTGTAATTATTGGGGTCGTGGGGGTATTTTGTATTTTTCATATTTTTTTGAATTTTTTAATACTTAAAGCTGTCGGAGCGTGCTTAACACGCCACAGCACGTGGGTGGCGTCTACGTCATTCAGGCAGTGTGTGTGATGTCACTTGGTAGACGTAACCGGCCTTTCATTGTCTTCATAAACGTTTTGTCGTGTCCTTTTTTATTTAGAGTGGCATGTGACAACTTACGGTAGTCGGATTATCGTCGGTGGTCGTTTGATTTTTTTTCTTCCTTTCTATCTCCTGGCAAGTAATGTATACCAATGTCCTCTATGTTTCTTACTTTTCAATTTTAGTCCCCATTCAATTAATTTCTTATTTCGTTTCTTTTTCATTTATAGAAATTTTTATTATTTTCAATTTAGTCCTTCAATTGTAATTTCTTATATGTTTAGTTTTTTATTTTGGTTCTTATTTTTTAAAATTTTTAATTTTGTTCTTGGCACTTTAGTTGAATTTTTTTTCAATCAATTTCATCCTTAAATCAAATTTTCTTATATTAAAGCTATTTTTCAATTCAATTAAACCCTCCAATTGAATATTTTTATCCCTCTAATTAATGTTTTTCTCACCCTCATTTTTTTTCTTGGTTTCATCTTTCAACATTTGATTTGTTAGGAATTCGACTTCATATGATCTTATTATTCTGTATTATTTTTTTAATATTGATTTTGTAATTATCTTTAAGTTTTTTCTATGAGTTTATCATGGTTTCATAACTTAGATCACGATTTTTGTATGGCTTTTTTCTAATATAAATTTTTGTTGTTGTTTTGTTTTTGTTTTATTTTTCAAGATATTATTCTAATTTGTGTTTTATACAAATGAAGTTTACTTTTTAAAATAATATTTGTTTTTAAATTATATTGCTTTTAAATATTTGTTTTTACATACTATGTATTCAGCCTTGCGTAATATTTCTAAGGCGTGGATTTATTTAGTCAATTTTATTTTGTATTTATTATTTAAGTCATTAGTTTTTTAGGATGTAGATTTATCTTTTATTTATTTAAATAAATAAGTTTGGTAAATACAATCGGATGTAAGTCTTATTTTATGTTATGAAATATCTTGATCTTGCTTGTATAGACTTTTTAATTTACACTTTAATTTTTTGTATATAAAAAAACACATTGAAATAACCTGCATATCCAGTATTTGTTTGAAAACAAAATTATAACCCGAGACAAAACGCGGGTTAAATGGCTAGTTTGTTTACTACATTGCATGTAAGGTTTGACATTTTATTTAGTTTTAAAATTGTTTTTTACCTAAAAAATATTAAACTAATATTTTAAAATTATTTTTTTAATTATTTTTATATAATAATATTAAAAATTAAAATATATACTATTTTAATACATTTCTAATTAAAAAAAAAAGCATTACACAACTTCACTTAGTTTCCAATTCGGGCACTACAATCAAATTACTAGAATTGTTTTCTTTTCATTTTTCTATTTCTATTCTCTTTAGAAAATGTAATTTTGCTTCTTTCATTCTCTAATAAAACAATAAGGAGTCTACTAATTATTTTATTTTAAAAAAAATATTTAAATATATCTATTCAACGTGAAAGTGCTAATCATTCAATAAAATATTTAATTTTAATTGATGATTTGACAATATTTTTTATGATCGAATTAAAAGAAAAATGTATTATAAAATGAGTGGGACCCATTTTAATTGAGAGTATAACCTCTTTCAAAATTTTAGATGACATGAAGATTGGAAAAATCAAAATTGGTTCCCGTCGAGTCAATTCAATCTAATGTCATCTTTATTTTTATTTTTATTTTTATTTTTATTTTTATTTTTATTTTTATTTGAGTGAAGAAAAATTTAAATGTTGGAGGAAAATTGTTTTTACGCTACCAGCTGCAGACATCCTATGCATTGACTTTATAATTTAAAATATTTAATATTTTAAACCTCACTTCTCAGATTACCTAAAAAAACTAAATAGCGTGTTGTGTGTTGTTTTACGCTATAATAAAATTATATTTGTACGTGGTTCAAAAAAGTTCAAAAAATAAACCTCTTGGATGGGGTATTAATGTTTTTTTCTTTACCTTTTTCACAGTAAAAATATTTTATTTACCCTAAAATCAATAAAATATAGAAAACATACATTCACGTAACAGAAAACAAGATTTTATATACATTTATCAATTAATCAATCAGCTTTGTAATACATATTATCAAATTAATCCTGAGAGGTATAACTTAATTAGTCAAATTCTAAATTTATTCTTTAAAGGTCACCAATTCGAGTCTTACAAATCTAAAAACTACTAAAAATTTATATAATCATTAACTTGAAAACATATAAAATTAATTAAAATATACACAAATTGACTCGAACTCCCACACCAATCTAAAAAACAATAGAAATACAAGTTGCTCATACACGGGGCGTAAGAAAAGATCCCGAGCAAAAACTAGATGTTCATGACATTAATCTAGCATTGGGTTAGCACTTGCTGCGTGCAGTTCCTTCCAAGAGGTTCAGGACTTCTTCACGGTGCACAAAACCAGTGACATTAATCTCTCGGCTTGTTTATAATTAATGTTACCTTTTGCAGCAAACTATCATACCATATATATTTTCTTATCCTCCTATTTTAAAGATATGTTTTGCTGATGATTTTTTTTAATCAAGTTGCATTATTAAGTGATGCGTGTTGTGTATACTACAAGTATACCTAATATATATATATATATATTATCCTTAATAAAACCCAAGAGATGACAAATTATTGATAATATCTGAGGTGTTCAATGTCTTACTATGCGTTAAAATGGCAAAAAGTTGAATGTGAAGCTGACCATTTCCCCTAAAATTTAGAACCCTACTTGCCAATTTATTTATGTGTTTAATTGTTTTTATTCGTACTATATATCAAGTGTTTTTTCAAAAAACAAAATCCAGGAATAAAATTTGTTCACCATAGCATTAGAAAATATAAATTGATATCAATTGTGAATAGCATGATTGATACAAGAAGTTCGTGATCAACTAAAGACAATCAATTATGATGAATTGCTCGACCATTAAAACAAGATTTGTCTGATCCACTAGAGAATCCAAACCTATATAGAATAAGAATCCTCGACATGCATAATTAGTTAGTGTTACATAACAAGTTAGGATTCATATTTTTATTAGAAAAGGAGATATGCTTTAGTTTGAGTATAGGTTATATTAGGATTCATCATTCCATGATTAAGAATAGACAAAACTAATATCAATAAAAGTTGTTTTTATCCCTAGAAAGGTTAAATAGAGGAAATTAAAAGTTGTTGCAAGATCCTTCGTGGAAAGTTATCAAAGTTGTTGCCATGTAACATAACCATACGAAGTTATCAACATATAAGTTTGTAATAACTTATAATTCTCAACTAGCTTAATATTAAAAAAATTATAAGAAAAAAAGCTATGTGGAGAGACACAGTAGCAATCCACAATATTTTGTGAGGAAAGTTACAGTGCTTCCCCACATGATTAAGTTTTATTACAAAGTTAAATTCTAACCAGCTCAATATTAAAAAAATAACATCGACAAAAATAATTTTGAAAAAAAATATTACAAGAAAAGAAAACACAAAAAAAACTGGAAAAAAATCATGTGAGAAAAAACTGTATCACTCTATAGTGTTTTGTGAGGAAAGTTACAGTGTTCTCCCCACATGATTTAACCTTATTTGTATTTATTTGTAATTATAATTCTTAACCAGCTTAATATTAAAAAAAATTAACAAAGACAATTTAAAAAAAAAAACATAAAAAAACTATGTTGGGAAAAACACTGTAGCAATCCACAGTAATTTGCGAGGAAAGTTACAGTACTTCTCTCACATATTGTAACTGTAATTCTTAACCAGGTTAATATTAAAAAATAAAATCGAAAAAGATAATTTTAGAGAAAATCATAAAAAAACAAAAACAAAAAAAATCACGTGGAGAAACATTGTAGCAATCAACAATATTTTAAAGAAAAAATTACAAAACTAAATTCTCAATCAGCTCAATATTAAAAAAATAAAATCAACAAATATAATTTTAGAAAATAAAAAAAATAAAATAAAAAACTATGTGGGACAACACCGTAGCAATCTATAGTATTTCAAAGGAAAACAATTACAAATCAAAATTCTTAACCAACTCAATATTAAAAAAGTAAAATTGACAAAGATAATTTTAGAAAAAAAAACAAAAAAAAAACAAAAAAGTGACAAAAAAAAACAAAAAGTGTAAAAAAATGAAGGAATGCACTTTGGATTATTGTTCTAATTCACATTGCATTGGGTGTGGGTGAACAGTGAATTCTCCACTTCCTTTAGCTTATTACTTTATTATTTTCACTATTTAAATGCAATTCATTAATTTCTTCAAGCTTGAAGTTTTATTTCTTATATTTTCCATGGTCAAATTCACCTTTCTAAGAGAAGGATAAATTCCCTTCTACTCTAAATTTTAATCCATCATCCAAACTCAATTCATCCATTTAAGTCATCAAAAAACTCCAATTACATCAATTCAACCCACCCCTCCAAATTCTTTACCTTTGTCAAAAATTCAAATAAAAATGGTGACATTATATTTCTTCAACTTTTCACTTAATTAACTTTAACCCATTTATTTGTTTTTTTTTCATGTCAAAATATAATACTCTAGCACAACGTAACAAATTATGTCCATCATTTCTATTTTTCTAAGAGTTCCATAATCACACATAATAATAACTAAGCATCAATGTATAAAATTTCACTAATCAACATAATATGATCATATATACTCATAACATAATAAGGGATCAATAGCAAATCTAAGGTGAAAACCACTCTTTATCCCCCTCCATCTTCTTTTCTCTTTCTTTTTTTTATTTACAAATTAACCTAATTAATGACAAGCCCGAACATTTATTCCCTCAATAAATATATAATCAATATAAATCCATGCATTCAAACCACCCTAATATCAAGAACCCACCTTCACATAATACCAATTCTATTTAATCCAAGAACAAACATGAAAAACAATACAATGGATCATTATAGAGAGTTTTCTTACCCTTATGGAATGAAGAATCAAAAGCCAAAACAAGTTGAATCAAGTTCTCCTTCACACTTCCCTCAAAGCTCAATTTTTCTTTCTCTAAAAGCACACTTAAAATCTTTTAACTCCTTGTAGTCTCTTTAATGTATCAAACCCTCTCTTTAATTACTTAATACTCTTTCTATCTTACACTTTTTTTTTGTTTTGATTTTTCAAGCAATTTCCATGAAAAATGACAAAAGCCCTTTTTTTACATTTTCTTCTCTTGACCGGCTGCACACTCCCTCTTTTTTTTTCATTGCTGGTAGCTTATAAATAGGGTTATTTTGCGTAAAGTTTCAATTTGGTCCCTAAAGAAATTTCTAGACATTCATTTGTGCTATTTGTTCTTTTATCCAAAACAAATCTTATCATACTCCAAAAATTCTAAAACTTTAACCTAAGTTAAAATAATATTTTATAAGACTCCACGCAAAATTTCAACTTAATTTAATGACCGGATTGAACGTTACGTGCTATAACATAAAATTAGTCGATTTGTGATTTTTCATCAAAAAATTCAAATTTTTATATTTCATACTTGTACAAGTCATATCAATTAATTTACTCAATTATCGAGACCATTTTTTTTCTCAAATATATATATATATATATACATATTTATTTATTTTTATTTTTACCGGTGTTTACAAAAAGAATGTTGTAAAGCCCTTTTTTTAATTGTGTTCTGTTCTATTTATTCTCTCTCTTGGGTGTCGAATTTCTTTAGAATTCTTAAGCTAATTATAAATCCTTATGCTTTAACTTCTTTCTTCTTTATTTGGTCCTTAAGGTTGGTTAAATCCCTCATAATGTTTGTTGAAAATAGACTTTGTTGTTGTCACAACTCTGCTGTAATTCCAACTCTGCTACAACTTAGACTTGGTTTTTAACTTGGTTTCTTACAATATCCGACCATCCCAACTATATTCTTTCATTCATGACATGTTAAAGGCTTGATCTGCATCTTTCTTGGGTCTAAAGCCCACTGTTTCTATGTCAGACTCTCATCCGTAGTGGGATGCTCGACACCGTTAGTTTTCTTATCAGATCAGGAGACCAATCTCATCTTTCAGATTATGTCTGGATTGTCACCTTCAAAATGATTTTATCTAACTTGACATCATTTATGAAAGTTATAGTCCTGGATGTGTAGATAAATTTGGGCTTTTGAATCACATGATTTCAATGTTTGAGGTTTAATATATGCCTGTTTGAATCTGTCGTGTGAAAGCAGAGAATCTTGCTGTAAATAAAATTTCAATCCGATTCTGCAAGTCTGATTAGAAGTCCAAATGAACTCAGATTTCTTGCCATAATACCTTACTGGAAAGCTTGATATGTTTACTTTAACTTTGATTTAGCCCATGTTTATATTCTAAAATTATAACTCGGTGAAAAACCTGTTACAAGAAGCAAGGTTTGAAACATAAAATGCATAAATTCTTATCTTTTAACAATTAATTCACAAAGTCTCATAGTCATGCTAAACTCATAAAAATAACTTCCAATAAGCTCGGATATGCTCAAAATATATTAAACAACATAGTTTAAAAGGAATAAAAATATATGTATATTTTGCATTTTTTAAATTCCCTCACACTTAGCTTTTGCATATCCTCGGGCAAAATTTCAATTTTACTTTTCCAATGTCAAAAATTTAATGCTATCAACGAACAATAATTAAAATCTCAAATCATCATAGCATATCATGAATAACACTTTACACAACTTTAAAAAATAACCAAATGCGTAGAACTCGCAGGAATAATCACTTATTTCCCATATGTTTGAAAGGTTAGTGTTTCACTCAATTTCTTTCCACTCGAAATGATCTACCATAAGCTTGCAAATCTTCTCATTCTCCACCACTTGAATTACATGCATGACACAAATCATAATGTCTTTACAAGGGTTGTAATAGGCTCGGTTCAAGGTAAAAAATCTTTAGTAGGGTAGCTTAGAGCTGCAGAAACTAATGAAGCAAAATTACCTAAAACCAAACACTCTATCTAGACATTTTAAACTTGAAAATATTACAGCTACATTAACCTCATCCATTGATTGTTCAAGAGAATAATTTTCATTCAAACCAAAAAATGATCTTTCACCTTCTAAATCTCCAACCCTTCACTAGAGTTAGAACATGATGATTTTTTTTCCCTTTCTTTATACATAAATTTATAAAACTAAAAAAATTCAACATAACAACTTGTTTTATTGCCTCCACTACATAAATTAAGACACTCCCAAACTTATTCCATGTATTCTTATACTTTGATAATGATAAATGATGCTCCACTAACTTTACGGCTTAGATAAGACACTTTTGGTTTAAGGCTTTTAGTACGGGTTTATAATTCAAAGCAACTGTCCAAATATGGGTTGTTAGGTTATATATGACACTTAACAAAGAAGGCCTTAATCATGTTCATGCATGCATGTATATGTATGGTTTAAAAAAGAATCAAACCTTACATTGTCATAAGCTTCTAACTAAATATCCTCCAACTCTTGAAGTTGCAACTTCCTTTCTGATCTTGCCTCTTTAGGATCTAAGTTGCATTTCTTCACTATCTAAAAATCATGATGTTCAATTTCAACACGTAAATGACACAATTTACCAAAAACCAACCTATATGGTGACATCTCAATCGGAGTTTTATATGTTGTTCGGTATGCCCAAAGTGCATCCTCTAGACGTAGACTCCAATCCTTTTGGTTCAGGTTCACCATTTTCTCTAAGATGTTTTTAATTTCTCAGTTTGAAACTTCAGCTTGTCCATTGGTTTGAGGATGATAAATGGTGGTTACTCAGTGATGCACTCTATATTTTTGTATAAATGCTTCAACAGTTCGGTTGCAAAAATAGGTACCTTGATCACTGATTATTACTCTAGGAATTCCAAACCTACTGAAAATATTAGACTTGAGAAATGTTGTAAATAATGAAGACTATTTTAAAAGGTTTTTATCTAATGTTTATATAATGAACCTTGATATGGGTCTGACAACCTCGATAGACACAAGACCTTTAGGTTTGACAATCATGCCAAATCCAAGTAAATATGGGTCTGATGAACGTGCTAAATCCAAAATACTTGGGTTTAGCGATCAACCTAACCCAAGACAAACATAGGTCTGGAAATGGTGCTAGGCCTAAAACACTTGGATTCAAGGATTATGGTGTTTTATGGTTGTGTCGGACCCAAGATAATCTCCTAAATTAAAAGTAGTCGAGGCATAGTAAAGTGTCATGTCTCTCTTTGGAATTAATTTTCTAATAGTCACAAAATCCTAATAACTCTTTTATTTTATTTTTTAGAATAATTTCAACTTTTTAATTCCTTAGCAACTCTTTTATTTTTTTTTAACTGTTGTAAAAGCTCTTTAATTTCTAATTTATTTTATGCCTAGTTGTTATATGTTAGTAGTCTATATATATACCATATACTCTTAAAGTCAAAGTGTGCTGAAAAAATCATAGTATTATTTTTTTGTGTTTGCAAAGCTTGCTGGTATTTCATTTCAATCTTGGTCATTATTTCTGTAACCATTGTCTTTAGAGGAGAAAATTGTTGGATCCTGGAGGATAGCCTTGTGTTGAGAAAATATCCTTAATGACAATGTTTGTAAACGCCTCAAATTATAGTTTGTTTATATTCAGTGTGTCTACTTTTTACAACAAGAAATCCTATAATAACCTTAGGATCGTTAGTATAGGTAGTCTTTGCTTCTACCCATTTCGAAACATAATCCACAACAAGTAGTATGTAAACAAAACCACAAGAAATAGGGAAAGGTCCTATGAAATCCATGCCTAATACTAAAACAATCTCATAATATAAAATAGTCATTTGTGACATTTCATTCCTATAGGATACACTGTCCATTCTTTGACATTTCTCACAACTCTTGCAAAATTTGTATGCTTCATTAAAAAAAGTTTCCCAATAAAACCCACTGTCTAAAATCTTTTTAGCTATTCTTTTGGGTTCAAAATGTCCCCAACATGCATAGTTATGATAATAAGAAAGAATTTCATCATTAGGTACATATCTATGAATCATTTGATCAGAACCTATTTTCTAAAGGTACGGTTCATCCCATACATAATACTTAAAGTTATTTTTTATTTTTCTTTTATTTTCCTTATTTAGATCATTAGGTAATTTTCCAGCAACTAGGAATTTTACAATATCAGCAATTCAAGGTTCCTTACCTTGAAGATGTAAAAGTTGTTCATCAAGTAACATATCTAAAATCGATAATGATTCTTCCTCAAGTACAAGTCTATTCAAGTGGTCTGCAAAAGAATTGTTAGCTCCTCTTCGATCTTTAATTTTTAAATCAAACTCTTGCAATAAAAGAATCCAACATGCGAGTCTCGGTTTGGATTCTTTTTTTGCCAATAGGTACTTGAGGGCTGCATGATATGAAAAAACAATCACTTTAAATTCTAACAAGTATGATCTAAACTTATCCAATGCAAACACAATAGCTAAAAGCTCTTTCTTGTGGTTGAATAGTTGTATTGGGTGGAGTTTAACGTACTTAACGCATAACAAATGACATGACTTTTCCTTTCATTTTGTTGGCCAAGTATAGCACCAATGGCATATTTACTTGCGTCGCACATGATCTTAAAAGGCATGTCCTAATTTGGTGGTTTTACAATTGGTGCTGAAGTAAGCACTACCTTTAATTTTTCAAATGCTATTCGATAATCTTCTTCAAAGTGAAATGACTCATCCTTTTGCAACAACTTGATAAAGGTTGTGCAATTTTTGAAAAATATTTGATGAATCACCTGTAAAAACCTGTATGGCTAAAAAAACTATGAATTCCCTTAACATTAGTAGGATATGGTAAGCTTGTAATCAAATCAACCTTTGCCTTATCAACCTCAATACCCCTAACCAAAACTATATGACCCAATACTATTCCCTGTTGGACCATGAAATGGCATATTTCATAATTTAAAACCAAGTTTGTGTTAATATAGTGTTTCAAAACCTTACCCAAATGATCTAAACATTGATAGAAAGAATTGCAATAAACAATAAAGTCATCCATAAAAATTTCAATGTAATTTTCGATCAAATCAGAAAAAAATATTCATCATACATCTTTGAAACGTACATGGGGCATTACACAATCTAAGAAATAGAATGGACAAGTGAAGGTTGTCTTTTCCTGATCTTCTTGAGCTATAACTATTTAAAAATAACCAAAAAAGCCATCTAAGAAATAGAAAAATGACTTACTAACCAGTCTTTCAAGTATTTCATCGATGGAAGGAATTGGAAAATGATCAGTTCTTGTGTTATCATTCAACTTCCTAAAATCAATGCAATTCTCTACACATTCTGAACTCTCATAAGAATGAGTTCATTTTGTTCATTGGGAACAAGAGTGAGACTAATCTTTTTAGGAACCACATGCACTGGACTTACCCATTGACTATTGAAAATGAGATAGATGATCTATTGATGTAATAACTTTAAAATCTCTTTCATTACAACCTCATTCATGGCTGGATTTAACTTATATTAAGGCTCTCTCACTGATTTAGCATCATTTATTAGCAAAATTTTGATGTATACAAATTATAGGGTTGATCCCTTTTATATCTGCTAGTGTCCACCCAATCGTTGTCTTATGTTCCTTCAAACCTCAATAGCTTTTCCACTTTAACTTCAGCTAGATTATTTGCAATAATCACTAGCGAGGTTTAATCCTCTCCTAAGTATACATACTTCAAATGTATGGGCAAAGATTTCAATTCCAACTTTGGGGCATGTTTAACAAAAGGTAAAACCTTTTTATAGAAAATTGTTAGTTGTAAAGGTGAGTTAACCAACTTATATGGCATTACAGGTAGTGAATGCAAATACATAATTGTTTCTTTCATATCTTCATTACTTTCCAACTTGGCATCCTTATCTGTCTTGCTATGTTGCAACACGATGTTCAACTCATCTTTCATGAAATTCTACTTAAAATTACTTGCATAATAGGGTCAATAACATCAATATGAAAAACAAATTCAGAGTAATCTAGATATTTCATAACATAAAAAATGTTAAATGTTACTATTTATCCATCAAATTCAAAAAAGAAAGTTCCTTTATGCACATCAATATTAGTTCTTGTTGTTTTCATAAATGGTTTGCCTGACAATATATGAGTTGAATTTGAAGCAAACTCATCATCCATGTCAATGATGTAAAAATCCACTGGAAAAATTAATTCATTAACACTAACAAGAACATCCTCAATAATGGTTTGAGGGTATGTATTAAACATATCTGCTAATTGAATTATTACCCTTGTTTCCTTTAGAGGCCCTAGATTTAAAACCTTATAAATTGAAAGTGGCATAACATTTATCAATGCTCTTAAATCAAGCATAGCCCTTCTAATTTATGATTGCCAATCACATAGGGTATAGTAAACATATCTGGATCCTTGTATTTCTGAGGTAATTTTCTTTGTATGATTACAGATACGTTCTCTCCCACTCTTATTTTCTTTTGAGTTTTCACCTTTTTTTTTATTGGTGCATAACTCTTTCAGAATTTTGACATATCGTGGAATTTGCATAATTACATTCAACAATGGAATATTGACTTCCACCTTTCAAAAGGTCTATAAGATTTCATGCTCTGCTTTTTCTTTTTTTCTTTTAGCCAATCTGCCAGGAAATGAAGGTGCAACCAAAATTTTTGAATTAGGAAAGACAGGTGTTTTACTTACCTCTTCAGTTGCTACCTTTAAGGTTGTTGGGTATGCTTCCATGTTGTTTTTCTCTAGTATTGTCAAATCTGGCAAGGTAGTATGCACCACTTCGAAAAGTTATGGCACTAGCATTCTCTCTAAGGTTAATCTTTGCTTGAGATGACAACTTCTCTTTACTAGTCTCACGTTTACTTAATGATGATGTAAGCTATGAAACTTGGGTTTCCAAATTCTAGATGCTGACTCTTGTTTCCAGTTGGAACATTTGTGTGGTAGAGGCTAAAGATTTCATAATTTCTTCTAAAGACATGCCTGAACTCGATACCTGGTTAGGTGGAGGGGCAAGTTTATAATGGCCAAAAGACTGATAATGATGCTGGTTACTCGGCTGTCTATATCTCAAACTTGAGTGGTCTCTCCAACCGAGGTTGTGTTGGTTTGAATAGGGGTCATACTTTCTCAATTGGTTGTCAAACTCACTTATTGCATTCACCTGAGGAACTGCCTGCTCTTGAAGTTATAGGCATATATTAGTAGAGTGTTCTAAAAATGTATAAATGCCATAAACTCTGAAGTGCTTAACCTGACCCAAAGCTACTTGCTTAACCAAAGAAGTTAGTTTTGAAAGTTTTGTTTCAATGTTGGAATACATTATCTCATTTACCTTTCTTGGCATGTGGTCCACCCTGACTCTAAATTGTTGTGAGTTTACTGCCATCTTAGAAATTAAATCTCTTGCTTCTTTAGAAGTTTTTTTTACAAATGCTCCACCATTTGCAACGTTTATCATGCTTCACTCCATTGGTAACAACCCTTTATAAAAATATTGTAGCAATAATTGATCAGAAATCTGGTGTTATCGGCAATTAGCACAAAACTGAATAAAACATTCCCAATACTCATATAAAGTTTCTCAATTGTTTTGGCGAATACCACTCATTTCCT
>Ga0325401_1004444_pt1 | contig 13216 bp, 9 predicted proteins | sample PopdelMetagenome_FD_205666 | JGI IMG/M metagenome (GOLD analysis project Ga0325401, IMG submission 205666) | Populus deltoides microbial communities from Bellville, Georgia, United States - Xylem-PdKOR-R2 | ecosystem: Host-associated > Plants > Phyllosphere > Stem > Wood/Secondary xylem | place...
GAGCCATCATGGAAAGAGATTCAATTTTAAGTAATATTAAATTATATTTCCTTAAAAAGTAAAAAACTAAAAGTAACTAAACATTAATAAATTAGAGTAAAAGATTTCAGTTTATTTAAAAAAGTGTGGTTTCAGATATATTTTAAAGAGTTTTTTTATTTAAAAATATATTAAAATAATATTTTTTTATTTTTAATATTAGTACATCAAAATAATTTAAAAATACCAGAAAAATATTAATTTAAAGTAAAAAAAAATAATAATTTTTTTTTAAAATACTCTTGAAATATATGAAGGAAAAAATCCCTCAAGAAGACAGTTGTCTTCCCATGTCATTTTCTATTAATTGCGAAGAATATTTATTTTTTAAATTCACCTTTAATATTATTATGTTAAAATAATTTAAAAATATAAAAAAATTAAAATTTAATGAAACATCGTTTGGTACAACTGCCTCCTCTGCATAAATACTTTCCTATTTTTCACCTCTCGAACATCCCCACCAACAGAACTTTTTAAGGCCATCTCTCCTCCCAAAAAGCTTCACGAGTTGAACCTTCTCAGCTGTTTCAAGCCACACACAACCCCACACGCCCACACGCTTATAGTACCAAACAAAAATCTCTCCTTGTATAAAGCCCACAAATCTCTTTCGCTTCCTCCAAGTGCCCAGAACTAACTCAAACAAGTTCCTGTTCTGATCTTACTTCTCTAGCTAACTAGCTGTATCACTTAATTGTTTTTGGTGGTGGAGAATGGCTAGATTTGGTTTCTATTTCTTGATTTTTCTTGGGATCTTGGTACTTCAAGCTATGGCTGATAAATCTGAAGCTCAACATGAAGGAGTGAAGCCAAAAGGGGTTGAAGCAGAAGAGAAGCCTGCATTAAGTCCTCTGCAGGAAGAGACAGAGTCAAGAGAAGCTGAAGCTGAAGCTCCTGAGATCAGAAGGCTTGGAAAGCATCATTCATATGATAAGTCTGTTGCTGGTGGTGGTGTTATCATTGGTGGTCTTGCCACTGCCACTTTTGCTGCTGTTTTTTGCTATATTAAAGTTACTAGAAAAAGACATGGTGATCAAGGTGAAAAGTAAAGTAATGGGGTTCAAAATCTGGTGATTCCTGTGGTTTTCTTGAGGCATTTTTTGGTTCTGATTGTTAGAGTGTAGAAAAGCAAAAGAGTGCTTGATAGGAAGCGGTGATCTTGATAAAAAACAACACATCATGTATTAATATACTCTCTTAGTAGCAATCTATATACTGTGAATATAGATCAAGTTTTTCTAAACATTTTGGTGTTTCTGGTGTGGATCTTTGGCTTGATTTGCCAATTAAAAAAGCTGATAATTAGTTCTTACAGGAGAAATCGAAGGAATTGAGAAATCCTGTACACTTTTCTTGGAAGAGAGAAATGCAACTTTATCATCAAAAGAATTCTTTGATCATGCCTTTTGTATTTCTCTGAGAGACGAAGGTGATCTGACGCCCTTCAGGCCTCAGCTTTTGTCCCAGGCGATCCTCTGATATATGGCATCTGGTGGGCAGCTTGGCTTATCAAAATTCTTGGGAATCCTCAAAAAAGTCCCTCAACTATTTATATCGGTTGATGATTCCATTCAGATTGTTGGGGGGACTTGATTGAGATTTGGGTTATTGCTTGGGCACTAATTTGAGGTTTGCCCATTATTCTTTTCACTCTTGATCGCTTCAAGTCAATGTTGATCCAATATGCAGATCTAAGCGCAAAGATTCTACTTGAGATTCATGTTCTATAAAAAAAAAAACAGAAGGACTGCAGATTTTGTTATAAGATGCATCAGGTGATCCACTTTTTTAATTTGATTAAAAAGCTACAGAACAGTGTGAACGTGTGATGTTCCCATGAGGAGGACTGGTTTGGTACTTTGCCAGTTTAGAAGTATTCCAAATGTGTGGGAACAGAACATAGCAGTGTGAAAGCCAGTAGTGCTATGGAATTGTTGAGATTTGTCTTCAAGGACGGTTCATACTGATGAGCTAGCACTGGTATGTCACTGGAGCATGGGTTTGGTGTACTTGGACTTTAATAAATTGACTTGCTTTTTTTTTTTTAATTAGAGAAAAAGTGTTTGTTGATTAAGATGTTTTTTATTTGAAAATATATTAAAATAATATTTTTTATTTTTTAAAAATTATTTATGTAAGTATCGCCGGACATCTTGCTAAGCTGTAATCCCTCTTTCTAGAATGTTAAATCTGGGGTGGCAAAGGCAAAAACTACCCGAATAAATGCCAAGAGGAGTTTAGGTCAAGCTATCAAAGACACTAGAGGCAGGACCAGTTACTGAAAAGCAAGATCTCAACTAATTTTCCACTCCTAATAAACTAAAATTAATTAACTAGGCCCTTAATTATTTGCTGGGCACAGAAGGATCACTTCTGTCATGTGCCCTAAACTAGAAAATTTGTTAATGTCCCCACCAAGTCTTGATTCTCATCAATACAAATTTCCAGAGCTACCATTGACTTTAGCTGAATCTGATGCCAATTGCTAGACACCAAATTCAAGTTTGGAATTTGGTTATGACAGCACATATCAGGCTGCGAGCCTCTAGTAGGGTTGAATCTTAGGTAGCCAGTGCATACCAAGATCTACCTTTTCATGCTAAAAAAACAGATCGCCCTCTAAAGTCATGATGGAGGAATTGACAGTGACATGGGAGCATAATCCACCATTAAGGGTGTTTGTTTTGGTTTGAAAATTAATCGTTTTCCATCTTTTTCCCTTATGATATAGTAATCAAATTTTAACTTACTAAATCTTGATTCAAGCAGGTTGGGTGGATGGATTGATCCTAATTATATCAGGTATTCTGATTCAACCATGATGGTTTATGTCGGATATCCTGTGGGTAGGATCTAATTACCAAACAATGAACTGAAAAGGGAGTGGAATCAAATGCAGTAGGTTTAGTCTCTAAATTAAACGGGCTTACGGTTCAGGCCACATTTACAGTCCCTAGAAATGAAGCACAAATGATAACAAACGTGTCTTTAACCCATATTTGAAAGCGACCACCTTCTTTCCCAGTCTCTTCTTCAATCAAGAACTTCCCTGCAGAGCAATGGCTTCTTGCTCCCATTGGTGGCATGCACCAGTCTACTTCATTGCTTCTGCAGTCTTGGCATTCATAGCAATCTCCACCGCAATGAATTCACCATCCAACAATGCAACGAGACCAACCAGACCAACAAGCAATTACCTCTCATTGAATGCATCAAGAACTCTAAGGGAATCCGGGTTCAATATCATGGCTACGCTTCTCTTGATTTCCCCTGAAATGTTCTTTTTATCTCCTAACACAACAATCTTTGCCATTAAAGACTCTTCCCTCGTTAACACCTCCCTCCCTCCCTGGTTCTTGAAAAATCTCCTTCAATACCACACCTCTCCTTTGAAACTATCCATGGAGGATGTCTTCAAGAAACCTCAAGGCAGTTGCTTCCCAACACTTGTTGATCGAAAGAAACTTGCTGTAACCAAGATTGATGCAAAAGAAAGACTGGCAGAGATCAATCATGTATTGGTATCTCACCCTGACATGGTTCTTGAAAGACGGATTACAATTCATGGTGTTCTTGCACCATTTTCATCATTGAGGTCTAAAGATGTTTACTTTGGATGGGAGTCTATTCAAGCTCCAATTTGTGATGCCAATTCCAGTTTAGTTTCAGATGCTAATGGCCCCAGGATCATTTTGGAATGGACCAGGATTATCCATTTGCTTAGCTCCCACAGATTCGTGTCATTTGCAATTGGATTGAATTCTGTTCTTGATAGGATTCTTGCCGATCACAAGAACTTGAGTTCTGTAACAATCTTTGCTCCTCCAGAACTTGAGTTTGTGGCATCTTCATCACCAATGCTTGAGAAGATTGTGAGGTTGCACATACTGCCTCAAAGGGCTACGTACATAGAACTTGCTGCATTGCCAGATAAACAACGGCTGAGGACGCTGCTCCCTGATGAAGATCTTAAGATTACTAAAGGTGTTGGTGTGACACAGGGTTTGGCCATTAATGGAGTAGAGATTGCAGCACCAGAAATCTTCTCATCCAAGGAGTTCATAGTTCATGGGATTACTCAAGCTTTCAAGATGGCTAAATTTCCTAATGCATCAAGATAGTGGGTTAGCTTAATGGTACCCCTCGATAAGCCTTCTGTTCATCCATGCTTTAGATGGAATAGTTCCATTGTAGCTCCACCCTCTAGGTGTAACAAATACCTTTATGCAATTTTTGTGCGCTAATGAGCTCTAGTGTATTGAACTCTGATATGAACACTTCGTTGTATTTGTAGCTGTTAATTCAACCATGGTTAGTCAGGTTTTACAAACTTTTGAGGTTTCTTAATAGAATGGGTTGGAATAAGGTTATCTTACGCCCAGCGAAACTTTTAGCTGGTTGTTTCCACTTAACCCAATTGATTTTCATTTTGGAGATGAATAACTGGTTTGATGCTAATGAAGAAACTCTGGCTCAGTGAAGGGTTTAAAAGGTGCAAAGCGTTGGCGAATAGAGCAGCGAGGATCATGAAGATGGAATTCTAACAGAACAGAATACAGAAACAAAAATACAGGGTAAAGACACAGATAAACATAATAACTTAGTCTACGAAATACCGTCATTGCAATGATGAAACTAGAAAGAAACACCTAAATCTACAATGAATTACAGGAGACTTACTTTTTCAGTGCAACCTAATACTGAATCTTGAAGAAAAATGGACATGGAAGCAAAACTAAATGCCTGCCTTGTATGTACTACAGGAATAGACAGCTGCTGTTAATATTCAAGGACAAACAATATCAGAACTCTGTACGAAAATCTTACTGCACTTTTTAGGAACCCTTCGAGTGAGTACCATGTCATAAATCTGACACTGAAGTGCCCCATATCTCTGAAAAAATTTATGTCTAATGGCTAATTGTGACTTCCTTCACCGCCAAACTCCATTTGCTAAAGCAGGCAAACAGCTGAGCTTCATTCCAAACATATTGCTGATCATCAATGGAAATATGGTGTACTTGCCAACACTCAATTTGCTCTTTTTCATGGGCAGACAGTAATTATGCCTCTTGAAGCCTTTCTTTGACTGGCACAGAACACTACAAAAGCAAGTTTGACAGGACAAAGATAACCAACTAGTAAACCAACAAAATCATATCAATTCATTTAACAATGTTGTGATTATATCTAAATTTAGTCATACTAATCATGCACATCCAATTACAAATGTTAATAATTGTTAGTTTCGTTTCATATATAAAAAACCTGCACAAAAGATGCAAGATAAAGCAGATGGCATAATAAAATCACAGTGCAGTTACCGAACTAAGAAAAATACCAGCACTGCAGTCTCCTGATTCTCCACTCTGAGGAACAAGGACACAAACTAGAGACACAAATACAATTCATGTATAAAGAAACTCTCTAGTTAGATTCAGAACTGATACCATTTGAGCCACTGCAAGAGTGTGAAGAAACATGAAACATACAAAAACTAACTTCTCCAATCTTAATTTCTACAAAAGTCATGAACATATTCAGAATTTTAGGAGCTTCAACAATTCCAATGGTCAAACAAAGCTTCCTTTTTTCTTCCCAGATGAATTTTCCACATCCATTCCTATTTGCCAAAGATTATTAAGTTTCAGTTTTGGATTAATATCAACAAAGACTACTAATTTTCATTATCAGAAGAAAACCACAGTAATTGTCAAAATCATCAAAACTGATGCAATCAAATCAAATCAAGTAAACAAGTAGCAAAACTGATGCAATCAAATCAAATCAAGTAAACAAGTAGCATAATTACCAAAGAAAATCATGAAGAAGAAGAAATGCCAACTCTCATAATAATCCTGGTCATCCTCATCCCAATCAATGTAACATTCTCAGCCCCAACAAACATAGACTTCCTAAACAACCTAGCAATCGCATCCACCTCCTCTCCACCACACTCCTTTGCAGCAACCACACAAACCCCACCATTCCTCACAGTCCTCTCCATCTCCCCAACAATCCTTAAGGGAAACAAAGCCTCTTCTAAATGAGCACTAAAAGCCAAATCAAAAACCCCATCAAAAAAGGGCAAGTTATTGGGGTCAGCCCTTTTAACTAATGGCAAAGAATCCACTATCTCAACGCCAGTAACATCACTAACACCCATGTTATTCAATGCCATCACTTCATGTCCAGCACCAGCTGAAACACAAAGTACTTTGGTTTTATTGTTCAAAAGATTCAAACTTTGAAAGAAAATTGTGAAAGAAGAGACTTGTGAAAGCCAAGATTTTGAGGACCAAAGTTTCAGTCTTTTCTTGGTAGGATCAGTGTAAGGGTGGTTTAAAGAAGGGTCACATGTAGAAGAAGGAAATTTGAGGTGGGGTTTTGTGATGGGTGTGTTTGGTGGGATACATGTTTCTGGGGTATGAAGGTAAAGGTAAAGAAGGGTGATTGTGGCTATGGTTATAAAAACCAATGAGACTTTGTTTAAGAAGTTTTCTATGTGTTTCTCCATTTGGGTTTGGTTTTGTTAATGGAAGAGAAAAAATGGAAAGATTTGATTTTGATGCATCGTTGACGATGATGGAGAGAAGAGGAAAGAGGGATCAAGATAAGAGAGCTTCGGACATGACAGTGGAGATATTGCTTTGGTACGATGTCGGTTCATGTGACCAAAGTTAGTTTTAAAGTATGTTCGGTAATTGAGTTTTGTTTGTTTTTGGTACATTGAAGAGTGACCAAAGTTGTTTGTAAAAATATTTATTTTGTTAAAAATATATTAAAATAATATTTTTTAAATTTATTTTTAATATTAACATAAAAAAATTCAAAAACATACTACCTATACCTGAAATTATCTATGTTAAGTTCAACCGGATGAGCATGCAAAACATGTAACTTAATCATAAAAATAAATTGAATAAAATTAATAAATTTAATTACTAATAAATCTAATATGATATAACTGAAAAATAAATAGATTTAAAAAAAAAACTCGAATCTAACCGAATTGCAATAATTTCATATAAAAATAATAACTGGAAAAAAAAACACAAATACATTCCTAACTAATAGTGTGAAATTAAAATAAAAAAGTATTTTTTAAAATAAATGTTAAACTATCTTATTAAGTAACAAATAAAAAATTAAATGAATATTCGAAGCTCAATATTTTTAAAAAACTGTGTATGAAAACTTTGCTTCATCAATACAAATAATATTTGCCTACTTGGTTTGTCACATGAGAAGTCTTTAGCAGGCACAAACACTTTGCTTTGCTAGTTTCTTGTAGCTAATAACAGAGACAGGCAGATGGCTAAGTCTCTGCCATTTCTTACAAGGCCTCCTAACAAAGTCTTCTCTTTTATTGCTCTCTGCCCCCAACCCTTTAAAATTCGACCGTTGGATCCTCCTCCATTTAGATTTCCCGCCTCCACTCTCAAATTCCTCGAAACCCATTATTCTTCATCTCTCAATTTAACAACCCACTTCAACAACAACAAGGATGACTGCAATGAAAGTACCTTCAAACCTGACAAATTCTACGCGTCATTAATCGATGATTCGATACACAAAACCCACTTGAACCAAATCTATGCTAAGTTATTAGTAACGGGGTTGCAATATGGTGGTTTCTTGATAGCAAAATTGGTTAACAAGGCTGCGAATATAGGAGAAGTTAGCTGTGCACGTAAGTTGTTTGATAAATTTCCTGATCCAGACGTGTTTTTGTGGAATGCGATTGTTAGGTGTTATTCTAGGCATGGTTTCTTTGGTCATGCTATTGAAATGTATGCAAGAATGCAAGTTGCGTGTGTTAGTCCTGATGGGTTCAGTTTTCCTTGTGTTCTCAAAGCTTGCAGTGCCTTGCCGGCGCTTGAAATGGGGAGGAGGGTACATGGGCAGATATTTAGACATGGGTTTGAATCGGATGTGTTCGTGCAGAACGGTCTTGTGGCATTGTATGCAAAATGTGGAGAGATTGTGCGAGCTAATGCTGTTTTTGGTAGGCTAGTTGATAGGACTATTGTTTCTTGGACCTCGATTATTTCTGGGTATGCGCAGAATGGACAGCCTATTGAAGCCTTGCGGATTTTTAGTGAAATGAGGAAAACAAATGTGAGACCAGATTGGATAGCGCTTGTGAGCGTTCTTAGAGCATATACAGATGTAGAGGATTTGGAACATGGGAAATCTATTCATGGTTGCGTGATTAAAATGGGACTTGAATGTGAATTTGATTTGCTCATTTCTCTTACCTCTTTATATGCAAAATGTGGGCACGTTATGGTTGCTAGATTATTTTTTAACCAGGTGGAGAACCCAAGTTTGATATTTTGGAATGCAATGATTTCTGGTTATGTGAAAAATGGGTATGCCGAGGAAGCTATTGAACTGTTCCGTCTAATGAAAAGTAAAAATACAAGACCAGATTCTATTACTGTGACTTCTAGCATTGCAGCTTGTGCACAAATAGGTTCTCTTGAATTAGCAAGATGGATGGATGAGTATATCAGCATGAGTGAGTTTAGAAATGATGTGATTGTCAATACTTCCCTTATTGACACGTATGCAAAATGTGGAAGTGTAGATATGGCTCGCCTTGTTTTTGACAGAATACCAGATAAAGATGTTGTTGTGTGGAGTGCGATGATGGTGGGATATGGATTACATGGGCAAGGTCGGGAATCTATCATTCTTTTTCATGCAATGAGGCAAGCTGGGGTGTCCCCAAATGATGTCACCTTTGTTGGGCTCCTCACAGCATGCAAAAATTCAGGTCTTGTAGAAGAAGGTTGGGACCTCTTCCACCGCATGAGAGATTATGGGATTGAACCAAGGCACCAACATTATGCATGTGTGGTGGATCTTCTTGGGCGTGCAGGCCATTTAGATCGAGCTTATAATTTTGTCATGAACATGCCAATTGAACCAGGTGTAAGTGTGTGGGGAGCCCTTTTGAGTGCATGCAAGATCCATCGCCATGTGACACTAGGGGAGTATGCAGCTGAACGACTTTTCTTATTAGATCCATACAACACAGGGCATTATGTTCAGCTGTCAAACCTCTATGCTTCTTCTCGCTTATGGGATTGTGTTGCAAAGGTACGGGTGTTAATGAGGGAGAAAGGACTTACTAAGCACCTTGGTTATAGTGTGATTGAGATCAATGGAAAGCTCCAGGCATTTCAGGCTGGAGATAAGACGCATCCAAGATCCAAAGAGATTTTTGAGGAAGTAGAGGATTTAGAGAGAAGATTAAAGGAAGCTGGATTTGTCCCCCATACAGAATCTGTCCTGCATGATTTGAATTATGAGGAAACAGAGGAGACACTTTGTAATCATAGTGAGAGACTAGCGATTGCTTATGGCCTCATCAGTACTCCCCCTGGAACAACCCTTAGGATAACAAAGAATCTTCGGGCATGCGACAACTGTCATGCTGCAATCAAGCTCATCTCAAAGCTGGTAAGTAGGGAGATAGTTGTCAGGGATGCAAGTCGTTTCCATCATTTTAAGGATGGAGCTTGTTCCTGTGGAGATTATTGGTGACAAGAATGGCTAAATCTTGAGCTTATCCCAGAAGCTTGGTTAGTGATTTCCCCCCTCTTTCTTCTTCTATTTTTTATAATTATTTCTTACTATTTTTCTTGATAATATTGTCGAATGAAAGGAAAACTTTGGAGATTTATTAAAATGCAATCCTTCAAATTTCTCAAGCACCGGTGCATGTTGGTTGATGATCAGATTTGATCATTGTTAGTTAACAGAATAGAAAAAACATTAAATCTATGAAACTATTTGCGGGAAAATGGCACATTGCATTGCTTGTAAGGTGATCACTTAGTTAGAGTGTACTGGTTAGGCTAATCATCCTTTTTGGGACACGGGGAAGTGGAGTTATGCAATGCTCTTGTGCCAGTGACTGGTGACTTATTTAGTGCTGTATTAACCATGGAATTTCTGTTGTCTATATGACATTATTGGATGTGATAAAAGTGATTCACTGTGCTGTTTGTTCTTCACGGTCATACACCTGAGTGGAAATGAAATTTTCGTGTCACTGGCATCTATATTCTGATGCATATGAAGTGGTCTTTTTACCCTTTTGCAGAATGCTAAGTCATTATTTTTATTCCAATCTTCACAAGTCAAATGGCATGTTTTTGGTTGACATAGTAACTTACAGATTTTCTCGTTGACATATTTGTTGCGAACTTTAAGAACAAATAGAAGGGCTGCTTTTAGCTTTGCATGGAGTTTGCACTCCCAAATTACTGCACTTGGATGCTGGTTTAATCAGTAGCTGTGCGCTTCATCTGAACAATAACAACCTTCTTTATTTGCAGACTGTCTCGGAAGGTGGTACCCACTTATGCTCCATTTGACCAATAATCACAGTATCAAATCCCCAAAATTCAAAGTTGCCACCACTCTCTTCCACCCTATGTGGAACTGTGTTTGGCTGATGCTATGGTTAGTGTTTTTAACACCTGATAAATGGTTACTAATTTACTTGTTTTGTATAACTGCTTGTTCACATTTGTTTTTGTCAAACGCTTCAAGTAGCAAAAGAAAGGGCGGCAAGAAATCAATTCAACTCTCTGCCAAAAAGAAGTGTTTTCACAAGGTGCAGCCACACGCAGATGAATCGAGCTCCTATATTCAGTATTTGCACGTAGGAAATCCAGTATTTAATGCTAATAAGACCTGGAGGGTTGGTAAATTCTCTGGGTTGGGTGCTCATGGTGGGAGGTACTGGTACTTGGAAAAGTGGATGACATGATAACAAGAAATAAGGAGCGGCGGCAGGGAAATAAAGTTCCAAAGAGATCTTGTAACCTTGCTTCATTTGGCTTCTATGAGTGTTCAGTGGTCGAGGAAAGAGGAGGGAAATTAAGAGTTTACTGAGGGAGTAGAGGCTTGGTTTTCAAACTGTCTCTATGATATGATTCAAAGCTTGTGGTGGTTGTTGCTTAACTTACAAAATAGATATGGGGTCGGCAAAATAGAGAGTGGAGGGCTATTCTTGTTTGCGGCTTGCCTGGGGGTGTTACATGCATACACAGTGTTCGTTTGATGTGTGGCGGTGGCGGGGGCGGTCTTAGACCCCGATGGAGAGAAGGGCAGTATGATTATTGTATTAAAGGCTCTCTTTCTTAATCAAGAGAGATTCCTCAATAATGTTCTTCTTTTTATATTTATAACAGGAAAAGTAGTCATATGGGAATCAGACACATTCATATAAAGGGGAAAAACAACCTTTTTTGTGATTATGTGGTTTAATTATTGAAACCACGTTTTCTTTGAGATATCTATTAATAAATTTAGGAGTGATAATTTAACCTTAAATGGATACCAAACCGATTTAAATGATAGATTTTTTTTAATTGTTGCATTATTCTATGAATAATAAATATAATGTAATATGAATATTGTCAAATTCCATCTAAAATTTAATTCAAATCTTTCCTAAAATATTTACATTTACACGTGTACGTGTGTGTGTGTCTAAATCCAATATTATATAAGCGTGCCCTAACTATTAATATAATACAGTCATCTAAGTATATCATTTATAATTTTATTATTTAATTTAATACATGTATGCATATCTTAATTATATATATTACTTTTTTTATTTTATGTTGAATAACAAAAAAACAAAAAACTTTGAGATAATAAATATCTAAATAGACACTCGAAACTTGATTAATAAAATATACATATTTATGATTTTAATCAATAAATATTAAATAGAATATAAATATATTAAAAACTCCATCTATTTTCGCCATACCAGATTTAATTACATTTTTTGAACACATAGGGTCACTTACCCTAATACTCTAATAAGCCTCTAGTTTCACTATAAATCAATTACTATCTTCAACCATTTTTAGTTTTTATTTTTGAAAATAATACCGTGATTGCAAATGTAGTTGCGGTTATTTTTTATCTAAAAATATATCAAAATAATATATTTTTTATTTTTTAAAAATTAATCTTGACATTAGCATATTAAAATGATATAAAAACACCAAAAAAATAGTAATTTAAAATAAATAATAATAATAATTTTTTTAAAACATTGAGGAAGTTACAAAACTCTAACATGAGGACTAGTCTGATGCCACTAGCTTCATGATGAAGTGTTTCTCTATTAACTTTTATTTATAAAATTAAAAGCTTATTTGCAATGCTCAGGGTCTCGGCACTAAACCACCATGGCATAAAGCAGAGAGATGAAGCAGCAATCTCTTGCCCAATGCAAGTGCGTTTGCAGGGAATGGAACTCCATTAATGACAGTAGCTTCTCTGTCAAGAAACACACCGAAAACGTCAACAAAAACTTGACATCAGGTAACAACCACAGACCCATCCTTTCATACTGGGATTTCTAACTTTCCATCAAGATTACTGAGAATTTTATCAAGCTGCAGAAAGCACCTCCAATCTTTTTACTGAGAATTTTTCCAGCCTCGTCACTAACTTTCCATCAAGATTACTGAAGAGTCCGGCTTTAAAGTAAAAACAACTTAATTTCCTCTAAAAACAACTGGTGTTTTCAAGGTTTCGGCTCTGTAATGGGTTGTTGTTTATGGTTCCTCGCTCGGAGTGTTAGAGATTGTTTTTTTCCACCACAAGTTATGACTTTTGATTTAAATAAAGGGCTGTGTTTTTCCAACTTTTCCTTTTATAATTTGGTCCTGATCATTCTTCCACTTCCATTCCCAACACCATCCATTAATGTTATGATTTAACCCTTTAGAACCATTCTTCTCATTTACTTTCCATTAGTTTTTCAAGCTTTAACACATACTTTCCAACGGGTTCTCGAGCAAGAATGGAGAGGTCATGGATCGGTCAGAATACACTTGATCTGTGCCTTCTCTGTCCAAGCCCTACCAAACTTAATAAGACTGCGTCGCAGTAGCATAAATTCCTTCAAGGTCTTGTAGATTGTAGGATGTACCTGCATTGCGGTGTAGCTAGTAGGTTGTGGGACTCGAATTTGTGGTGAAAGACCAAAGTAAAACCACTGTTCTTACTTAATCTGTTCGACTGTCATCCTTTCCTTTTGCAACTGTTTATTTTATTCAACAGCAAGATGATCAGCAAGCTTAATAGGAGAAGGAATAGGAAAATCAAAAAGGGTTCTGGTGTCGAA
>Ga0325401_1004449_pt1 | contig 13210 bp, 13 predicted proteins | sample PopdelMetagenome_FD_205666 | JGI IMG/M metagenome (GOLD analysis project Ga0325401, IMG submission 205666) | Populus deltoides microbial communities from Bellville, Georgia, United States - Xylem-PdKOR-R2 | ecosystem: Host-associated > Plants > Phyllosphere > Stem > Wood/Secondary xylem | place...
TTTTTAGTTCAAAAGACATGACAGGGACTGTTCTTCCTTTGTGCTGCTTTAAGATAACAGAGACTCGTGAAGATGCTGATGCTGGGATAACGAAAGAAAACAACAATTGTGAAGTATGTTAGACAACAACTCTCTTTTATATTTCCTCTAGCATATATTTGATGAATAACAATGGATAGAAAATATTTCGTCGGTAATGTCCAATGAAACTCGGCAATGAAAGTTGTTCTGTTAGTAATTACTGAAACAATTATCGATGGAATAAAAATAAATATTATATTCAAAATATAAAACAATATTATATTCCGATAAAAATATTTATAGAGATATTCTATGCTATTTTTCATTAAAAATTATATCGGTAATTTTAAAAGTTTTATAACCGACACCAACTTATCCCCCTTTCTGTTCCTCACACTCGCAAATCCAACCAACACTTAGTAGTGTCAGCATTTCTATCTTGTTTAATTTTTTTTCTAAAGATTTGTTGCACCAAGTAAGCAAATCTATCTATTTTTTATGTTACCAATTTATTTTTTAGGTTAATTTATTGAAATTGTTTTGTAGTATCTGTAGTTTGCTTGTATATTTAAGTGTTTTACAACTTTTTCCTAGAGAATTTTGTATGTATGTTAGGGTTTGTTTGAGATTTGAAAAAAAATAAATTTTTTTATAATTTGATGAAATCGAGTTTTATTTTATAATTGAGGTGTGTTATAATAGAATAAATGATGTGTTATTTAATTAGTATCAATCACATTTTATCTATTTTATTGCTAAGTTGGAGATTTAAAGGAAATTAATTCTTTTTAGAATTGATAATAATTAAAAAGTATTGATTTAAATTAAATAAGTTTGAATTGAATAAATAATAGATAATTAGTTAGACATTGATTGTTTGTTGTTAATATGATTGTTTAGTTCATATTTTAACGCAACATTGAATTTATGTAAAAATGATAATTGGTTATTGAATTGTAAAATAATTTTAAATAATATTCTTCAAAATTTTGAATTGATATTTACATGTAATTAATATTCTTCAAAATTTTGAATTGATATTTACATGTAATTAATATTCTTCATAATCAATCTCCAAATTGTTCCATATTATGAACTTTTGGTTGCCCTTGATATCCTTTTCTTAGACCATATCAACTATACAAGTTAACCTTAGAAATAAACGAGATATATATCTTTCTTGGTTATTCCAATAACCAAAAAGGATATCATTGTCTAGAATTGTAAAATCAAAAGGTATATATTTCACGTCATGTTATTTTTTTATGAAAACATATTTCCAGGAAGGAATAATGATCCATTCTCCAACGCTCAAAGTAGTTCGTTCTTCCATTTTCTGGTAATTTCTTCACATGAACTATCACATTCAATTGTTTCAAATACTTCGTTTCCTAATGTTTTATCTACAAAGTCTGATCCTACATATCCTGATATATATGAGACAATCTTCTGATTATATTCACCTAGTACGATCTTCTGTCAATCTGCTTCCTGCACTACTTTGAGTTTACAACTTTACCAGTACCATCTTCTTTTGTTGCTAACCTATCTTCTAATTCTCATAACCAAAGTATATTTGTGCTGTCTTCTGTACCAACAACTTCATCTGGTGTTACGCAATCCAAAATTGGTCGCTCCCAGCCTAAAACGTTTCCAGATTACAAGGTGTTATACATCACACAGATGTTTTTCGGTCTTTTTAATGAGCAGTAACCTTCCTTTTATAGCACTGCAGTTTCTCATCCAACCTGGATAGCATATTAAAACTAGTTGACTGATTTTTTCACCGAGGGGCAAACCGCACTATGGTTTGCTTTCTTGAGGTCCAAATTAAAGGTGTTCAATCTCCAAGGGGGTGTTAGTGATCCAGTTAGGATTCTAGTTACTCACCCTTCACCACGAGTTATTTCTTCTCCTACAAATACTTAATATTAGCTCAGTTGTACGTATAAATCATTTCCGATAACATTTTGATAACTTTCAAGTGATGCATTAATCTTCTTATCTAGTTACCTTGTATCTATATATTATAATCAATATAACAGTACACGTTGAAGTTGGCAAAACCTTCTTCTCTTTTATTCTTTCACAAGCTTGACGTGCTCTTTGTCAGGTAACCTAATCCAGAGTAGGCGGCATAAGTGACCATTGAAAAAGAGCAGACAAAAGATTAGGTAATCCATTTAACAAGCATTAATTTATTTGGGTGTTGTTTAAAAACAATAGCAGTAATTTATCTGGGTACACATCAGTTCTCCATGGTGGGTGTTAAGGGTGATAATTTGTTGCTTTGAAATTTTATTGGATGAGTCCAAATCCTTGGTGATGAATATCTGTTGAACAAGTAGCATACTCTATTGGCCACGATGCTTGGACAGAGCAGGCACAGAAGAGGACAACAGCTTGCGATTTTGCTCCCACTTGCCAAGAATGTTCCTGCGGCAAGCAAATTAGGAGAGGGAATATATTGGATCAGTGGGAGGATTCAAGTAGTGACCGGACCCACCTACCAAGGTGTCCGATCATTGTTTGCCGCCCGTTACAAAATCCTCGTCGATGAGACGACCTTAAGCTCTATCTTTATCTATATATCTTATTGTCTCCGTTTTTCTTTTCTTTTTCTAGAACTCTTTCGAACCCTTCGGCTTTGGAATTTTGCTCCCTTAGGTTTCCGTCGTCCCCCCAATTATATTTCATTATCCAGACGACGACGACTCCTCATCCTACTGGTCTTTTCATTTGCTTACGCAAAGCCACCATTTCAGTAAATTATTAATATTAATTATTGTGTTAAAAAATAATATAAATTATATATTAATTTTTTATTTAAAAATTTAAATTATTAAATTAATATAATTTTTTAATATAATACCGTCTTAATAATCAAATAAATTTAAATCGTATTATTTTTATTTATTTTTATTAATTTAATAAAAATTAAGTAAAATATAATATGAATTTATATAAATTTTAATTTCGAAGAATTTTTATTTTAAAAAATAATATAAATTATATCTTAAAATTTTATTTAAAAATTTAAATTATTAAATTCAATTATATATATACAGTGGCACCGCACCCGTCCCAAGGGCTCGTCGTCAACTGCTTGCTTCGTGTCGCTGTCCCAGGCGAAACAAATCACATGTTATGCCTCACGTCTCTGTTCAAGCACGCCACCATATCCACCGTTAAATGAAAGAGGCAATTTCGGTGCAGATTATGGATCCAATGACATGACACGATATAATAAGCTAGCCCGATTCAAGACTGCTTTTCTTATTCATAAAAAAACAAAAAGAATTTGCACGGCAAAAATACAACCGAGTGGCTAAACAAGGACTCCTTTTTCATTTTCTTTAATGAATGGTGACATGAAAAGGACTCCCATTTCACTCCTAGGCGTAGATCATGATTAGCATATTTTTTCTTTTTGGATTCGACTAACCTTATTCCTCTATAAAATACATTTTGTGTTTTCAGGTTAGGAAATAAAATCTCAGCTGTTTTAGGCTTTTACAAAAGATGCATGTCCTGACTCGAACTTAAAACCTGTTATGCAGATCTCAAACTCTTTACCATCACGCTACATCTCTTGAGGACCATGATTAGCGTATTGATCAAACTAAACCTTAAATAATTAGTGTTTTCCAGTTTCTACTTCTTGTTTAATTACATGGACTAACTTAATCAACCCTTTAATAACCGCTTGCTTCTTCTCCTCCTCCTTCTTCTTCTTCTTTAAAAAAATAAAAATAAAAATAAAAATAAAAAGCAAAAGCAAAAGACATGTAATAAAATTAATATGACCTAACATACATTAGCTATCAATAAATATAGCATAAATCTTGAAGGTTTTTTTATCTTATTTATGAAATAAATACGGCTTTGAAACTCACCTTTAAAAGGGATAATTTGTATACTTTTGAGCATAATTTGTGTATTTTTTATTATGAGAATAAATTGTGTACTTGATTAAGAACATATTGATTATTTAAAACAGCCAAAAATTTAGAGAACAACAAGCATTTTCTAATATTAGAATCTCGCCTCAATAATAATAATAATAATAAAGAAAAAAAAGTGAAGGTGCTCATGTTATAAGAAAACGATACGTGCATCCGAGTTTGATCTTGCACATCACAGAAACTTGATTCCATCAAACCGTACCGAATATATAGTGGATCTAGATTCCGTTAGCCAAATCTCCCGACATGAATTTTAAATAAACCTGAATCGGTTCCCCAACTATAAATATATTTTCAATATAATCCCCTAACTAGTAAATTTATCAATCGGACCCATCACAGATATTTCCTTAATTGGACCCTACCACCAATCGATGTCAGCTTATGCAGTTGAAATACATGCACTTAGAAAATGCTAGTATCACACCCCTCTGTACCCACTTTCATCATTATTTAGATTTTTTATTCGATTTGAATATGAAAGATTATAAGTATATACTTTTTGATAGAGATAGAGTATAAAACCTTAACCATTACCTCCACTAATTAAAGATTTAAAGGGCTAGTCTTTTTTAATCTTTTAAGTAGATTCTACGGTGTAAAAGGCGGTTAAATTTTGTGTTTTAAAAATATTAATATTTTTATATTTTAAATTAATTTTTTATATTTTAAATTAATAAAATTTTAAAAAATAATTATTATCACAATTAAAAAAACTGGTAAATCAATTATAATATGGTAAATAAAAGATGCTTCAAATGATGGGTTTTCACGCTAAAAATGGCGGTGGAGGATGTAAAAGGGTTTGGTAGTGGCTAATGATAACGTTTAACGATATATATAAGCTGGTAACGGCAGGACCCCGTCAATAGATGGGAGATACAATCGATAAGATCAGTAGTTGGGGGACTAGAATGAGAATCTATTAATGGTTGGAGGGCTAATTTAAATTTTTCCCTTCTATTCGAGTCGTGTAGCGCCACTTAATTATCATAAAACGAAAATAATAAATCTCCTCGCAAATTCTCTGCACACCCACTTCACGTCTCTGGACTCTGTAGTAGCTTTGCAGTTTGTCTGAGGTCCAAACCACAAGTTTTATACGAACAAAAGCACACCAGTGTTTTGTCTCTGTGAGCTTAAAAGGACAACCTTCTGTCTTATTATTACATCCTCTGATAATGATAATCAACATAAATAAGTCTCCTACCTCTGTAATTACTGGCTTTTTTTCTTTTCTTGCAAATTAATGATTTTGGTGACGTTAATGAGTTGCAGCTGTTGTTGTCACCTAATACAAGAATACCCACTTCATCGAATCCTTTGAGTTTATGTCGAACTCCTTAAAAACCATCCAAAAAGTTGCCAAATTTATACTCCATCCTTTTACTGTTTCTGTGTCTCAATCTTTAAAATGTCAGTTCATGAAATGTCCCACCTGGATATAGAGCAAGGGACACACCACCGCTCCGTTGCTGGAAGCGATATCAGTTCTTTTTCTGATGCAGAAAATGGGTCTTGCTACTCTCAGTTCTATTCAACCACTGCTGGGTCTTATGATGATTACAGTTTCGCTTGTGTCTCTGAACCTGAGGGCATAGACGGTGTGGTTTTGGATTCTAGGAGGGTGTCTTCAGTGTCTGATTGTTCAGTGGAGGTGGAGATTGAGAATAGGGTACCTGAAATAAAGGTGCATTTGAGTAAAGTGGAGAGAGATTGTAGGATTTGCCATCTGGGTTTGGAGAGTAATAGTCATGAATCAGGCGTTCCTATTGAATTGGGTTGCTCTTGTAAGAATGATTTAGCTGCTGCTCATAAACAGTGTGCAGAAGCTTGGTTCAGGATTAGGGGAAACAAGTAAGTACAAGGTTGAATTCTGGTTTTTGTTTTCTTTGGTTAATTTTCTTTTGCCGTTTTGTTTTGTTTCTGTTTTTTTTTTTTTTTTTTGAATATTTATTCGCGGTGGTGGTATGATGGCTAAAATTTTGGATTATGTTTAATTTTCTTTGTTTGTGAGAAATGGTAAATATCGACTTTGTGCTTCTTAGTAGTATTATCAGAGTTGCCTGATGAGTTTTGTAAAGTGTAAATGATGCACTAAAGCGGGATTTCATGAAGGGATAATAGCAACTATTTTTCACCAAAGAGGACAAAGGGTTCAGTGCTTGAGGCTTTTGGATATTAGATTGCTGTCTGCTTAGTTTATGGGATACGAAGCATAGTGTGGAAGTTAAGAATTATGATGAATAAAAGGGAAAGTGGAAGGAGATTCTGTTTATTTACAAGTTGAAAGAGTACAGCTTTAAGACACCAGTCCCAATGAAATGTCTAGCTACACCGACAATTTCTTGCCAATCTTTGCTTTTTTGAAATTTAGGAATCTAAATAATGCTCCTTTCTGAATCTCCTCCGCTTGTTGATACCCAGATTAAAGATAATTACTTGTGGGTGCGCTACTTAATATTTGTATTTGTATAATCGCCAATGCAGATTCCTTACTTTCCTCTTCGTCTGATGTGGTTAGCAACAAATGATAATTGACGTCCCAAGACAATAATTAAGCATCATAGGATTCTGAATGACGGTAGAAATCTCCTGATATCTGTGAATCTTAAAACTCATGGTTGCATTTCACAATCACTGTTTATCTGTCACTCGTGTCTATATCAGGCAAATTGGTTGATATCATACCCCGAAAACATGGTGAAATGGATTATCTTGGTATCCGCTTTAACACATTCATTTCTAAACATATTAGACGTAGACAGTTGATTGGTGTGCTCGTGGATTTAACATTGCTTTAATTTCTGGCTAGAACTTAGAACAACCTGGGAAAACTGAACATTCGAAACTGTTAATTCAAGCACCAACATGTGCTTGTTGATGCATGCGTTTAGTGGTTGCAAGGATCTTCTGTTGATCTTACTTCTCCTTGCTGGAATACTGTTAAATGATGTAAGAAAAACCTGTGTGCAGGAACAAGTGATGGGATCTGGCTATTGTGGAGGTTCAATGTAAATTATCCATTATTTGATAGTAATACAGTGGTATCTCTAGTCCTTAATCTATCACCAAATTCTTTGTTTGTCAATCGCAATAGGTATTCTTTATGCTTTGAATTTGAGGTTTTAACTGTACATATGTTCCTGGGTAAAATTTCCAAAATCACTGTTCTATCGACATATGATTTTCAAATATCTCTCTTTCATTTCTGGTGTCTCTTTTACCTGGTATTCTAGTTTGCAGTTAGCCAGCTAGCCTCCTTTTATCTGTACAAGGCATCTATTTTTTGCCAGTTGTTCTAAGCCTTCTGCTGTTGTACTCGATGAACAGATGAACTACATGAGCTATATTCCTTTTAGGGGTTGCATTAGTCCATATTACATGATCAACTAGCAGTATTTATTTGCATGTAACTTTCATTTCAAATTCCTAATCCGTGGCGACTATCATGGTATGTCTAATTAGTTCCTTTTGTCATTAAAATTAGTCTCGTATATGTTCTGGTATTTATCTCTCACCTATATTTATTTGGTTCACTTGGTATGTACCAGGATCTGTGAGATTTGTCATTCGACTGCACGCAATGTTGTTTTAGCAAGTGACATAGAATCAATCGGGCATTTGAATGAGACAAACAATGGCATGGATACCGCTACGACAGCAGTCTCAGCATCAATTCCCACTGCAGAAACTCGAAGCTTTTGGCAAGGCCACCGCTTCCTGAATTTCTTGCTTGCTTGTGTGGTATTTGCTTTTGTACTGTCGTGGCTCTTTCACTTCAATGTGCCATCCTCGTAAACTTCTGTAGAAGAGGGTTGAGAGAATAGGAAAAGGAAATAACTTTAGAGGAAAGGCGAAGTAATCTAGAAGAGCTTGCAGAGATTGTTGTGTGATGAGTGAGGAAGACTTCAGTGCTTCATGTGGTTTTATAGGCAATCATAATATTTTCCTTTAATACGCGTAGGAGTTATGTTGATCTATATACGTACAATGATATTTACCAGAGCTTTGACAGCCTTGAAAATTATTCGTAGGTGTCCTGATGCTGGGTTGATTCATAGCTCTGCCTTGAAAAATATTTATAGGTGTTTGGAGGTTGCATTGATTCATCTAAATGCTGTTATTTTTATGGTTAAGTTTTTCTTTATAATGCCTCGTACCATGGAGATATAGTTATGTCCATGACAGACATTCCCAAACCCCATTTTGATTTTGTTAGAAAATCTTGATCAGATTTCCCGCATACAGCATTTTGAAGATCCAGCAACCACGAAAATGTCCGTTGTCTCTCTTATTTTAATTCAAGTCTTGGCCACAGTTCTTCTTTTTATGTTCCCCCAAAATGGTCATGAAAAGGGTTCATGAATGTCAGATTCCCAGGCTGAAGTGTTAACCAGCAATCTCGGTCTTGGAAGCAGAAATGATCGGTAACAAACAACCTCTAAATAGGCCTTGCTTGACGAAAATCGCAGTGATGTGTCCCCGATGAATCTTACATTGCACTAATCAACTACTAAACTCAAAAGATTAAAGAACTGAACTGCAGAAGCATAATTTATCCACTCAAACAAAAATAATTGAAGAATACTGTAATTTTGACACAAGGTCAAAATATGGATGTAGAAAATGAGAAGCAAGAATACATACATGAGCCTACACAAAATTACCAAAATAGTGAATAAAAAAAAGACCTATACACTTTCAGTTTTTGTTTCTTTTGGCTTCCAAGTTTGTGCCATCTTTGAGTGTTTCTTGTGCATCAGTCTCCATTCCAAGGCTGAAAAGGCAAGCTGCTTGAAGGTACGAGGCAGTGGACCACTCAGGAGACACCACTTGGGCTTGCATAGCATCCCCTAGAGCTTCTTGTGGCATGTCACTCATTAAGTAAGATAAGCAACGCCTAGCATACACAGTTGGTGACACCATGGTTCCGCCATCGATGAACTGCAAAAGACAGGAAAACTTATTCTCCTTTCACAAGCCAACATAAAGTTCTATTGCCATCAGGATGCAGAGGATAAACTCGAACCCATATTTTATAACAAGAAGATTCAGTGCTAACAATAAATCTGTGGAAGAGGCTCGATTTAGTGGTGCTATCCTGCTAGCAGCAAGCTGTACAAGGTATTAAGAGCTTTGGCAAGAACAATTTATTTCCCTAACTTGATGTAGGCACTACTAAAATTTTATCAAGGGATAAGATTTATCTCTTGTTCTTTGTTCATAAAATATAGTTCTTCATGTCTGCTAAAGCAATCCAATAGAAAATTTTCTTCTCTAACTATGACAAAATGATACTAACTTATCAATGAAGAATTATAACGGTGATATATAGTGTCAGTTTCTATGGGTAGTCTTATCTAATTTATAGCTACAGAATATGAACTAATTTATTGTGTTGGGTTGCTTGTAACTATATAAGAAAATAAACCATCCTAAACCACAGATTCCAGATTCGACATAACAAGGGAAACTCACTTGAGTGTAGCAATCAATGGCAGTCGCAAAATCCTTTGCTCGAAAAGCAGTATCTCCATGCTTCTTAGAATTCAGGGTCTCTTGCATTTGATTAGTCCACATTTGGAAAGAAAGCTGCAAGGAAAGAGGAAGACAATTAAGAGCTAAGCAAACATTTAAAAACAGGTTACATATTGGGGCCAGAGCAACATAATAAGACTTTCTCCCCAAAGGACCCTGGTATCTAGTTCCTAGGATGAAATTTTTAGATTCAGACACAAAATCCAGGGAAAAAAAGGGTTAAGAGCTGTAGACAACTAGACATGGTTTTTAATTGACAGGTAGACAAACTAACGTTTTTTTTATTTTTTGAGTATGGACAAACTAACAGTTAGACCATGAGATAATAGTTACAACCGTAGACAGTGTTTTTAATTGATTGTACAATAAATCAATAGGACTTTGTTCTGGCCTTACAGGGCATAGTTATGACTATTACAAGGCAAAGTGGCATGACTCAAAACAAAAACAATTCATTTATCTATTTGTTTTATTTTTATTGCAACGAAATGTGGAAACCACTCATATTTCCTTTTCCTTCAGCTCGCTCACTCTTGATATGCATGTGACACAGACTACTAATCTTGCTATTTTATTGATTCCGACGTCAATATGGTTACATTTTTTAGTAACAAAAATAAACCATCAATTACAAACAAGAGATGGCAAACCTCATTGGCAATCCCCTCATCATCCTTGTATCCAATCTTTTCCAGTATTTCATGTATAGCAGTGAGATCCGTTCTCAAGCATGCCTCACCAAAAGGAGTCAATGACAATGGCTGAGTTGATGATGCAGTTTCTTGTCGGATGCCCATTAAAACATATGACGGGACCTGCTAAAACAATATTTGATAAGAAAAAGGTGTATTTACAAACTTTTCAACCCAGCAGAAGCAGGCCTAATTTTAAGAAAACTATGCCTGCCTTTCTCCACGAAGACATACAGCAAAGCCAACTATTTTATATACCTCTGTTTCTTTTTGAAGTGACAAAAGTGCAGTGACAAGGGATTTAGCATTTGGCCTTTCACGAGCTTCATACTGCAAACAACGGGAAGCTAATCTAACCAACTCTGTTCCATCATCTTTTGAAAAATGGCCTTCTAGAGCAGAATCCATCAACATCAGGAAATTTTTGCCACGAATCAGGTCAAGTGCCTATAAAGAAGACAGGCAGTGGAGGAAATCCTCAAGTTTTGTATGCTTAAATGACCATCAATCACAATGCGAATAACAATAGTTCATCCATACTACAAGGGACCAAGAAACCAATAAGATGGGTTATTACAGCATAAGAAAAGCAAATAACTTACATGACTTGGAGGAATATGTTTGCCACTCAGAAGATCCAACAACAAGGTTCCAAAGCTGTAAACTACACTTTCAGGCGTCACTCTACCTGCCAGGATAAGGGAACAATTTTTATCATCAACCATTTCTAATAATTTAATCATTTTCAACCTTTTCCCTAGCCCTTGGTACCCAAAACTAATCAGATTGAGAGGTAACTGATCCATTTATGTACGCAAAGGTCATATCAGTTTATAGTGATCATGAGTTCAGATGCAGACACAAACAGTCTTTACCAGTTCTCAAGTACTCTGGCGGGGTGAAAGCCAAATTTGTACTGTAACTTTTGCCATCACGACTATTCTTCATGAGGCCAAAGCAAGATAGCCTAGGATTACCATCCTGTCAACAGCTGGACCAAAATTAGGACCGACACAATACAGTGGATGAACCAAGCACAGAGAAGATTCTACATCGCAGACAACCACACTTACCTTATCAAATAAGATCCTGTAGGCATTGAGATCATGATACAACGCCCTTCCTTTGCTGCAACAGTATTCCAGAGCTTGTGCCAAGTACAGGGCTACCCTCAACCTCATTGCCCATTTCATGGGCTGGCTCTCCCCTGTAATGACCAAAATATCAAGAATTCAAACAAAGCATACGAGGACGAAACCAGTTTAAAGTTCATTACGTCTAACCCCAAATACCATTATATTCCCTAATCAAATCTGATCAACTAATTTTCAATGTTGGGAATTTTTGGCTAACATAAGAAATGGGCAAAAAGGGTCTCCTAGCAATAAACAAACAATAAAAGATGAAAGGAAAGAATTTCAACAGCCGAAACAAACACATTAAAATTCAAAAGAAAAGAAGTGCTTACAGTGAAAAAGATGCTTAGCAAGGGTTTCATGAGGCATAAACTCAGCAACTAGCAGCCTCTCCTCTCCTTCACAGCAACATCCTATCAAATTCGCCAATCTCTCACTCCTCAAACTCCCCACTGTTCTCGCTTCCTCCTAAATTACATTTTGTACCAAATCCATTTTTAACTTAAGAGCATATTTAATGATTTCTCACAATTTTAACAAAACATAAAGAATTCATTTAAAAAAAAAAACTGTTAAAATGAACGTACGAGGAATTGGCGAGAATCAGGCCAGGCGAGTCGGTTAAATCGTTTAACGGCGATCCAACGGTCATTGTCTAGTTTCCCTTTGTAAACAACGTTCGGAGCTTTTTCACCATGTTCCGATACTATGTTGTCCGAAGAGAACCCAGACGTGGCTGCTTTCAGTTGTTCGAAACTGAACTCGGTGAAACTCGGGAATGCATTTCTGTCACTTTTGCCCCCATTTTCTGCACCAAATGACAATATTACCCCAACTATTACCCCTCATTTACAAAAAAATAAAATAAAAAACAGAGACGGAGAAGAGACAGGGGGCTTGAATTACCGAGATCGGAGGATTCGAGGACTGAAGCCTTAAGGTGAGACTGGAACCAGCAGAGAGAGAATTTCGAGCAGCGGGCTCCCATTGATTAGAGAGAGGGAAAAAAAAGAAATGAAAATGATCAGACGGTGACGAGAGAAAGTGAATCAAACGGTTTGCATCAGTTCTGGTGCTGATCCTTGTCTACAAGTTACTGGAAGTGGTCGAATGCTACTTCACAAAAGGGGGAGGAAGCGGGTTGTTGAGGATCCCAAGTTTTTATTGAAGCCAGCAAGCTTTAGTCTTTAGGTACTTGTGTTGTGTGTATTTGGGCAATAAATTGCAAAGGGCCTTTCAGGTTTCAGCTTCTGCCTTTTTTAGCAACCTCTGTCTCACCATTCCTCGCTCTCTCTCGTTTTCAAATTTTCTGTTTTTTTGTGGTAAGAACTTCGGATGGTGTTTGAAGGGTTTTTCGGGTTTTTGCGCTTTAATTAATTTATTTATTTATTTATTTGTGGTAGGTTAGAAAGTATAATAATGGTTATTTATCAAAAAAAATATTTTATTATTTTTAAAAATATATATTTTTCCAATTCATACATTAAAAAAATAAAAAATAATAATTGTTTTCAAAAAAAAAAAACACAAAAAGAAACATGCTAGCCGTTATTTATTTCTATGTGATTGGGCAAAGCTTAAAAACTAGCATTTTTCAGAGTAAAGTGTATTTTTGCCTTTATAGATTCAGCAATGTTCTACTTCGACTCCCATAGTCTTCATTTCTCAATTTTGTCCTTCTAATTTTTGAAAAGTTATTTTTTCTTGTTTTTCTCTCCTTTTCCTCTCAAATACCCATACATTTTATGCTGTAGTATCTCAACTTAAAGATTTAAAGAAAATGAGAGAACCTAAAAACCAAATCCAAGTTAAGGGTAATTGGGAGCTTTTCGGAAACTAGAAGGGTAACATTAGA